>ODAK010002366.1_pt1 | contig 19861 bp, 12 predicted proteins | sample 1539591 | NCBI WGS metagenome assembly ODAK01 (sample SAMEA3539303, study PRJEB22396) | soil metagenome | biome: tundra; feature: field; material: soil | place: USA | collected 2010-05 | depth 0.15 m | reverse complement strand
CCCCGACGAAATCCAGTCGCGTAGGCCCGTGGGTTCGGACGGCGGCGAAAATCCGCACCACGTCTTCAGCGCGCTTAAGCGCCCGAAAGTTCGACACGTGCATAAGAACGCGCGTCCGGTTGCTGGCTTTCGGCAGACCCGCCGGCGCGAATCGCACCGTATCGACGAAATTCGGTATCACCTCGATGGTGCGATCGCCGGGCAAGCCCAATCGTTCATACGCCAACTGCGCCAGCCATTTCGATGGCGTCGTGATGGCATCGCCGGCCGCGACAACCGTCCGCACGAGTGCCGCAAAGCGCGGATCCGAGCCGACCACGGAGACGTCCGTGCCGTGCAACGTGGTCACGACCTTTGGAGCCGCAGCGCCGAGCACGCTGCGGGCCAGAAGGGCGCTGGCCGCGTGGGGTAGCGCATAATGGAGATGAAGCAGGTCCAGTTTTCGGGCCCCGGCGACCTCGATCATGGTCGCGCTCAAGGCCAAAGCGTAGGACCGCTCCGCCAGCAGCGGATAGTCGAATGACTCGACCGACTGAAAGCTGACGTTGGGGCTCGCCAGGTCCAGACGCGCGGGAGCCTTATCGCTGAGGAAGCACACCCGATGGCCGCGGCGGCCCAGCTCCATGCCGATTTCGGTTGCGACGACGCCGCTGCCCCCGAAAGAGGAAAAGCACGCGACCCCGATGCGGAGCTGCGAGCGGGGCTCGCTCACGGCTCGAGATCCTGCAAGTCAGTGACGAACGGCCCGTGCGCGGCCAAATGGTCCAGCACCAGCCGACGCGCCGCCGAGATGCCAACTTGGCCGGCCAGCCATGGCCAGCTGTAGAAACGCTCTTGCGGAATTCCGTCCGGACACAGCGTCCACTGCAACCGCTGCAGCCGCTGCATCGTGGTCGTGTCCTTTTCGGCTAGCACGCGCGCGTACCGTGCCAGCAGGCGATCGAGGCGGTAGACGACGCGCTCCCGCGTGCGCTTCGCCAGTTTCTGCAAGCCCGGATCTGCTTGTGCGCCGACGGTGGCGACAAGCTCGTCCACCCCGGGCAAAATCTGACGTTCCACCGTCTCGCGCAGGCGAGCCGGCGAGGTGGTTGCCTGCGACGGAGCTGCCAAGCGCGAGAGGAGCTGGTCCGTGGGCAGGCAAAGGTCGTTCGCCGCGACCTGGAGCTGCGCGAGCCGCCGCCGGGTGTGCACGTCCAGCAGGCGAAAGCGCGCCCTTGGAAAAAGCAACGGCGGTTCCAGACCGAAGTGCGCGTAAAGCGGCTGCACCTGAGCGAAATAGTTGATTTCACCGGGGCCGCCCACGTAGCCCACGGTGGGCAAGAGCGTGTCCTGCACGATGGGCCGCAGGAGCGCCGACGTGGAAAAGCGGAGCGGCTCGCGCGCAAGCAGTCGGTCGACCTCGGCCGCGCTAGCCGTGTTGTGACTGCCGGCCAGAAGCCAATCCGTTCCCGTCAATCCATTCTGGCCATTCTGGCCCTGCAACATTCGCACGCGCGGCCCAGTAACTGCATCACGATGGAGGAAGAGCAAGGCGCCGCCATCGCGGACCGACACTTGCTCGGAAAAACCCGCATCGGCCAGCGCTTTGCTACGTTCGTGCAACATCTGCTCGATGCTCCCGCAGTCATCGAGACACCGGCGGTAAACCGGAGTGGCCAGCTCCGCAATGCGGCTATCCCTTGGATCGAGGAGGAGCAAGCCGTCGTCAGCAAAGACGGAAGCCATCGCGCCAGCGAAAGACGCGACGATTCCTGCGCCCGGTCGGTAATGCTTGCGCAAAAGCGCGAGCGTTTCGTCGGCCGCGGGTCCGGCGGGCAGGTGCTGGGCCAGGGCGCTGAGCAGAGACGTCACGTCGGTCGGCAAAATTCGGTGTGCGACCGAAGCACGACCTTGGCCATCCAATTCGTCGGGCAATGACAGAACGACGGGCGCACCGTCGGTGCCCGCCACTTTGCATGAACGAATCTCTTCGAAGTCGTGATCTTCCGATTGCAGCCAGAAAACCGGTACGCAGCGAACGCCAGACTCCTTCTCGATGGCGCGGGCGATGGCGATCGCCGAGGCAGCCTTGTAAAAGGCGTACAGCGGCCCCAGGAACAACCCCACCTGCTGTCCCGTGACCACGACCGCCGCATTTCCCGACGCCAGCGCCTCCAAATTTGCCTGGCCAGCGACGCTTGCGCCCCACTCGGCCTGCTGGTCGCGCAACGCCCGCACCAACGCCGGCGCCACCCCACGCTTCGCAGCATTGCGGGCGCGGTCGATCCGTCGAGCAGGCTCGCGAAAGACGGGCGCGAAGAACGCATGTGCAGCCGGCTCGCCCGCAAGGTAGGAGTTGGAGAATGCGCGACCCACTGGTGACGGCCAGTATACTCGGCCGATCTCGACTGCGCCCGAGGAGCCTTGCCCTGGTGTTGCCGGTTCTAACCATGCTGATATCCGAACAAGCTCATGCCAGCGGGACTCCTTCTGCAAGCCCTGCGCCTCAGCCCGACGCCGCCCAGATTCAGCTTGCCCTGCGCAAGCTGGGCGTCGTGGGCAGCGTGCTCTACGTGGCGGCCCATCCCGACGACGAGAATACGAATCTCCTGGCCTATCTATCGAAGGAACTTCTGCTGCGCACTGGCTACTTGTCGCTTACCCGTGGCGACGGCGGACAGAATCTGATCGGGGCAGAACAGGGAGCAGACTTGGGCGTGATCCGCACGCAAGAGCTGCTGGCGGCGCGACGGATCGACGGCGCGGAACAGTTCTTCACGCGTGCCCGTGACTTCGGCTATTCGAAGAGCGCCGAGGAGACGCTGAAGATTTGGGGCAAGGACGCGATCCTGGCCGACATGGTGTGGGTCATTCGGCGTTTTCGCCCCGACGTGATCGTCACGCGCTTTTCGCCCGAAGTCACCGACACCCACGGTCACCACACGGCCTCGGCGCAGCTGGCAGTCGAGGCGTTCCACGCTGCTGCCGACGCCAAATTCCACCCCGAGCAATTGAGCGAAGACGTGCGGCCATGGCAAGCGCGGCGGCTTTTCTGGAACCGCTCGGGCTGGAGCATCAAAGAGGGAGAGGATTTGTCCGCTTTCATCAGGATGGACGTAAATGCCTACAATCCGTTGCTCGGAATCTCGGTGGGCGAGTTGGCGGCGGACAGTCGCAGCATGCACAAAAGCCAGGGCTTCGGCGTGGCCCGCAGCCGGTCGCCCATCGCCGAATATTTCATGCCGCTCGATGGCGGCGCGGCGTCGGAGAAGTCATTTCTGGCCGGCCTCGACTTTTCTTGGAAACGCTTCCGTGGTACCGCGGCTCTTGCAAAGCTCATCGAACAGGCACAGCGCCAATTCGTTCCAGCGACGCCCCACACCATCATCCGGGCGCTGCTTGGGATTGACGAAGCCCTGGACCACCTCGGTGAGGGCGAGTGGCGAGCGCAAAAAAAGGCCGAGGTCCGCGAGTTGGTTCTGGCGTGCGCAGGCGTGTTCGCGGAAGCCACGGCAGGCGACTTCCGCGTGGTGCCTGGCGGCGAGATCGCACTTACCGCCAGCGCGATCAACCGTTCGCCAGCGAAGATCGTGCTCGGCGAGTTGAAGGTTGCCGGCGCAACCTTCACGGCCGCGCAAGACGCAAAAGACGCGCAAGACGTGCAGAAATCGACGAGCATCCGCGTGAACCAGCCGCTCGGGTCAGTCGAGATCAAGAAGACGCTGCGCTCACAGCCGAACCTTCCCATGACCACGCCGTACTGGCTGGCCCTGTCACCCGAGCCGGGAGTCTTCCGCATCGCAAAAGCCGACGAGATTGGCCTGCCCGTGACGCCGGCCAGCCTTTTCGTCGACTTCATCCTCACCTTCGACCAGCACGTGTTGCAAGTACGGCGCCCCATCGTCTACAAGTGGACCGATCCAGTGGCGGGCGAGCTCTACCGATCGCTCGAAGTCGCACCTGCGGTTTCCGTAAAGCCTGCAACCAAAGTACTGATGCTTCCTCGCGGAGAAGCACGCTCTGTGACCATCCGCCTCGCGGCCGCCACGTTGCCCGCCACCGGCATTTTGCGCGTGGAAGCCCCGACCGGATGGGCCGTGACACCCGCGACGATTCCATTTACCTTCGACAAGGTGCCCACGCTTGACGTCAGTTTTCGCGTGCAACCGCCGGCGCTTGCGCCAAGCCAGCCATTGCAAAGCACCGTCGACGCCCGTTTGCGTGTCGTCGCCGATGTTCAGGGCAATCACCTTGCCCACGGTGTGGAACACATCGAGCATCCGCACATTCCCATCCAAGCCGTCTTGGTGCCTTCCGAGATCCACGCCGTCGCGCTGGCCGTCGAGATTCAGGGCAAGACCATCGCCTACATTCCCGGCCCGGGCGACGAAGTGCCCTCCATGCTGCAGCAGATAGGTTATGACGTCACCGTTCTGCCAGACGAGCTTCTGCCCCATCTGACGGCTACATCGCTTGCCCGCTTCGACGCCGTCGTCCTCGGCGTGCGCGCCTACAACAGCAACGACAAGCTACCCGCAGCCCAGCCTGCCCTGATGGCGTACGTTCATCAAGGCGGCACGATCGTCGCCCAGTACAACACCAACAATCGGCTGGCGCCGCTCACGATTCCGATCGGCCCCTATTCTTTCACGATCGGCCGCGAGCGCGTGACCGACGAAAGCGCACCGGTGGAATTTCTTGCGCCAGAACACCAGCTGCTCAATTGGCCGAACAAGATCTCCGGCGCCGACTTCGAGGGTTGGGTGCAAGAGCGCGGGCTCTACTTCGCCTCGACCTGGGATACGCACTACCAGACCGTTCTTTCCATGCGCGACCCCGGCGAGCCAACCTTGCCAGGCGGGCTCTTGGTCGCCCGCGAGGGCAAAGGCGTCTACATTTACACGGGTCTTTCCTTCTTTCGGCAATTGCCGGCGGGTGTGCCAGGGGCATTTCGACTGTTTGCCAACCTCTTGGCCGCAGGACAAAAGGCGCATGCCCGATAAGAAGCCCGACAATACGCTCGACGACAAGTCGCCGTTTCTCACCTGGCGAACGCTGTACGTGGTCGTGGCGCTGAGTCTCCCCGTCGAAATCGCCGCCCTCGCAGCCTTGCGTTGGATCTATCGGTGAGCAGCCTCGACTGGATCGTCCTTTGCGGGACGCTCGCAGTGATTGTCGGCTACGGCGCCTGGAAAACTCGCGGCGCCCACGATATGAGTCGCTACTTGCGCGGCGGCAATCAGGAGTCGTGGCTGACCATTGGGCTATCGGTCATGGCAACGCAGGCCAGCGCGGTCACGTTTCTGTCCATGCCAGGTCAGGCCTACCAAGACGGCATGCGCTTCATTCAGTTCTACTTCGGGCTGCCGCTTGCGACGATTGTGATTTCTGTCGTCTTCATTCCCCGCTATTTCCAGGCCCGAGTCTTTACAGCGTATGAATTCCTGGAAGCTCGCTTCGACCGCAAGACGCGACAATTGACAGCCTTTCTGTTCCTGCTTCAGCGTGGCCTATCGGCCGGAATCACCATCTATGCACCGTCAATCATCGTGTCGTCGGTGCTGGGTTGGCCGTTCCGACTCACTTGTCTGTGCATCGGCGCCGTGGTCATCGTGTACACGGTCATCGGCGGCGCCCGCGCAGTCAGTCAAACGCAAAAGCAACAGATGGTCATCATGCTGGCCGGAATGGCCGCGGCATTCGTCGTCATTGTCTGGCGGCTTCCCGCCGACGTTACCTTCGGCAAAGCTCTGCGCGTCGCCGGTGCTTTGGGCAAGCTCGACGCTCTCGATTTTTCGACGAACCCGAACACCCGTTACACGCTGTGGTCGGGACTGCTCGGCGGCTTCTTCTTGTCCATAGCGTATTTCGGCACGGATCAGTCGCAGGTCCAGCGCTATCTTGGCGCGCGCTCGATTGGGCAGAGCCGCGTGGGACTGCTCTTCAATGGACTGCTCAAGATCCCCATGCAAGCGCTCATCCTTCTCGTGGGCGTCATGGTGTTCGTCTTCTATCAATACAATCTGCCGCCGGTCTTCTTTAACCAGGCTGAGCTCACCCGTGCCAAGCGGACGATGGCTGCCGATAAGATCCACACGCTCGAGGAAGAACACGCCAGCGCCTTCCTACAGCAGCGAAACGCCCTGCAGCGATTCGTTCGCTCGACCGACGGTGCGGAGCTTGCGGCGAGCCGCCAGGATCTCCAGCGAGCAGCCGAAAAGAACACTGCCGTCCGTGAAGAAGCCAGGCAAACCATCGCCGCCGCTGTTCCGGGCGCCAACACAAAAGACTCGGACTACATCTTCCTTTCCTTCGTGATGGCCAATCTTCCGCGCGGGATGATCGGGCTTTTGCTGGTGGTCATCTTCTGTGCTGCCATGTCGGCGGTCGCTGGCGAGCTGTCGGCATTGGCCTCGACGACGGTCGTCGACTTCTACCGCCGAAGCATCCGGCCCCAGGCTTCCGACGCGCACTACGTTCGCGCCGCGCAGGTGTTCACGGCGCTTTGGGGAGCGTTGGCCCTTACCTTCGCCGTGTTCGCGTCACTTCTCGACAACCTGATTCAGGCGGTGAACATCCTTGGATCCCTGTTCTACGGAACCATCTTAGGCATCTTCCTTCTCGCCTTCTTCACGCGTCGCCCCGGCGCCAACGTCGTTTGCATCGCCGCCGTTTTCGCCGAGGCCATCGTCATCGCCATGTTCGGCGCGACGAAGATCAGCTTCCTTTGGTACAACGTCGTCGGGTGCGTCGCGGTGGTCGCCCTATCGATGCTGCTCCATCGGGTCACGGCGGCGGTCGGCAGGGCTTAGGCCATTTTCCGCGTTGCTACACAAAGCTGGACATGTCATCTTCTATAGAAGACACGATGTCACTCTCCCATCTCCAGCGACTCGAGGCCGAAAGCATTCACATCCTTCGCGAAGTCGTCGCCGAGGCCGAAAAGCCGGTGATGCTCTACTCCATCGGCAAGGACAGCTCGGTCATGCTGCACCTGGCGCGCAAGGCGTTCTACCCCGCGGTGCCGCCCTTCCCGCTCCTGCACGTCGATACCACGTGGAAGTTTCGTGACATGTACCTCATGCGCGAGCGGATGGCCAAGGAGTCCGGCATGGAGCTCATCGTGTACAAGAATCCCGAGGCCATCGAGAAAGGCATCAACCCCTTCACCCACGGCTCTGCCGTGCATACCGACGTGTGGAAAACCCAGGGACTTCGGCAGGCGCTCGACAAGTACGGCTTCGACGCGGCCTTCGGCGGCGCCCGGCGCGACGAAGAAAAATCCCGCGCCAAGGAACGCGTGTTTTCCTTCCGCACCGCCCAGCATCGCTGGGATCCCAAGAATCAGCGGCCCGAGTTGTGGCACCTTTACAACGCGCGCAAGCGGCGAGGCGAATCCATCCGCATCTTTCCACTGTCGAACTGGACCGAGCTCGACATCTGGCAGTACCTCTACCTTGAGAAGGTCCCCATCGTTCCGCTCTACTACAGCGCGCTTCGCCCGGTGGTCGAGCGCGACGGTGCCCTGATCATGGTCGACGACGAGCGCATGCCTTTGCGGCCCGGCGAAAAGCCCATGATGAAGAAGGTCCGCTTTCGCACCCTCGGCTGCTACCCGCTGACCGGCGCCGTTGAATCGGACGCGGAAACACTCGCCGAGGTGATTCACGAAATTGCCGCCGCCCGCACCTCGGAACGCGAAGGCCGCATTATCGATCACGATGCGCCATCATCCATGGAAGCGAAGAAGCAGGAAGGGTACTTCTGATGAGCGCTATCGAACAGGACAAGGGGACGGCAAACCAGACGGCGCTGCGGCCGGGCGAAGCCGTCGCCGATGCCGGGATTCGTCTGCGCGTGGCCAAGAGCCTTTTACGCTTCAACACCTGCGGTAGCGTGGACGACGGCAAGAGTACGCTCATTGGCCGCCTGCTCTACGATTCCAAGGCGCTCTTCGACGATCAGCTTGCGACGCTGGAAGCGGATTCGAAAAAGGTCGGCACGCGGCAAGGCGAAATGGACTACGCGCTCTTGCTCGACGGGCTTTCCGCAGAGCGCGAGCAAGGCATCACCATCGATGTCTCGTACCGTTTTTTCTCGACGGAAACTCGCAATTTCATCGTCGCCGATACGCCCGGGCACGAACAGTACACGCGCAACATGGTCACCGGCGCTTCGACCGCCGATCTCAGCACTATCCTCATCGATGCACGCAAAGGCATTCTGACCCAGACCCGGCGGCACAGCGTGCTGGTGTCGCTGCTCGGCATTCGCCACGTGGTTCTGGTGGTCAACAAGATGGATCTCGTCGGCTACGCGAAGGACGTCTTCGCGAAAATCGAGTCGGAATACCGAGCTTTCGCCGCCGAGCATGGGATGCCCGACGTGCGCTGCATCCCCATCTCCGCCGTCAACGGCGACAACATCATCACCCACTCGTCCGCCATGCCGTGGTACGCCGGCCCGACGCTGATGGAGCTGCTGGAGAGCGTGGAAATCGACGAGGCACGCGTCCGTGACCTGCCGCTACGCTTGCCCATCCAGTGGGTCAACCGACCCGATCACACCTTTCGCGGCTTCGCCGGAACCATCGTCGGCGGAAAAATCCACAAAGGCCAAGTCGTCCGAGTCGAGCCGTCGGGCAACACCAGCCGGGTCGCGCGCATCGTGACCTTCGACGGCGATCTCGACGAAGCGGTGGCCGGACAATCCATCACCATTACCCTGGAAGACGAAATCGACATTTCCCGCGGCGACGTGATCGTCGCAGCCGATAGCCCCGCCGAGGTGTCGGACCAGTTCGAAGCCACGCTCGTATGGATGGACGAAGCAGCGCTTCTGCCTGGGCGCAGCTATCTGATGAAGATTGGCTGCAAGACCGTCAACGCCACCATCGCTCCGCTTAAGTACAAGCTGGACATGAATACCATGCAGCACTTGGCGGCGCCCAAGCTTGACCTAAACGAGATCGGCGTCTGCAATCTCGAGCTCGATCGCGAGATCCCTTTCGATCCGTATACCGTGAACCGCGACACGGGCGGCTTCATCCTCATCGACCGCATCAGCAACGACACGGTGGGCGCAGGCATGTTGCACTTTGCCCTTCGTCGCGCGAGCAACGTGCACTGGCAGGTGCTGGACGTGAACAAGTCCGAACGCGCCGCCATGAAGGGACAGCGGCCATGCGTGCTGTGGTTCACCGGACTTTCCGGTGCGGGCAAGTCGACCATCGCCAACCTGGTGGAAAAGAAGCTGCACAGTCTCAAGCGACACACGTATCTTCTCGACGGAGACAACGTTCGCCATGGCCTGAACAAGGATCTCGGCTTCAGCGAAGCCGACCGTGTTGAGAACATGCGGCGCATCGCCGAGGTCGCGAAGCTGATGGTCGACGCTGGCCTTATCGTCATCACCAGCTTCATCTCGCCTTTCCGCAACGAACGCCACATGGCGCGATCGCTTTTTGCCGACGGCGAGTTCATCGAGGTCTTCGTGGACACGCCCATGGCCGTCGCGGAAGAGCGCGACCCCAAAGGGCTCTACGGTAAAGCCCGCCGGGGCGAAGTGAAGAATTTCACCGGCATCGATTCGCCCTACGAGCCGCCGGAGAATCCCGAGCTGCGCATCGACACGACGGTGGAGTCACCCGAGCAGAGCGCCGAGCGTGTGGTTGCGTACTTGCGCGAGCGCGGCGCTTTCGCACCATGAGAATCTACGCATTCAACGGCGACGCCGACGGTCTGTGCGCCCTCGTGCAGCTTCGTTTGGCGGTGGGTGATAGCCCAAGCGACGTCCTCGTGACCGGGGTCAAACGCGACATTCAGTTGCTCGCGCGCGTGCAAGCGAAGGCGGGTGATGACTGCACGGTGCTCGATGTTTCGCTGGAAAGTAACCGCGAGGATTTGCTGCGCTTACTCGCCAGCGGCGTTCGCGTCCGCTACTTCGACCATCACTTCGCAGGAGCAATTCCGCATCACCCGAGTCTTGAGGCATCCATCGACACAAGCCGAGGGCTTTGTACCAGCATTCTCGTCGATCGCTCTCTCGATGGTCGCCATCGTCGCTGGGCTGCCGTCGGCGCCTTCGGTGACAATCTGACGGAGCAAGCGCGCCGATTGGCCGAGTCGGCAGGCGTGGAAAGTCCCGACGTAGACGAGCTTGCCCAGCTCGGCATCGTGCTCAACTACAACGCGTACGGCGAGAGCATTGCCGATCTGCACGCAGCACCGGAAACACTGGCCGCCGAGCTGCTGTGCTATCGTGACCCGCTCGATTTCGTCCACTGTTCGAGCTGGTACGGTCACCTCTGCTGCGGCTACGAGGACGACATGGAACGCGCACGCCAGGTTATTCCAACCCGCGCGGCACCCGGTATTGTCCTCGTCGAGCTTCCGGGCGAGGCCTGGGCCCGGCGAACCAGCGGGACGCTAGCAAATTCTCTAGCCAGCGCGCACCCGACCAGCGCCATCGCCATCGTCTCGCCGCGCGCCAATGCCTACGTGGTGTCTTTGCGGGTTCCGAGCCATTCTTCCGTTGGTGCCGACGAGTTCTGTCGGCGCTTTCCCACCGGCGGTGGTCGCCGAGCTGCCGCCGGGATCAATCACTTGCCAAGTTCGCACCTTGCCGAGTTCCGCCGCGCGTTCGAAGAGCAGTTTCGCTTGGCCGACTGAGCCGGTGCTACGCGGTTGCTTCCGCGCTTTCCACTACCGGGCGCTTGGCCAAGAGCATGAAGATCACGGGAATAAGAAAGAGCGAAATCAGCGTGGACGAGGTCAGTCCACCGACTACGGCCAGGGCGAGCGGCCGATTCGAAGCGGTGCTCGCTTCCAGGCCCAACGCCGTGGGAATAAGTCCGATCACCGTCGCCAAGCTGGTCATCGCGATGGGGATGAAACGCGTGCGCGCTGCCGCGATCGTGGCCTCGACCTTACTTGTGCCCTCACCGAAGCGGCGATTGGCGTCGTCGACCAGCAGAATCCCATTCGACACGGCAATTCCGACGACCATCAGAATTCCCATGAGCGCGGTGACTGAGAATCCCTGTCCGCCCATGAGCAGTGCCAGTACGATGCCGAGCAACGACACCGGAATCGTGAAGAGCATGACAAATGGCAGTCGCAGCGACTTGAACTGCGACGCCATGATCATGAAGACCACCATGATGGCCAGCGCGACGGCCATCCCTAACCCGGAAAACGTGGTGCGCATGAGCTCGACCTGGCCGACGAAGTGGACGTCCAAGTCACGCGTCCGGGGGTCTGATGCTAACCGTTGCTCCAGCTCGCGAGCTGCGCTGCCGATGTCTCGCTGCTCGGTCTGCATCAGGACGTGCGCCACCCTCGCAAGGTGATTGCGCTCGATGGCAATCGGACCGAGCGAGCGGCGAATGGTCGCGTACGCACCGAGCGTGACGGCGTTACCATTGTCGTTCACCCGCACGGGAATAGAAGCCAACGCCGTGGGGTCATTGACCACGCGACCGTCGAGATACGTGACGACGTAATACGACTGTCCGTTGCTTCCGTCGATCCAGACGCTGGGTGTGTTGATATTGCCAAGGGTCGCTTCCAGTGTCGACTGGGCCGCTGCACGTGACGACACGCGCACCATGCCCGCCTTCGTGCGGTCCGTGTCGACGCGAATCTCGGGATAGTTGGTTTGGAGCGAAGGATAAATGTCGCGAATGCCGGGCACAGTCGCGGCCACGTCGGCCACGGCGCGCGACTGCTCTTCGAGAATCTGCAAATTGTCGCCCGCAATTTCCACAACCAGGGGAGCGAGGTAGCCGTTGGAAAACACGCTGGCCACGAGCCCACCCGGCCACTGCAGGAATTCCACGCCGGGAAAATGGCGATTGAGAATGGCGCGCATTCTGTCGGCAATTGCCCGCTGACTCAGCTTCCGATGCTCGGGATCTGCCAGTGCCACGCGAATGAATCCCATGTGGGGACCGGCATTCGGGCTGTTCATGGCGCTGCGGGCGTTCTGTGGCGACCCGACGTTGGTCAGCACCAGCTCGACATCCGCTTTGGGCAACTCCGCCGCCAACACCGCGCCCATGCGATTGATCTTTTGGGAAGCATCCGCAAGCGACGTTCCGGGTGCCAGGCGCACATAGATGCGTTCCATGGATTCGTCGATCTCGGGAAAGAAGGTGCTTGGCAGCTTGCCGGCCATCCAGATGCTGGCGACCACCAGAATCGCCGCCGCGCCGACGACGGTTCCGCGGAATGGAAGCACGCGCCGCAAGGTCGACGCATAGCCTTCGGCCACGCGCTCGATGAAGCCGGCGACGGCGCCGCCAACCCGTCCCGGATGGTCGTGCTTGAGGAAGTACCGGCACGCCAGCGGCGTCACGCACATACTGACGAAGTACGAAGCAATCATGCTGACCGCTACCGTGATGGCCAGCGGGACGAACAGCTTCTTGGCAAGTCCTGCAAGTAATACGACTGGCAAGAGCACCGCCATGGTGGTCAGCGTCGACGCCAGCACTGGCAAGGCGACCGCGTTTGCACCTTGCAGCGCGGCCTGATACTGCGACAGTCCTTGCCGCTGGTGCCGGTGGATCGATTCAAGCACGACGACGGCATCGTCCACCAAACGGCCCATGGCCAAGGTCAGACCGCCGAGAGTGAATGCATTCAGCGTGTCCCCGTTACCGTAAAGAACAATCAGCGTCGCCGCGAACGACAGCGGAATGGCGACCGACACAATCAACGTGCCGCGCGTGCTCTTGAGGAACAGCAAGATGACGAGTGCAATGAGGACGAGCGCCTGCACGACTTCTTTCCGCAGGCCGTCGTACGTGGTGCGCACGAAGGTCGACTGGTCGAAAATCGGAGTCACTTGCACGCCAGGCGGCAAGTCCTTGAGCTCACGCACCATCTTCTTGACGGCGTCGACGATCTCCAGGGTGTTTCCACCGGGAATGCGCAACACATTCAAGTAAACCGCATCGTTTCCGTTCACCGCGACCGCTTGCGTTTCCGGCGAGCCACCGTCTTCGATGCGGGCTACGTCGCGAATGAGCACTGGCTTGCCGCCGCGGAGCTTCACCATGGCGTCGCCAATGTCGCTCACTTTCTGCGCCACTGCGTTGGTGTACACGTTGGCGTCGAACGCCGAGGCAATCATCTCGCCGGACGGTAACAAGGCATTCGATTGCGCCACCGCCGCCGCCACATCCGTTGACGTCAGCCCGCGCGCCTGCGCCCGCGCCGGATCGACAATGACATTGATCTGACGCTGTCGGCCGCCGTTGATCGCCGCGCTGGCAACGCCCGAAATGCCTTCTAAGGTCGGTTCGATGGAATTGAGTGCGTAGTCGTAAAGCTGAGGCCCCGAGAGTCCGCCACCCGACACGGCGACCTGAATCACCGGCGCATTCGACGGATCGTACTGAAGCACGAACGGCGGCAGCACGCCTAAAGACTTGGGCACGGCCGACATGGCAAAGGCGACCTGCTGCTGAACCAGCGTTTGCGCTGAGTTCAGATCGGTGCCCCACTTGAGCCAAACGAAGACGACGCTCAGGTTGTTGCGTGAGTTGCTTTCCACGTGGTCCACGCCGGGCGTTGCGCTGACGTACTTTTCCACGCGCCAGGTGATGGTTTTCTCCACGTCCTTGGGACCCAGCCCAGGCGCCAGCGTTCCCACCACCAACACGGGCGGCGTCAGCTCGGGGAAGGTATCGACGCTCATGCGGGGTGTGACCACGAGGGCGAACACCACCAGCCCCACACAGATCATGAGGACGGCGATGGGATTGCGCAGGGCGAGGGCGGTCATTGCTTGGGCCTCGCTGTCGCCGTCGGGCTCGCCACCGATTCCGCTCCCGCCAGGGCCGTGGTCTGGCTGAGCGCGACCTCGGTCTTGGCCTCCACGGCGTCGCCATCCCTGAGCAAGGCGCGGCCTTCGGTGACGACCAGCGTTCCGGGGCGCAGTTTTCGCTCGATGAACAGATTTCCGAGGTGCTCGCCGAGCACGTCCACCACCAAACGCCGCGCGTGACCGTTCTCGTCGATAAAGATGGTCGCCTGGCTTCCCTTCACGGCGGCAGCGGTGAGCGGAATCGAGATCGCTTCGACAGACGCGCCGGCTGCAATCGTGATCTCGGCAGTAGTCCCCACCGGCAAGCGGCGCTTGGGATCGGCCAAGTCCACCTCGAAATGCACCGTTCGGGTCGAACCGTCTGCGGCCGGCGATCGACGCGCAATGATTCCCATCACGTGGGCGTCGAGGGCCAGTGCGTGCACGTCGACCTTCACGCCTGGACCGACCAGATCGAAGTCGCGCTCGGGGACGTCCGCGCCAACCCGGATGGTCGAGCGATCCACGACCGAGGCGATCGGATCTCCAGGGTGAGCAAAGGCTCCGGGATCCATCATACGGTCGGAGATCTCACCATCGAATGGAGCGCGCAGGACGCAATCGCTCACCTCCAGCGAGGCTCGTTGCAAGCGCGCTTTGGCCGACATCAGCTCGGCCTGCTTGCTCGCGCTGTCGGCCTGCTTGCGCTCAATTTCATTGGCCGAAGCAAAGCCGCCCGTCTCCAGTTCAGCGATGCGATTCGCCTCGTGCGACACCGCTACTTGTTGCGCTTCGATGGCGCGTGCTTGCGCCGACATGCCCTGGCTGGCGGCCGAGGCATTTCGACAGTCGAGTGTTCCGATGACTTGACCGCGCTTGACGGGATCGCCGGGTCGCACCAGCACGGTGCCGACGTACGCGGAAATCAGCTGCGGACCAACCTTGGCTTCAACCCACGGCAGAAGCGTACCCACGTACTTTCGCGTCGGACTGTAGGACGAAGCGATCGCAGAGACGACGCTAACGCCTTTGGCTTGCGTCGCAAGCGCCACCTTGTTCACTCGCGAGCCAGCGCGGGCAACCATGAACACGCCGAGCATGACGGTGGCTGCGACGGCGACTGCGATGATGATCGGAACTTTGCGGGACGGGCGACGGGATACCGGCTCGGTTGTCGTGGCGTCTGGGGTGGCGTCTGTCGTGGTATCTCGGGACTTGGATCGCATTAGGACTCCTCGGCAAGTAGCTTGGCGATGACGGCGCGGGCGCGTGCCAAAGCGAAACGGCCGCCGGCAAGTTGGATCTCGGCGTCGGTGCGCAAATACTCGGCGTCGGCCAGCTCGAGCGCGGTTCCAAGACCGGCTTTGAAGCGCGCTTCTGCCTGGGCGTAGTTGGCGCGGGCCGCCTCGACCGAGCGCTGCAGGGCATCCAATGCAGCCCGCGCGACTTGCGCTTCGACGTAAGCGCTTTCGACGGCGGCGACTTCCTGCTGCAGAACCGAGTCGAGCTCGCTTTGCAAGGCTCGCTCGCGGGCCGACGAAGCACGCTGACGAGCCGACACCACACCGTCGTAAATCGGCCAATGAAGGAGCACGCCCACGTCCCAGTTGGGCACATCCGGCAGCCATCCGTTGAAACGCGGCTCGGGGCCTGAGCTGGGCGTCGCGCCGCCGGCCCTCGTCGAGAAACCGCCTACGAGCAAAAGGTCGGGACGGGTCTCGGCGCCGATGGCACGTGTCACGGCCCGCTCGGATTCGAGCCGCGCGCGCGCCGCCAACACGGCCGGGTCGTGAGCCGCGGCGTCGGCGAACGCCTGATTGACCGGCGGCAAGGGCGGCACGGCAATGTCGGCATCCTCGATGTCGAGCATCCGCTCGGGAGAGCCAACGGCCGCAGCGAGCACCGCCTGCCCACTCGCCACGCCCCCTTCGGCGCGCATCCGGTTGACGTCGAAGCGGGCCAGATCCGCCTCGGCACGGGTTCGCTCGATGGGCGCGAACAGGCCGCTCTTCACGCCGGCCTCGGCCCAGTCCCGGTGCAACCGAGTTCGTTCGTATCCATCCTGGGCCGCTCGCAAAACGGCTTTCGCGCCCTGGACGGCGAAATATGCTTCCTTCACCATCAAGGCGATCGCCAAGCGTTCGAGCTCTGCCTGCTGTGAAACGGTCTTCACCACCGAATCGGCGGCGGCGCTTTGGGCAGCAATGCGGCCGAAATCGAACAGCTCTTGGTCGACCGAAACGGCGGCCAAGGTCGACGGCGACGGCGACCAAGACCCCGTATCGGTGGCCCGCGTGGCTCCGATACGGGGCAACGCCACGTCGGGAACGTTCACGTAGGACGCCGTGGTGTTGTTGGTCGTGCCCCCGAAAATTTCCGCGACCCCACCCGCCCGGGGCAGCCAGGCAGCACGCGGAACCTGCGCATCCGCCCGCGCCACGTTCACACGATCAAGCGCCGCGCGCAGCGACGGCTGATGAGCCTGGGCGTAGGTGAGCGCATCCCTCAAGCTGACTGCATGGGCCGGCGCCTCGTGCCACGAGGAAGGCGCGGTCTCCGAGATCGGAAGAGCACACGTCTGAACTCCTGCGGATCTGCCGTGAGCGTGGCCGCGGCGACGAGCGTAAGCGCGCAAACGGTGACAGGCGTCCAAACCTTGCGCTCGAAGCCGCTTTCCGAGATTGATGCCACGACTCGTCGCTAAAGCACTGGCCGTACCAAGCCCTAGCGCCACGAAATCAGTCGCTCTTCAGGTGCGGCCGGCCACCTGGTCGGGAGGAATTCCCGAGACGCGCCGGAATAAATCCCCAAGCAAGCGATTCGCCGCGAGAAGGATCATTGAAAACACAGCGGCGCGTGCCTTGCTTGCCTTGACTCAGCAGGTATGATTTTCGCATCGCGAAGCACGACGCCTCTCGCGCCTGCGCGTGTCCACGCCCAGGTGAGCCAAGACCGCGGTTCGACTTCCGTCGACGAAGGAATGAAAACATCCCCCATCTTCTGGCTCATGGTGGCGGCCATCGTGGCCATGGCGGGCCTCGCCTATCTCGACGAGGAACGGGAAGCATCGGCCGCGCTGACCGACTTTGCCCACGAACAGACGACTTTGGCGCAAAGCTTGGCCGGCGTGCTTGGCGCGCATCTGACCACCGATCACCAGGAGAACCTCGCGCTGGCGCAAATTCGAGCGACGGAAGGGCCCGATCGGATCGTTCTGCTGAGGCGGCCCGGCGCCGCGGAGCTCGAGACGACCGACGGGCGGGTTGTGCTTGAATCCGAGGTCACGAGAGCACTCGACAACAGTCAGCGCTGGCTCCGATTGCTCCCAGCGCAGGCAGGAGGGCTCGGCCTTCCGGCGCGCACCGCTCTTGCCGGGTTGTCTCGGGCAGACGGCGATCCCGCCGGACCGTGGGGAGTGGCGGTGGTGGCCAGTGCCTCGCGTGAACGCGACCGCGAACGCTGGGCGCGCTGGCGCTTGCTCCTCAGCGTGGTGACGGCCAGCGGGCTCGTGCTTACGTTCGGCGGCCTCGCCTTGCGCAATCAGCGCAAAGAGCTGGGCTTGAAGCACGAGCTCGCACTTGCGGATCTCCGCGCCAGGCGCGACGAGCGACTGGAACGCGCCGGCCGCGCGGCCACGATGGGCACCCTCGCGGTGGGGGTTGCGCACGAGATTTCGACACCGCTTGGAATCATCGCGGGCCGCGCCGAGCAGCTGTCGGCGCGGGTGTCGAGCGACGAGCGCGCCGCGGGCAGTGTGCGCATCATCCTGGAACAAACCGATCGCATCCATCGCATCATTCGCGGATTGCTCGGACTCGCGCGCGGCGACCGGCCGACCGCGGAGCCAATCGAGCCGCACAGCCTCATCGTCGGTGCCGTAGCATTAGTCGAGCACCGTTTTGCGAAGGCCAACGTGCAGCTCGCCACCGACGTGGCGCCCGCCCTTCCTGTGGTGCACGGCGATCCGCGCCTGCTCGAACACGCGGTCGTCAACCTGCTGCTCAATGCGTGCGACGCCTGCGCGAGCTCCGGCACCGTCGAGGTGCGCGCTCACACGGCGCATGGCAATCTGCAAATCGACGTCATCGATGACGGCCCTGGAATTTCCGATGCCAACCGTGTGCTCGAGCCGTTCTTCTCGACTAAGCCCCGCGGACAAGGCACCGGCATTGGCCTCGCCATCGTCCAAGAAATCGTCGCGAGCCACCGAGGCTCGCTCGGCTTCGAACCCGTGCAGCCGCACGGAACCAAGGCCAGCATCAAGCTTCCTTCCAGTCAGGAATCCATCCATGCCTGAAAAGCCTCGCGTTCTCGTGGTCGACGACAATTTGGAAATGGCGCGTACCTTGGCCGACAACCTGTGCGATCGCGATTTCGATGCCGTCGCGGTGGGCTCTGGCAGTGCGGCCGCCGAGATTCTGAAGACAGAGAACATCGATGCGCTGGTCACGGATCTGCGCATGCCGAAAGTCGATGGGCTCGACCTGCTCGCTCTCTCTCTCTCTCTCTCTCCCGAGCGTCCGGTGCTGATCATGACCGCGTACAGCGCCATCGACACAGCCGTCGAATCCATTCGCCAGGGCGCGTACCACTACCTGACCAAGCCCTTCAAAGTCGAAGAGCTGGCGCTCTTCCTTCGCCGTGCCCTCGACGATTCGTCCATTCGCCGCGAGGCTGCTGCGCTAAAGAGGACCTTGCACGAGCGCTTCGCTAAGGGCCGCATTCTCGGCAACAGCGTGGCCATGCGCAACGTGCGCGAGCTCGTGGCTCGCGTGGCGGCGGCACCGGTGCCGGTGCTCATTCTCGGCGAAACCGGCACGGGAAAAAGCCTGGTCGCGCAAGCCATCCACGCCGAAAGTCCCCGCGCAAGCCATCCTTTCGTCGTCGTCAATTGCGCGGCCTTGCCCGAGACACTCCTAGAAAGCGAGCTCTTTGGTTACATCAAGGGCGCATTCACCGGCGCCGCCTCGGATCGGCCCGGACTCTTCCGCGAAGCCGACGGCGGCACGTTGCTGCTCGACGAGATCGGCGAGATGGCGATCGGGCTTCAGGCCAAGCTTCTGCACGTCATTGAGCAAGGGCGCATTCGCCCGGTCGGCTCCAGCAAGGACAAGGAGGTCGACGTTCGCATTCTGGCCGCCACTCATCGCAATCTGCACGAAGCACCACCCCAAGGACAGTTCCGGCAAGATCTTCTTTACCGCCTCGACGTGCTCTCGGTGACGATGCCACCGCTACGCGAGCGACGCGAAGATTTGCCCGAGATGATTGCTCACTTTCTAAAGCAGGCGCGCGAGAAGTATCCGCAGGCCATTCCCGAACGGCTCTCGCCGGAAACCATGAGTCACTTAGTCGGCTATTCCTGGCCCGGCAACGTTCGCGAGCTAAGCCACGTGATGGAGAAAGTCGTCCTTCTCGGTCGCTCGGCGGTCATCGCCGTCGAGGATTTGCCGCCCACCGTGCTTCATCCCGACCGAGCGCCGACGCCCGAGTTTGCCGGTGACATCATGCCGATCCGCGAGCTGCAGCGAAAGTATGCTGCCTGGGCCCTGGCCCAGCTCGGCGGCCACAAGGGCAAGGCCGCCGAGAAGCTGGACATCGATGCCAAGACACTATGGAAGTGGCTTGGCAATGGGTCGGACGCGTCCTGATTGTGTCCTGATTGTTAGAAGATGTAGAACGCGGAGAATTGACTGCGGTACGTGTGCACCTTCACGCCGTCGCCGTAGGTCTGCCGGAACCACGCCACCTCGGCGCCGAGTCGCACGGCCTTGTTGAGGTCGACGAACAAGTTGCCGTCTGCCCACAGCGAGTGATCAAACACCTTCGAGGGCGTGGCAAAGGAAGCGAGATTGGTCGACTTCATGGACGAGAAGTTACCCGACAGCCACACGCGGCCCGAGGGTGGCAAGTAGTACTGAAAGCCAGCCATGTACGATAGCCAATTGATGGTGTGCAGGTTGCCGGCGTTGTCGAACGCGACCAAACCACTGTCGACATTCGCAGAATAGGTCGCCGTGCCGCTGCCCGTGGAAGGCGGCGTCGGGGCACCCAGGCCGCCCGAAAGCCC
>ODAK010002363.1_pt1 | contig 19869 bp, 17 predicted proteins | sample 1539591 | NCBI WGS metagenome assembly ODAK01 (sample SAMEA3539303, study PRJEB22396) | soil metagenome | biome: tundra; feature: field; material: soil | place: USA | collected 2010-05 | depth 0.15 m | reverse complement strand
ATTTGGCTATGATTCTGCGCTCATTTTCGGGCAGGGCAGGTACGAACAGCACGCCGGATGCCGGTAACTGAAAAACACCAAGGTCGTTCTCAATGCGCTCCTGCGTGATGGCCGAAGTCAGAATGAGATGCCGGCGCGTGATCTTGCGCAGCGACCGGATGAGGTGTAAAGGTTCGGGATGGTGGTACAACACGCCCGAGCAATGAACTACGTCGAAGGCGGGGAACCCGTCCTGATTTCCCAGTTTATTCACGTCGCCGGAGATGCGCGCATAATCGGTAACGCCGAGATTTGTGAGGCGCTCGTGCAGCAGCGTCCACAACTCAGTATCCGGGGGCGTGATATCCAGCATCGTGACCGATTCGGCGCCAGCCGCGACGGCAACCGAGACCTTCTCGTTGACGGTTCCCCACAGCCCGCCGACATCGACAAAGCTCCTACCCGCAACGACTTCCCTGATCAGATCGTCCCGAACATCCATAGTTTCCTGTTGGAGCTTGCTCCCCCGCTACACATGGGCAGCGCCCAGCAAGACGGCGTTCCAGCCTGGCCTTGCCGACCCCCCCAGCATATCGTGCGAGGGTGTTACGCAACAAACTGGATCCGGCTCAGTGTGCGAATCTTTAAAGAACTGTCCGAAGACAACCGCATAACATGGACCCGCACCTGATTCTCGCCTATAAGCTCGCAAGGCTTTCCCCCCGTCCCTTCGAAGCTGCGTTTTCCAGCGGCATTGCGAAATCGGACCTGGCTGAAATGTTTTCTGTTTGGCATTGGCTGACGGTGAAACTGGAGCCTGCGGCGCCGTCGACAGCCCCAACCTGTGTGGCCCGGACAGAGCGCGGGGAAATCGCCCTCGACAGTGCTTTTCCGACATCTGAACTGGACCTTGCCATGATCAAGGAAATCTCGCACCACGATTTCGAAATCGGAGGAAAGAACCTGTCGGATGGGGCGCCCACGCGCTATTCACCGTTCATTCTGCGTGCTCTCTCGAGAACCCACTGCCGTGATTATTTTCCTCATTCGGTGCTGGCCGACCTGCGGGAACTCAGGAGCGCCGCGGGCAGGCGGCTCGAAGCCCTCGACATCGGCTGCGGGCCCATCAGCTGGCTGCGCTGGGGGGCCATCGAAGGTTTGGTGGACGTCACCGGAGTCGATCCGCTCGTGGAAATCTACCAGGTGATCCTCGCGCGGCACGGCTTATTGACCCTTCCGTTTATCACACCTAAGAAGTCCATTGCCACTGGCATCGAAGAGCTCACTGGATGCGAGCACAGGAACGCTTACGAGTTCGTTTATACCAACAACGCCCTCGATCATGTTCAGGACATTCGGCAAGCTATCAGCTGTCTGCATGCAGCACTCTCGCCGAAAGGCTTCGCGTTCGTGCAGGTCGCAACTAATGAAGGAACCCGCCAGAACTGGGAACAGTTGCACCAGCATGACATCGATCTGGATGGCGAATGGCTGGTGGCGACGAGAAAGTCCGGAGACCGGTACCGGCTGGCTGGGCCCGGATGTCCGCTTGAGATCCGGAAGGTCATTCATCACGATACCGAGGGTCTGAGCGTGGTGATCGCAAAATCTTGACCTTTCGGCCTGTTTGGCTATACTGATCTATCCAACTCCCTTGATCCATGATTGACCCGCTCAATCCCGATTACTCAAATACGCCTGTATCTCCGCTGCGGCCGCGATTCGGCTACTCCCCGGCCGGTCCGCGTGCTCTCGAGCCGGTAGTTTCCATCGTGACGCCCTTCTTTAACACGGGCGACGTGTTTGAGGAGACGGTAAAGAGCATTCTCGGGCAATCCCTGCAGCAGTTCGAGTGGCTCATCGTCGATGACGGCACGACTGACGAAGGCAGCCTGGAAATACTGGCGCGGGTGGCGAAACTCGATCCTCGGATCCGGGTGGTCCGCACGGGAAAAAATGTGGGCCCGGCGGGCGCGCGCAATTTTGGCGTCCGCATGGCGAGAGCGCCTTATGTGGCGTTCATCGACAGTGACGATCTGTTTGAGCCCACGGCGCTGGAGAAGCTTTGCTGGGCCCTCCAGTGTCAGCCGCAATACTCCTTCGCGGCGGGACACAGCGTGGGGTTCGGGGCGTCGAATTATCTTTGGCGCGATGGGTTTCACAGCGGAGATGCGGTACTGGAGCGTAATCCGATTGTTGGACGGACTGTTATTCGGAAAGAGGTTTATCTCGAGGTCGGGGGTATGCCGGAGTCTACCCGGAACGGGCTCGAGGACTGGGAATTCTGGCTGCGCTGCGCCTCCAAAGGATATTGGGGTTTAACGGTTGAGGAATTCCTCGATTGGTATCGCAGACGGCCGGATCATTCGGATCGCTGGTCAGATTGGGATGGCGACAAAAGAGAGGAAGAATTCCGCAGGAGAATGCGTGCGGGCTTCAGCGATCTTTACCGCCGTGGGATACCGCGCATTCGGCCGACTGCGGCACACCCTTATTCGGTGCCGGATTTTACTCCACCTTTCCGCAACCTCCTGGCGAAGAAACACGGGCTGAAGCGGATGCTCTGCATTTTTCCGCATATGGAACTGGGCGGGGCGGATAAGTTCAACCTCGACATGATCGGCCAGTTGCAGGCCCACCATGGTTACGAAGTGACCGTTGTAACTATGCGCAATGTGGGTCACCCGTGGAGGCATCAATTTGAGAGCCTGACACCGGACGTATTTGCGCTGAGCACCTTTCTGCCGATCAACGATTATCCGCGATTCATTCAATATCTGATCGAAAGCAGAGATGCTGACGTGATTTTGATTTCCCAGAGCCAGTTGGGATATCTGTTGACTCCCTTTTTGCGCTCCCTTGGCGGTAATCGCGCGCTGGTCGACTACCTCCATATGGAGGAGGACCATTGGAAGTTCGGCAACTACCCGCGATATTCGCTGAACTATTCGGCACTCATGGATTTGACCGTCGTCTCGTCAAAGCACCTGAAAGAGTGGATGGTTTCGCGCGGCGGCGTGGCGGAAAAAATCGAAGTCTGTACGACTAATATCGATTCGGAACGCTGGAACAGGGCCCGCTTCAATCCGGCTCAACTCCGATCAAAGTACGATATTCCGGAAGGCCTTCCGGTCATCTCGTTCGCAGCCCGTTTGACGGATCAGAAACAACCCAAAGTGCTGGCGGAGGTGATCCGGCTGCTGCGGGACCGTGGCGGCCGCTTTGTCTGTCTGGTGGCCGGCGATGGACCCCATCTGAGTTTCCTGCAGGACTATGTCGCGCGGCATTCGCTTTCCGAGCTTCGCCTGCTTGGCGCTGTCAGTAACGCCGAGGTACAGGAGGTTCTCGCCATCAGCGACCTCTATTTCATGCCTTCTGAGATGGAGGGGATTGCCTTGATTTTGTATGAGGCGATGGCGATGGGTGTGGTGCCGGTATCGGCAGCGGTGGGTGGGCAGGCCGAACTGGTGACGCCCGAATGCGGGTACCTCATCGAGCACGGACCGAATGAAGTGCTGGCATATGTCGAAGTCCTGACGGCGTTGCTGCTGGATGAGGGGCTGCGTCGCAAACTGGGTACTGCTGCGCGGCGGCGCATCGAGCAATTTTTCGAACTCCGCAAAATGGGGCAGCGACTTTCTGAACTGCTGGACAAAGCGCTGACGAGCGAGCATCGCATTCCGAAATGGAAAGAACTGGCCACCACCACCGTTATCGAAGCCATTGAGCAACAGCGCATGGAAGCGCTCGCCGACAAGTTGTGGGCCTCACGGACAGGGAATTCAGGGGGACAGCAAGCGAGCGATCCCGGGATAGCCGAGCTTCCGAATTATGTCGATTATTACGAGTATCTGAAGAGCCTGCGCTCGGTTTTAGGAGGCAATCTATTCGCCATCCCTCGTTTGCTGCGGTCTCCCGGGTCCAGCGTGATGGGGCTCGTGAGGTCGGTTGGCCTGCTCCACTCCGGCGGGACTACTTCCGTCAGGCGGCGGACGCTGCGGCGCCTGCTGGCCCAGCCTGTAAGCCGCGCTTTGCTGGCTCAGAGCTTTCGGCCCCAGGATTATCTGACCAGATATCCCGACGTGCGCGCCTTGCATCTCGAGCCGCTGCTGCACTATTTTGCACGGGGCATGGCCGAGGATCGAATTCCCGCTTCGGGCATGAGCGCCGGCGCGCAGATATTCGAGGCTGCCGCCAGCGCAACGGGTCGACGGACCGACTGATTTCATGCCACAGGGGGACAGGGATTTTCGCGCCACCTGGCGGAATCTGCGTCTGGGATTCAGGGCGGTGCTGAGCCGTTCCGCCAGAACGACGATTCGCGAAAATTTCGACCGTACCCTTTATCTGGATGCTTATCCCGATGTTGCGGAAAGCAGCTGGCCTCCGCTTCTCCACTATCTGTTATACGGGTATCGGGAAATGCGGGACCCGGGTCCGGCTTTCAGCAGTGCGTGGTATTGGCGTCGCAATACCGATGTTCTCCGGCAAGGTTTCTGCCCTTTGCTGCATTACGCAGTGTACGGGCGCGGCGAGGGGCGCCCCATCAGGGCCTCTGGCCGATTTGTTTCTCCGCAGAAAATTGCTGGCCACCAGGCAGACGGCCCGATGGAACTATGGCCTGCCGATCGGCCCCTGGTCAGCGTAGTCGTTCCTTGTTTCAACTACGGCCATACGCTGAGGCGATGCCTCGATTCTCTCGCGCGGCAGACTTTCCGGGATTTTGAAGTGCTGGTAATCGAAGGAGGCGCTGACGACCCGGCAAGCGTTGCCCGCGTCAGGGAACTGGAAGCGGAACGACCTTCCCGGACACGCTTTCTCTATCGGTCCTCTCCCTGCATGGTGGGGGACAACCGGAACTATGGCATTGCTGCTGCCAAAGGAAAATACATTTGCTGTCTCGATGCCGATGACATGCTCCATCCGGCCTTCCTCGAAGTCAGTGTGTTTTTGGCGGAAGTGGAAGATTTCGATATCGTCTCGCCTTCCGTGCGTTGTTTCGGCGAGTCGGAGTCCGAATGGATATTGCAGGCGCCGAGCCTCGAAAAACTCGTGCAAGCCAATTGCATTGCCACTGCCGCGCTCTTTCGCCGGGCAGTATGGGAGAAGACGGGCGGCTATCGCGACTGGGGCAAACAGGCGGATCACGTTCCCGAAGACTGGGATTTCTGGATCCGGGCTCTCGCAGTTGGTTTCCGCGCCACGGCGATGACTGCGCCCCTGCATCACTATTGCGTTCATGAAGGCGGCTTGTCGAGACAGGGCGACAGCCGTTCTTATCGACGGACTCTGCTCGAATCCAACCGGGAGCTTCTTGCCGCGCGGCCGCCCGTGCGCGCCGCCCGTTGCGTCAGCAATCCGCTGCTCAACCTGCACCGCGTGCCGGTTTCCTGCACGTCCCGCGGTGTGCTCTTCTGTCTTCCGTGGATCACCCAGGGAGGGGCGGAGAATCATCTGCGCACCGTCGCGATGGGAGTGAAGCAGGCCGGGCTTCAGCCCATGGTGGTGACCACGGCGGAGCTTCTGCCCGCCATGCCCGATGACACAGCGCGCTTCGAAAGCAGCGGCGTGGTTGTTTACAACCTGCCGGATTTGTTCGCCGACCATACTTTGTGGCCCTTGTTCCTGGAGGAACTGCTGCATCAGCACAACGTGGATACTCTTTTCCTGTGCGGGAGCGAATACACCTATCAGCTGTTACCGGCTCTTCGGGAGAAAAAGCCCGCGCTGCGCATTGTCGATCAGCTTTTCAACGAGGACGGGCACCTGAGAAGCAACAGACGCTTTGCCTCGTTTATCGACCTCACCGTGGTTCCGTCGATTGCGCTGCGCGACTTACTCCTGAACACATACCGCGAATCGGCTGCGAAAGTCCGGTTGATATCCCAGGCATTGCTGCCATCTTTTGACGACGACGCCAATCTGAATCCGGAACTGCTCGCCACGATCCGCGGCAAGTTTGTGGTGTCGTTCATCGGCCGATTCTCACCGGAAAAGGCGCCGGCATTTTTCCTCAGACTGGCGTTGCAGTTAGCTGCAGATCCGGAATACTTCTTTCTGCTCATCGGAGATGGTCCGCTGCGACAGCAAGTCCTGGACGGGGCCACCGCGCTGCGGGGCCGGTTCCATGCACCCGGCGCGGTGCGAAACGCCCGGGCCTATATAGCGCACAGCAACGTCGTGGTGGTTCCTTCCACGGTGGAAGGCATGCCCGGGGTAATTCTGGAATCTCTGGCCGCGGGCCGTGCGGTTGTGGCCTCGCGGGTGGGCGCGATCGGCGAAGTGATTCAGGATGGGATCAACGGCTTCCTTTGCAATAGTGGGGATGCAGGCGCGTTCTTCCGCTGCGTCGAGCGGCTGCGCAAGGACGCCGAACTGCGGGCCGCTATCGAAGCCAATGCGCGAGAATCAGCTCGCGGTGACTTCGGACGTGACGCGATGATTGAGTCCTATCTCGACTGTCTGACTCCACGCTGCTGAAGTTAGTGGCGAACAGACTCATGCCGGGCCCGCCATACCAATCAATCGCCAAACCCGAACGAGATTCAGGAACAGGAGCAAGCCGGGCGCAAGCATCCACCGCGGAACCCGACCCATTGTGAAGCTGGATGGCTCAGCGGTACTCGGCACGGAAAAATCGAGGTTAATTTCCGTTTGCCGATAGTCGCGAACCTGCCGGGTGATCTCTATTCCGTGGGGTGGCTGAAGGCAGTTGAGGAGATAGTCGCTGGCACCCGTCAGATGCCGATTTCGGAAGTACAAGTGGTGGCGGCCCTCTATCTGAGGCAGAACTGCGATCAGTTTCAGGGTTATGGTTCCGACGCCGGCCCGCATGTCGTCGAGCGGCGGAAAGCTGCTGGCGGCCAGGACCAGCGGCTGCCTCCTGTAATCAAATTCCAGATTGAGATCTTCCACAACCCGTGCCGCGTAGAGTTGCCACTCTTGAGGCGAGATTTGCCTGTCATTGTTGTGGTCAAGGAAGGCCAGTGCCTCTGAGAACTTCTCCAGTCCGGGCGTGACATTGACTTCCAGCTCGACGCGATCCTGCGTCAGACCGAGGAGCGTAGCCTGAAGGTACCCTTCGACGCGGTGCGCCTTCGCTGCCGGCGCAAAAGCCAGTAAGAGCCCGAGGCACACCACCGGAACACGGACACTGAGCCGGCCCCCGGCGTTAGGCCACTCATCGCGGGAGGAAACTTTTCCCATAGTCGTTGACGGGGTCGCGATAGATCGTGTGGATGTGCATGGTGGGATCGCCACCCAGTTCCTGTGGTGAGTACTCGATAATCAGGCGCGGCCCCTGAATACGAAAGTACGCGGCGCTTCCGTTTCTCGTAGGCCCGCTCCATGCAAACCAGGTGGCAGCGATTCCCGCTCTGATCTCGGACATTCTTGTGGCGGCAGCGCTGTCGTGGATGATGCCCACCCATTCGTTGGCCAGATCCAGCAGCATCGCCTGTTGGCTGACGCTGAGCGCGGAACCCCGGATTCCTTCAGGCATGATCGTTTTGCCGTCTTCACCGGGCCCGAGCACGAGATCGGCTACCCGGTAGTTCAGGATGGCTTGCTTCCGCTGACCGGCATCGAGAGCATTGATCAGGGCGAAAGCCTTGTCGTTCTCCCGGCCGAGCGGCCGCACCGTTTTTCCGTTCACGTTGTAGGCCGCGGGCTGCACTGCGGTGAGGCTCGGCGTGAGCACATCCCGATCTCCCGTGATCGTCACATTCAGGCCAAGATGATGACCGCCAAACTGCAGCATCCAGGGCGTAGTGAGTGACGGATTACCGAGGATCGATATGTAGTACTCATCCCGGCCAAACAGCGGTCGGCCACTGGAGGATTTCAGAACCTCGTCCGCGTCCATAATTGCGCCGACTTTGTCATAGCCTTCGCGGCTCAGCACGGAAGCCACCAGCGTCATTGCCGCTTTTCGCTGTTGCGGCGTCAGGTCCCCCAGCCTCAAGCCAGCCCGGGTGAAAGCGCCGGAGGGCAGATTGGACCATCGGGCCCGCTGGCGATTATCGTTGAACTCAAACAGAACTTTCGCACGCAACCGGCTATCGAGAATGGCAAGAAGCGCGTTGGCATTCTTGACGGCGCTCGAAATAGCAGATCCCGCAGTCGGGGCCTGAGCCTGCAATTGTGGAATGGCCAATCCCGCCAGCACAGCTGTTGAGATAAAGATCCGAAAGGCTCGTGTTGCAAAAAGGAATTTCACGCCGACCTCCTGACCTCGTTGTTCACCGCGCTCCGACTGGTTTCCACCACCGACAATTCTATAGCTGTTTCAAGTGCACATGGACTGGTGGCGATATAGTAACCCTAATGATCTCTCGACGAAACGCACTTCTCGCTCCTCTGGCCGGAGTTGTAGCGGGCGGGGCTATCTCTGCCATCGCGGCAACCGGCAAGATGACCCTTTGTATGCATCAGGGGACATCGCGCGCAGCGGGTTACCGCAAATCCCTGGAAGGCTGGGCGAAAGCGGGGATCAAGAACGTTGAACTGTCCGATAGTCTGCTCGATGACTTCCTTAAGGCCGACAGCCTGGCGGCAGCTGGGCGAGTCTTCAAGGACCTCGGCCTGACGGCGGTTTCGAGTCAGGCTGTGCTCCCCGACCTTTGGATTCCGGGTCCCGCCCGAACCTCTTCGCTCGAGACATGGAAGAAGCGTTGCGAGCAGTTTTCGTCGCTGGGCCTGCCAAGGCTTTATTGCCCTTCTGTCACAACCCGCAAGGTCACGCCGGAAGACTACAAAGCCACCCCGGGATGCATTCACGAGGCGGGCGAGATCGCCAAACAGTACAACCTGACGGCCATGATCGAGTTCACCCGAACCTCGACCCACCTTGCCACGCTGACCTCGGCGCTCAAAATGATCCGCGAAGCCGCCCACCCCAACGTGCGCCCGATGATGGACTTCTTCCATTTCTGGTCAGGACTGAGCAAGTTCGAGGACCTTGATCTGCTCCAGCACGGCGAACTCGCCCATGCGCATTTCCAGGATGTCGCCGATGTGCCTCGGGAACTGTACGACAACAGTTCGCGTTTGATTCCGGGTGACGGTATTTCGCCGCTGGTCCGCATTCTGCGGAAACTGGCTGAGAAAGGTTATGCCGGCTCGCTCTCGGTTGAGTTGTTCCTGCCGGAACTGCAGAACGGGGACCCCTACGAGACGGCGCACCAGATTCGTGATAAGTCTGAAGTTGTCCTGCGCAAGGCACGAGTACTCTAAGTCAGGCCGGGACGGGTATCGCTTCGAAGCGTAATTTAGCTGATGAGGAAATCTACTCAGCGACGGTACCAGGCAAGGTTACGACGTCTGATTACGTGATATGCGACCAGGAACAGCACTGCTCCGATCACGGACACCAGGACGCTGTAGAGATTTAGGCCCGTCACGCCGGAAGCCCCGAAACGGTGGAAGAGAAAGCCGCCGGCCACGGCGCCGACAATCCCCAGGACAACGTCGAGAACAACGCCTTCTCCGGTCTTGTTTACGAGTTTGCTGCCTATGAAGCCGGCAATGAAGCCAAGGACGATCCACGCAAGAATTGACATTTGTGACTTATACAGCAGGTTTCATACCGAACCCTCTCGCCTCTTCTTAATCGCCGCCCCAGACTGCCGAAAAACTCGGAAGCTCTTCGAATCTGGCTGCATCGGATCTGGCATCTCACACGTCCGGATCAGAGAGCGAGGTTTGGCCAGCAGCGTGCTTTATTATCCAGCTACGAAAAACGGCTCACTCTTCAGCAAACGCGTCTTTCGGATTCTGCTTAGGCTCGCGCGGCAGCATACGCGCACATTCGCCCTCATTGCGCTCTTCTCGTTTCTATATACTGCGGCCGACCTGATTCAACCGCTGATCTACCGGCGCGCGATCAACGATGTTGCGGGGCTCTTCGTGCAGCCGGGCTCGTCCCTCAATGTTCCCGCGCGCACGCGCGATCAGATGCTTAAGACGCTGATCGTTTCCGTCACCCTGCTCTTCTTCATCAACGTGACGGGATACTTCTTCTCCCTGCGTGCCCGGCGATTCGGCGGCCGGGTGGCGAGTGACATCGAGTCGTCGCTGATTGTGAATACTTTCGGTCACGTGCTGCGGCTGCCGCTTTCCTTCTTCAGCCGGCAGGCGAGCGCGGGACTGGCGAAACGGATCGATCAGTCGGATCAGGTGGCGCCGATTGTGTCGGCGTTCTCCCAGCAGATTGCACCGGAGGCCGTGCGTCTGGTCGGGATCTGCGCCATCATGCTGACCCAGAACTGGGAAATGGCATTGGTTTCCACCTGCACTCTGCCTGTGTACCTGTGGGTGGCGCGGCGTTCCGCGGTACGGCTGCAGGCCAACCTCCAGCCTTACTACGAGCTTTGGGAAAACATCTCGGCGCGCATTGCCGACGCCATGTCAGCGGTGAAGACGGTGAAGCTTTCGGGTGCCGAAGCCAGGGAAGAGGAGCGTCTGCGGCAGGAATCGACACACGCCTATGGTGTCTACCTCAAGCGCATCGCGACGGCGCAGCGCTACTACTTTTCGCAGAGTCTGCTGAGCAATTTGAGCAAGTCCCTGGTGCTCGGTTACGGGGGCTGGCTGGTGTTGCGGGGAAAGCTGACGCCCGGCGACGTGGTTATGTTTGTGGCCTACCTCGACAAGCTTTACGGTCCGGTGGATTCACTGAACGAGATCGCCGTCAGTCTGCAACAGCATTCGGCGTCCATCGAACGTGCTGTAGCACTACTTGAGACGAGCGGCGCGGAGAAAGTGGGCGCGGCGATTCCGGCGGGGGCCGGCCGGGTGGAGTTCCGCGATGTCCGATTCAGCTATACAGCTGGTCGCGAAGTGTTGCGAGGCATCAACCTGACTCTTGAGCCGGGCCGAATTACGGCACTCGCCGGACCGTCGGGGGCCGGCAAGACCACCATCGCCGATTTGCTGCTGAAGCTATATGAACCGGAGTCCGGAGAGATCTTTCTGGACGAACATCCGTTATCCGCGGCGGGGCCTTCGGCCGTGCGCGCTGCAATTGGCGTGGTGGCGGCCGACGGTGCGGTTTTTCGCGGCACGCTGCGCGACAACATTCGTTACAAGCGTCCGCAGGCCTCTGACGCCGAAGTGCTCGCGGCAGCGATTGAGGCTGGTCTGGAGCGGACGCTGGAACGGCTGCCCGATGGCCTCGGGACGGAAATCGGCGAGCGCGGCATGGGGCTGTCGATGGGCGAAAGACAGCGGGTGCAGATTGCGCGGATTCTGGTGGACCGCCCGCGTTTACTGGTGCTGGATGAGGCGACCGCGAATCTGGATTACGCGACGGAACTGGAATTGAAACATGCACTTACGCGCCTCTCGCCCCGGCCAACCATGCTGGTGATTGCGCACCGCTACACCATGATGAAGGACGCCGACTACGTCTATGTTTTGCAGGACGGGGAAGTCATCGAACACGGCACACCGCCGCAGTTGCTGGGCGCGGGACGCTGGTTCGCCGAGTTGGCCGCGCAGTCCGGCGACACGGAGGAGGTCAACGCTTCCTGATGTACAAACTGGACATGAAACTGGCCAGGCGGTTTACGGTTCTCGCCCGGCCATACTGGATTTCGAAAGAGAAGACGAAGGCCTGGTGGCTGCTCGGGATGCTGGTTGGCGTGATGCTGGCGGAGACGGGTTTCAACGTCCTCTTCAACAAGCAATCCGGGGAATTCACTTCAGCGCTCGCGGCGCGGGACGCGGCCCGATTCTGGCGTTCCATCCGCGTGTTCGGGGGGCTGTTCGCGGCGGCGGTACCAATCTACTCTTATTACTATTATCTGCGGGATAAGCTCGGGAACAACTGGCGGCGCTGGCTTACGCACCGTCTGCTGGGCCGATACTTCGGGCATCATGCGTTCTACCATTTGCTGCGGAACCCGGAGATCGATAATCCCGATCAGCGCATCGCCGACGATGCGGCTTCCTTTACACAACGGTCGCTGAATTTTTTGTTGCTGTTCGCGGGCGGCGGGCTGCAAGTGGTGGCGTTCAGCGGCGTGTTGTGGTCGATCTCGCATTCGATCGTGGCCTTTCTGGTGCTCTATGCGGGGGCCGGTACGTGGATCACGCTGCGCTTTTTCGGCGAGAAGATGGTGGCGCTGCACGCCTTGCAGCTCAAGCGGGAAGCCGACTTCCGTTTCTCCATGGTTCGCGTGCGGGAGAACGCGGAATCGATTGCGATGTATCACGGGGAGCGGCAGGAACATTCGCAGGTTCAGGCGCGATTCGGCAAGGTGTTTGACAACTTTGACAGGCTCATTCGCTGGACTCTCCGTCTGTCTTTTTTCCAGAACACCTACACGCTGATCACGATGGTGCTGCCGAGCGTGCTGCTGGCGCGCCGCGTGCTTTCCGGTGAACTGGAAGTGGGGCGGGTGGTGCAGGCGGAGGGCGCCTTCCTGGCTATTTTGGGTGCGCTGACACTACTGGTAGATAACCTCGAAGCACTGAGCCGGTTTGCTGCCGGGGTAGGCCGGCTGGATGCATTCAGCCGCTGTCTTGTGCCGCGCAAAATGAACGCGGGAGCCCAGGGTGCGGGCGGCAAGATCGTGCTGCGCGAAGGCACGCACCTCAGCTTCGATAATGTGACGCTGCAGACGCCGAACTATGAGCGGACGCTGGTGAAATCGCTCAGCTTTTCCGTGCCGCCCGGGGAGAGCCTCATGATTGTGGGGCCAAGCGGATGCGGCAAGAGCTCACTGATGCGCGCCATGGCGGGGCTTTGGGATTCCGGCGACGGGACAATGGAGCGCCCGAAACCCGAAGATATCCTGTTTGTCCCGCAGCATGCCTATATGATCGTGGGGAATCTGCGGAGCCAGCTTTGTTACCCGAACATTGAACGTGAAGTTTCGGATGCCGAACTCGCTGACGTTTTGACTCGGGTGAATCTGCCGGACCTTGCGTTGCGCTGCGGTGGCTTCGATGCCGACATGGATTTCGATAAAGTCCTGTCGGTGGGCGAGCGGCAGCGGCTGGCCATCGCGAGAGTGTTGCTGCATCGCCCGGTGTATGCATTTCTGGATGAAGCAACGAGCGCGCTGGATCCGCATAATGAGGTCGGAATTTTCCGCGAACTCGCGGCGACGGGAACGACGCTCGTTTGCATCAGCCACCATCCGTCACTGGTCCGGTATCATTCGCAGGTTCTGGAGTTGACGGTTGACTCGGGGTGGCTGCTGCATCCGGCTGCCGGGTTTTGTTTCAGTGAGGCGCTTGCCTGAGCCGCTGATATCGTACTTGCCGTCCGGTGGACCGGCCTCGCCAAAACGTTGATACTGTACACTGAAAAACAAGCAGTGGACGTGGCTCGAGGCCGAAGGTCGAGTCATGCCGGGCGCTCCATCTGACTTCAAACCAATTGGCTACCTGCAGCAAAGCTCCGGACGATTCACGACGGGGCGAGGATGAACTCGCGCTGCTGGAACGGGTGCGGGCGGCGGCGGAGTTTCTCGAATCGATCGAGGCCGACCGCTGGCTGCTCGACAGTCTGCCTGCCGAGGATCGCGAGCGGCTGCATAAAGCGGTGGCGCAGTTTTACGATCCCGACCCGGTTGCCCGCCGTCGCAGGGTCAAAGCCGCCGAGCGCGGGCGAACTGCCATGGCGGCTGAACGCGCCGACTCTGTCCTCAACGAGACCGGAATTCGGGTCCTTCGCAGGGCGCCTGTCTTCACCACGGCCAACGTCTATCCACCCGATGGTTTTGAGCAGCGGGACGTCGACGCAGAAGAGTCGGAACGGCGTGAAACGGATGAGCTCCAGCATTGCTACATCTGCAAGCAGAAGTTCTCTGATATCCACCATTTCTACGACCAGATGTGCCCTCCCTGCGCGGCGTTCAATTTCGCCAAACGCACCGAATATGCCGATCTGAGCGGGCGCGTCGCCCTGCTGACCGGCGGGCGCGTCAAGATCGGCTATCAGGCCGGCCTCAAACTCCTGCGGGCCGGCGCGCATCTGATCGTCACCACCCGTTTCCCCCGCGATTCGGCTGCGCGCTATGCAAAAGAGCCCGATTTGGCCGAGTGGGGGCATCGCCTCGAAATCTTCGGACTCGATCTGCGCCACACGCCCAGCGTCGAGGCGTTTTGCCGCGAGATCATCGCCACGCACACCAGACTGGACTTCATCATCAACAACGCCTGCCAGACCGTGCGCCGGCCGCCGGAGTTCTATCGGCACATGATGGAGGACGAGCGGGCTGCGCTGGCGGATGCGCCGGAGAGCGTGCGGCGGTTGCTGGGCAAGTACGAAGGCATGCGCGGCGAGGCCGGGGCTGAACTGACCGTTGGCGGCGGGTTGCAGGAGGCCATGGGTCTGACTCGCGCCGCCGAACTATCGCAGCTGGCGCTGCTTCCTGAGGAATTTCCCGGCGAGAAGCACCTCTTTCCGGATGGAGTCCTCGATCAGGATCTCCAGCAGGTCGATCTGCGCGGGCGCAATTCGTGGCGCCTGCTCATGGCGGAAATATCCACGGTGGAACTGCTGGAAGTGCAGCTGATCAACGCGGTGGCTCCGTTCGTCATCAACGCCCGGCTCAAGCCCTTGATGATGCGCACTCCGGAGCGGGACAAACATATTGTGAATGTGTCCGCCGTGGAAGGGCAGTTTTACCGGAACCGGAAAACCACCCGGCATCCGCACACCAACATGGCCAAGGCGGCGCTCAATATGATGACGCGCACCGCGGCCACGGATTATTACAACGACGGCATTCACATGAACAGCGTCGATACCGGCTGGGTAACCGACGAGGACCCGGTTGAGATCGCCGCGCGGAAGACGGCCGAGCAGCGGTTTCATCCACCACTCGACATTGTCGACGGCGCGGCGCGCATCGTGGACCCCATCATGACCGGCATCAAAACCGGCGAGCACGTGTGGGGACAGTTCCTGAAGGATTACCGCCCCGCTGACTGGTAGGCGCTGCCTCCCTCCAGTTCCCCGATCATTACAGTCGAGCCGGCCAGCGAGGTTCGCAGGCCCTGTTCTGAAAGTCGGCGAGCTTCCAGAAGGAAGCGGCGCGACTTCTCGGTTTCCCCCGCATCGCCCAGGTATTGGGTATACATGGTCAGCAGGTGCACATGCTCTTCCGTCGGCGTGCCAACGCTCCGGACCGCCTGTTCGAGCACGCGGATCGCTTCGGCGGAATTGCCGCTGCGGCGCAGAATCAGCGCCAGTCCGATCTGCGCGTTGATCAGATCCGGGTGGCTGGCCGGAACGAAACGCTCCATCACAGCAATCGAACGGCGGCAGGCCTGCTCAGCCTCGGTGTAGCGTTTCTGCTCCAGAGATACCGCCGACAAACTGAGCATCGTGCTGGCGACCCGGCATCGCGCTTCGGCGGATCAGCATCAGTCTCGCTCCGCCACCATTGATGCCACCTCTACGGTGAGCCTGTTTCAGGTGGACACTGCGGCCATGGTCGATCTCGCCGTCGGAACCACCACACCTGTCCATGAACTTCCCGGCGAGTTATTCCTGCCCGACGCCGAGACGCAGAACGCCATGCTCGCCGACCGCAGCTATATGCCGCTTGGCTTGCCGCGCCTGCGTGCGGCGGTGGCGCGCATGTATACCGGGCAGGGTCTGCCGACCACCCGCGACCAGGTGCTGATCACCACCGGCGCTCAGCAGGGGATATCGTTGATCACTTCGCTCTATGTTCAGCGAGGCGACGCGGTTCTGGTGGAGAATCCGACCTATTTCGGAGCGCTCGACGTATTCCGTCTGGCGGGAGCGCGGTTAAGTCCCGTGCCGGTGGGAGTGGAACACGTGGACAGGAACATGCTGCGTGACCGCCTGGTGGCCGCCGGCGCTCGTCTGATGTATTTAGCCCCCACCTATCAGAATCCGACCGGCGCAGTGATGCCGGAACTGACCAGGCAATGTGTTGCTGCGCTGGCCGACGAGTTCGGAATTCCGGTGATTGGAGGATCACTGCCTATCGGAAATGTCGCTCGAAGGCACGCCGCCGGGACCGATCGCTCGCTACAGCAAAGCCGGGTACAGCAAAGACGGTACCGTGTTGACCGTTGGTTCGATGAGCAAGTTGTTCTGGGGTGGCCTCCGCGTCGGCTGGATTCGGAGACCGGTGGCAGCCATCGCGCAGTTGGCGCGGGTCAAAACCGGCGCCGACCTTGGCTCGGCCCTCATCACCCAGGCGATTGCGGCGCAACTGCTGACCGAACTCGATCAGGCCAAAACCATTCGCAGAGACCAGTTCTCGCGTCGGCGCGATCTTTTGGCTTCGTTATTGCGGAAGCGGTTGCCCGAATGGAAGTTTACCGAGCCAAAGGGCGGATTGTTCCTGTGGGTGCGGCTGCCGGCCGGCGATGCGCGCTACTTTGCCCAATGCGCCGCGCGGTACGCCGTTGCCGTGACGCCAGGCAGTATGTTTGCCGCGGATGAATCTTTTACGGACCATCTGCGGATTCCCTATGTGCTTGATGAGGCCGCGCTGGCACTGGGCGTGGACCGTCTGGCAGCGGCCTGGAGCGAATACCGGAATCTCGCGGATGCACGGCTGACGCGCAGCGCGCCTATTGTTTGAAGCGGTGTTCCAACTCCTCGACCGCCTCGCGCGCCAGGCGCTGTGCTTGCGGCGTCAACTTCCAGCCGGCGGAGAAGTCGCGAGCGGGAATACCGCACATAAACGCTTCTCCGCGGAATGCAAAGAGCGTGGTCGCAAGAGCCACGATTTCGGCGGGGCTCGATGCATGCGACAACTGCGAATGCGATACGGAAGCCGGCACAGGCTTGATCGTCAACTGCGTAGCTGCGGCGTCGGCATCGAGAAAAATTACGCGCTCATAACCGGCGACCTTTTCCGCGATTTCGGGTGTCAGTTGCTGCACCGCGCACAGCTCACGATCAGCCGCGGGAACGATGAGCCGGAGTACTTCCGCGGCCACGCCGTCGTCGCCACGCAGGGTGTTCCCACAGGCAATGAGCAGCGTCCGCATCACGCCGGCCTTGCGATGTGGCCGAGCGCAGTCCCGTCCGGGCTGAACCATTCGACCATCAACGGCATTTGTCCAAGCGCGTGCGTCGAGCAGGAAAGGCACGGATCGTAGCAGCGGATGGAGGCTTCGAGGCGGTTCAGAATGCCTTCGTCCGGCTGCGTCCCCGGCGCGATCCGCTGGATAAAATGCCGCGCCGTCTGGTCCACCGTCATGTTCATGGCCTGGTTGTTTTGCCCGGTGGCAATCAGGAGGTCGGCTTTGGTCATCAGGCCGTTGGCGTCCACCCAATAACGGTGGAAGAGGGTTCCGCGCGGCGCTTCGCAGGAACCGACGCCTTCTCTGCGGCTGAGCGAGGCGCGCGCCCGGATGGTCTCCTCGAACAATTCGGGATCGCTCATGAACTGCTCGATTCGCTCCACCGCGTGCAGCATTTCGATGAGGCGCGCGAGATGGTAGTGGAACGATTCGCAGACCGCCCCGGAACTGCGTTGTTTGAATTCAATCAGCTCGCGGTCGGCCTGTTCCGTGCCGGCGAAGCGAGCCACATTGAGGCGCGCCAGTGGACCCACCCGGTAGTGCCCTCGCGGATATCCGAGCGGTCGGTAGAAAGGGAACTTGATGAAGGACCAGTCTTCGCTGGCTTCACCCGCCCATGTGTAATAACGCGTCGGATCGAGCCCGTCGGCGACAATGTTGCCCGCCGAGTCCACGATCCGGATGGTGCCGTCGTAGTATTCGAGCCCACCCTCAGGATTCACTGTGGCGAGAAAGAGCGACGGGAAATTGCCCATATGCGCGATTTCGTCCCGGAAGTTATCGAGCAAGGGTTTCAGACGGTCGAGCGCCAGCTTCACCGAGCCCATGGCTTCGGGAATCCACGACAGGATTTCGTCCCGATGTTCTGTGGTGAAGCGCTGGTGGACTCCGCCAGGCCCGCTCCAGCCCGGGTGAACCCGTTTTCCGCCGGTGAGTTCGATGACGCGCTGGCCGAACTGCCGGAGCCGGATGCCGCGGCGCACGAAATCCTCATCGCGTTCCAGCAGGCCAAGGATGCTGCGGGAGGCCGCTGGCGCGTCCATGCCCAGCAACAGGTCCGGCGCGGAGAGATGAAAAAAGCTGAGCGCATGGGACTGCAGAAGCTGGGCATGGTTGACCAGACGCCGCTGTTTTTCGGCTGCGGGCGGAATGGTGACACCGAGCAGCATGTCGCCCGCCTTGGAACTGGCGAGTACATGGCTCACCGGGCAAATGCCGCAGACTCGCGACATGAGGCCGGGCATCTCTTCAAACGGGCGGCCTTCGCAAATCTTCTCGAAGCCGCGGAACTCGGTGACGTGAAAACGCGCCGACTCCACGTCGCCGTCGTCGTTCAGCTGAATGGAAATCTTGGCGTGGCCCTCGATGCGGGTCACCGGCTGGATCATAATTCGTCTGCTCATGCGCCGAACTTCCTTCCTTCGGCGGACGGGACTCGGCCTGCCAGCAGATCGGTAACGAACGCCCAGATCGTATCCGCCGATGGCGGGCATCCGGGCAGGAAATAATCCACCGGCACTACGTCGTGGATGCGTTTCACGCGGTCGAGCAGGCGCGGAATAATGCCGTTCCCGGCGGGCACTCCCGCCACGATGGCGGATTCCAGATAGGCCCGGTTCAGCACGTCTTCCACGGAAAAGAGATTCCGCATGGCAGTGACGTTGCCGGTGACGGCGCAGTCGCCGAAGGCAATCAGAACGCGCGTGCGCTGTCGGATCAGATGAATATCGCGCAAATGATCTTCATTGGCCACGGCGCCCTCGATCAGGGTGATGTCGACGTTTTCCGGGAACTCCTTCACGTCGGCGATGGGCGAATAACAGATGTCCACGGCGGCGGCCAGATCCAGCAGGCGTTCGTCCAGATCCAGAAAGGACATGTGACAACCGGAACAGCCACCCATCCAGACGGTGGCGAGGCGGGGGCGTTTTACGCTATCCACAGCTTCTCCTTTCTTGCGGTCACGATGTATTTCAGGAAGCCACGGTCCTTGTGCATCTCTGCCACGGTTTTGCCTTTGAGGAACAGGGCGCCGGTGGGGCAGACCTGCACGCACTTACCGCAGCCGGTGCATGTATCGGAATCGCCCCAGGGCTCTCCCAAATCCGTAATCACGCTCGAATTGCGGCCCCGCCCCTGCACGTCCCACGTGTGCGCCCCTTCCACTTCGTCGCAGATGCGAACGCAGCGGGTACACAGCACGCAGCGGTTATGGTCCACACCGAAGCGCTCGTGGCTCACATCCACCGTCAGGTGCGGATACTGCGGGGCCAGACGGATATGGTCCACGCCGAGTTGCGCCGCCAGTTCCTGCAGTTCGCAGGCGCCATTGATCACGCACACGGAACAGACGTGATTCCGTTCGGCGAAGAGCAGTTCCACGATCAGTTTGCGCTGCGCCTGAAGTTCCGGCGTCGCCGTGCGCACCACCATGCCTTCCACCGCTTCCGTAATACAGGAAGCGCGCAGCTTCGGCTGGCCGTCCACTTCCACCAGGCAGAGTCGGCACGCGGCTGGACTGGAGAGCCCTCCCACATGGCAGAGTCGCGGGATATGAATGCCGCTCTCCCAGGCGGCGGAGAAAATGGTTTGTCCATCCAGCGCCGTGATCATGCGACCGTCGACTTCCAGTGTCCGGACGCTCATTTAGTGTCCCCGATCTTGCAGCTTCCGGCGGGACAGCGGTGTTCCCGCACATGCGCTTCGTATTCGCTCCGGAAGTGCCGCAGCGTGCTGAGCACCGGGTTAGGAGCCGCCAGCCCAAGTCCACAAAGACTGGTAGCGCGCAGCAAGCCCGAGAGATCCGTCAGTATGGCGAAATCTCCTTCCACTCCCTCGCCTCGCGTAATGCGTGCCAGAATT
>ODAK010002362.1_pt1 | contig 19871 bp, 21 predicted proteins | sample 1539591 | NCBI WGS metagenome assembly ODAK01 (sample SAMEA3539303, study PRJEB22396) | soil metagenome | biome: tundra; feature: field; material: soil | place: USA | collected 2010-05 | depth 0.15 m | reverse complement strand
AATCATTCAAATGGTCAGCAATAGTCGTGAGTACGCCCGCTCCTTGTGATTGAGGGGAGACAAACCCATCTGATTCCAACACCAAGGTCGCCCCAACCCGTACCTCGGGGATGCACTCCCCGATCCGATCGAGTGGCCCGTGTCAGCACCCGCCTGCTGCCTTACCTACAGGTTTGGCAAGGGCATCAACTTGCCAATGTGAAGAGTACGTACCCAAACCTTGCGAGACGCTGGCGTTGGCCCTTGATCCATTGCTCAACGTCTTGACCCAGCTCTGGCTCGGAGGATTTGAGGTCTGCGGCTGCGGAGCGGCCGACCAGCCCAACTTTGTGAGTCGGGGTTCCATGTAGGAGACGAGGTCTGACAAACCCTTGGTCCACTTGAAGCCTGCCTGGACGACGACCTGCGACCACCCCTGAGTGCCAGCAATGCCATCGCAACTGTCTTGGAAGGGCTCGTACCTGATGGCGTAGGGCGCCCCCAGCGATTGGGGAATCTGGTTGACCCAGGGTAAGGCGGCCGTTCCGTATCCCGGAAGTGAACTTACCGTCGGTGTGAGTTGATCCATCACTCTGCTCCCAGGGTCTCCACTGGCCGAGTTCCAGTCCGTGAGCGCCCAAATGGCAACGGCGACCAGGAGCACAACCGCGGCGCCCAACGTCCAAATCACTTTTCGCCTTGCGGCTCGATTCATCTCCAAATCATTACAGTTCAGACCAACTGATTTCCCCATCCGCGAATACGAGCCCATTCGACTTGACCCCTGATGCGCTGGGATTGTCGCCCTTCAATCACATGGTGGCTTTATCAACAATGTAAGACTTAAAACAACTTCTGCACAAGTTCTAAAGTATAAATGCCAACTCTGAGAAATAAAATCAAAAACGTTTGTCCTGAAGCGTAATAATTGATTGAATTTGGCGCAAAAAATAACGCTTGCAATCGATATTTCCTTTCAATTAATTGGAACTGATTAATAACCGCACTTTGTTAGGATTAATAACGAGGTTGCGTGATCAATGTGGTCAATGGTGGGGGACGAATCCATTACAAAGGAAGCGCGTGGCATGTCTAGTATCAACTCTCCAATAAGTTCCAGGTCCGTCGAACGTCTTGCGAAAAACTCCCAACGACTTCAGCGACGTCGAAACTCACTTTCGGGTGCGTTGGCGGTGAGTGCAGTATGTTTTTGCACCGTCGCGGCCTTCGCCATCCCGGCGGCGTCAGCGGCAACGACGACGGTTGGTCTGGGCACGGCGACTTCCTTTGCGGTGGTGGCCGGATCAACCATCACCAATACCGGCCCGTCGGTCATCGCTGGCAACATTGGACTCAGCCCGGGAACGTCCATTATCGGTTTCCCGCCGGGCGTACAAAATTCCGGCGTCACCGACCAGACAACCGCGGTGGCTCTGCAAGCCGAAAGCGACACGACTACGGCCTACCTCGACGCGGCGGGACGCACCCCTTTTACCGTGGCGCCCAGTGACCTCGGTGGATCAACCTTGACCTCGGGCGTGTACGAGTCGGCGTCGGCCATGGCCCTGTCCGGTTCGCTCACCCTTAACGGCGGTGGCAACGCCGACGCCGTCTTTATCTTCCAGGCTGGCTCGACCTTGATAACGGCCTCGGGTAGCCGAGTGGTGCTCGAAAATGGTGCGCAAGCGTGCAACGTCTTTTGGCAGGTAGGTAGTTCGGCGACGCTCGGGACCACGAGCAATTTCGTCGGCACTATTCTGGCGCTTACCTCAGCCACGCTGAACACCGGCGCCACGGTCCAAGGAAGGGTCCTCGCCCGCAACGGCGCGGTCACGTTGGACTCCAATACGATCACGGTGCCCACCTGCCTGGCGTCCGCACCGACGGCCACCACGACGACCACGACGGCCACCACGACGACCACGACGGCCACGACGGCCACGAAGACGACCACGACGGCCACGAAGACGACCACCACCACGTCACCTAAAGCGAAGCCCCCGACCACTACGAAGGCCACGGTGAAGAAGCACAAGAACCCGGTCACCACGACAACCCGAGACGTGATTCCCCTGGGCGCGCCACAAACTGGCCTCGGCGACTCTTCGAGTTCGGGTTCGTCGCCGCGAGCGATGCTTGGCCTCGGGGCCATCGCACTGGCGAGCTTCAGCGCGATCATGGCCGCTCAATCCAAGCGCCGTCGCACAAGGGCCGCACGGTCGCCTTCCGATGTTCAAGATGGGTAGGTTCACAAGCCGGCTCCGCTCGACGCTGTGGACCGCCTCCTGCGTTTTGTCGCTCGGCGTGGCCGCCGTGGCGTTGGCCGGCACGTTGCCTTCCAAGACTCCCAACACAGTGGTGTTGACTTCGCCCAGCGTGAGCGCGCGCACGACGGCCTCTACCGCGTTGCCCAAGACCCAACGCTCGCGTCCCCTCACGTTGATCGTTCCCGCTATCGGCGTCAAGACCAGCGTGAGCAAACTCGGACTGCAACCCGATCACGAGGTGATGGTGCCGACCACGATTCATACGGTTGGTTGGTACATTGACGGACCGGCGCCGGGACAGCTGGGCTCGGCGGTGATCCTGGGTCACGTGGATTCGTCCAAGGGCGTCGGCGTCTTCTTCAACTTGAAATCACTCAAGGCCGGGGACTCGATTTCCGTGTTTTCCAAGGATGGCGTCACCACCCGTTTTGTCGTCACCAAAGTGGTCCAATACTCCAAGGACACCTTTCCCGATCGCCTGGTGTACGGATCGCACGGCACGCGATCCCTGCAACTGGTTACCTGCGGCGGCGTCTTTGACCACGCCACCGGTCACTACGAATCTAATATCGTCGTGTTCAGTACTCTCGTGAGCGTTACGCCAGCCAAGGCTGCGACGACCTCGTAACTGCACCGTCGAGTGATTGGGCCGTGGCTCAGGCAATGAGAGCCATCGTGTTCTCACGAAGCACCGTCGCCCGACCGGTGGGGAAGTTGCGCGAACGTCAAGTGGCGCCCGCAGTTCACCGGGATCTATTTCGCTAGCCCCGTATTGAATCTCGTGATCGAGGGGAAGGCCCATCGCCCGGACGTCGCGCAGCCACTTCTTATCAGGGGTTTAGAAAAAGACGATGAGGCGCTTGACACGAGGTTCATATCCTAGTAAAACTATAGAAATAATAGAGAATAGATTCAAGTGGCGCTGACGGATATCGCAATTGCCTCGAAAGTTGAATGTCCCGCGGCTCAGAGCCGACGTACACGACGACGTTTGGAAGGGATCGAAATGACACTCAATTTTGAAGGAGTGGTGAGCGAAGCGCCGCTTGCCCGGGCCGAGCAACTACAAAGTCTCCTCGAGGGACTCGAGTTCGGCGATGAACGCCTCAGCCCGCGTGAATTAGAGGAAGTGACCCGAGTGGTCTCCGCGAGGAGTGATCTCTTCGAGGACCTCGTGGTCAACGATGGCTCGCCTCATTGGTCACTGCTCTTGTATCAGACGGCCGCCTACGAAATAAAAGTCCTCGCCTGGCGAGGTGATCAACCCACTGATTGGCACGATCACGGCGGATCTTCGGGCGCCATGTCCGTGGCCGCGGGAACGCTTACGGAGCGGTACCGCACGACCGACAGCGGGAACTTTTCGGCCAGAACCTATGGTCCGAGCGATCACGGATCGTTCGGACCACACCACATTCACGACGTCAACTTCGAGTCTGGGCCCACGGCCCTCAGCATTCACGCCTACTCGCCGCCACTGAGCGGATTGACTCAGTACGACCGCACCCGTTTTGGTTTCGTAGTTCGCGAGTTCATTCCAGAGGGCAGCCCTCGCGAGACAAGCGAGTCGTCGACGGAGCTGAGATAGTTCACGGCGTATTGTGTGGCCGGCCCGGGACAATCGTTTCACCCTGGCGGACGTGCCGGGGTCGGCCACACGATACGCCGTGCGCCACGCGCGAACGTCAGCCACGTGTGATCGGTGCTCCCACGACGCCTCGCGTGAGACTGGACGCCGGGAAGTTTTCGTCGCGGCGACGCGAGGAGGCGTAGCGTACTAACGCTCGACGCGGGAAGGAGTCGCGGTGTCTACGTACGTTGGATTGCTAAAAGGCGTGAACGTTGGTGGCAACAACAAGATTGCGATGGTGCAACTCCGTGAACTTTTTGTCTCGCTCGGTTACGAAGAAGTCAGTACCTTCATTCAGAGCGGCAACGTGATCTTCGCGAGCGACGAGGTGCCGGACCCTGGTGATTTGGAGCGCGCCATCGCGACCCGCTTTGACATCCACATCAGCGTGGCCGTGCGAACTGGCAGTGACCTTCGAAGGGTCATCAGGAACAATCCCTTCGAGGTGATCAACCCGTCGCGCCTGTTCGTGGGATTCATGACGCAAAAGCCCGCGAAAAGGGACGTCGAGGATCTCGACCACGACCTTTTTGAGTCGGAGCGGTTCAGCGTGATCGGTGCCGAACTCTATCTCGATGTACCGGACGGTATGGCGACTACCAAAGCGCCCGACTTCCTTAACCGCCGTCTGAAGGTTCCAATCACCATGCGCAACTGGAACACGGTCACGAAGCTCCTTGAACTTTCGCAGTGCTGAGTACAGTTCTTGGCAGACTCGACCAATGAATCCCTGACGAAACCAGAGCGACGCGTCGTCACATCTTCCAGGCGAATTGCTAGCGCTGGGCGTCGCGCCGATGTCGCCACCTGCGGTCGCGCTCGTAGAGGCTAGGCAACTCGCCGGTGCGCGATCGGTATGAACCGGCTACTTCGGGGTCGGGTTGAAACGCTCGGCCCGCCGGTACGAGGGTTGCAATGTCGGTTAAGCGACGCTGACCGAGCGAGATCGAGGCCAAGAGGGCGACGCCGCGCAACTGGGCCAGCATGGGTTCGCGGACTTGGAACACGTCGCGACCCAAGGTATCGGCGTAGATCTGGCACCACAGGGTCGACTGCGCGCCGCCGCCCAGGAGACGCACGGGTGACAAGCTGGCACCGGCGAATTTTTCGACATAGGGAAAGAGCCACGCGCTGTTGGCGGCTACGCCCTCTAAGACCGCGCGCACCAAGTCGGCCGTTGTCGACGTCACCGACAGATTGGTGAAGCCCGCGCGGATCAGTTTGTCCTCGACGGGGGAGCGCTCGCCCGTCAACCAGGGCGTGAATATGACGCCGTTGGCGCCCGCGAGCGACGTCTCGGCGAGCGCGGTCAGTTCGGGAAAGCTCAGCAACGGACCGGTGCCGGCCAATATTCCCTGCAGCCACTCCAGGGCGCGCGCGCCGGTCTCTTGATTATTGATGATTAGGTAGGAGTCATTGGTGAGGCCGGGGACCGTCGCGATGGAGTGAAGCACATCGGTCTTCTTGCTTAACACCGGACAGCTGATCCACGACGTGGTCGAGAGGGCCAGGTGCGTGGCGAAGGGCTCCGTGGCGCCCGAACCCAGGGCGGCGGCGTGTAGGTCGGGTACCCCGGTGATGACCACGGTCTCGCGATCAAGGCCCAGCTCGGCGGCGACCGCGCCGGTGATCGGGCCGATTATCTCGCCGAAGGGCAGCAGGGGCGGCAAGCGGTCACTGGACAGACCGGTCGCAGCCAGCAGCGCGGGGTCGTACTCGTAGCGATCGAGTCGTCGCGTGTCGGTCATCCACAGGGCGAGCCGTGAGGCGTGCGTGGCCGTCGCGAGGCCCGTGAAGCGCATGGTGAGGTAGTCAACGGGCTCCATGAACCAGCGGGTGTTCGCCACCACGTCGGGCTCTTCAGCCATGAGATAGAGGATTTGGCCCACTGGGTCACTCGCCGACGTCGAAGGCGCGCCGGCTGACTTGCGAATGAAGTGCAACGCCTTTCTCGCGTTGTAGCCCTGTACCGATCCACCCACTGCCTTGCGACTCTGCACCACGCCTCGAGTATCGAGCCAAGTGATACAGGGCCCGGTGGGCAGGCCGTTGATGTCAACCGGCACGGTCGACGCATACTGGCCGGTGATGGCCACGGCCCTCACGCGTGCGGGAGCGACCGCTTGGTGTTCTATGAGGCGCTTGGTCGCGTCGGCGATCAGCGACCACCACAGGTTGGCGTCCTGGGTCGCGGCGCCGTCGGCGCCAAAGTGGGTGGGCACGTGGTGGATCTCGTGGGCGAGCACTTCACCGTCCAAAGTGACCAGGCCGACCTTGGGGCCGCCGGTGCCCAGGTCAACACTGAGGCAAAGTTCGTCGCAGCTCATGTCAAGGTGCGGGAATGGCCAGTTGCGCGTCCATCATCTGGGCCATGAAGAATTTGATGAAGGTGTCGGCCTCGTCGTTCGACCCCCCGGCAACACCGCCGTAGATGGCGCCCGACTGGGCGGCGTCGCCCTGATGCAGGAGCGCGTAGGCGACGCCCTCGGCCAGGTCGCTCGTCCACCGTTCGACGACACCGGGCTGAGTCTGGGGGCGCGTCACGGCCATGTGCAGCGCGTTCGGGTACTGCTGACCGTTGAGGCGCCACCCCCGCGTGCGCAGAAAGTCATTGACCAAGTAGATGTCGTACTCGTCGGAGGTGAACGAAAAGAGGAAACTCGGCCGACCTAGGATGCGCAGCGACGGGTGGGTCAACACGACCTCCTGCATTGCCGCCGACGTCGAAAAGATGGCCTCGGCGTAGTGGCGATAGCCCGAGCGCCCGAGGCGGACCATCGCGGCCCAGGTGGCTGCCAATAGTCCCGCCGAGCGCGAACCGTCCATGCCGGGCGAGCAGTACTTACCGCCCGACCAGTCCGTCAGGTAGAAGTATTGGCCGTCGCGCAGGGCCTGATCGGCGAAGCAGAGCACGCTGGTGCCCTTGAGGGCGTAGCCGTACTTATGGGTGTCGGCCGAGATGGTGGTCACGCCGGGCACCGAAAAATCGAAGGGCTCGATGTCGTAACCAAGTTCTTGGCCAAAGGGCAAGATGAAGCCTCCGAGGCAACCATCCACGTGCAGGCCAATCGCGTGTTCCAAGGCCAAGGCGCCTAGTTCGCGTATCGGGTCCACTGTCCCGTAGCCATAGTTGCAGGCCGATCCAACCAACGCCACGGTGTTGGAGTCAATGTTGGCTCGCACCCAATCGAGGTCGACCTGGGTGGTGACCGGGTCCACCGGGGCGATTTTCATGTCGACGCCAAAGAGATGGCCCGCCTTGTTGAAGGCCGGGTGGGCCGTTTCAGGTTTGATGATGTTGGGCCGATTCGTCGTCTGGTTTTTTTCTCGGTACGCCAACACGGCGTGGGCGATTGATCCCGAACCGCCCGAGGTGACGAGTCCGCCGGGCGATGATTGGGTGAGGTTCGCTGCTCCCAGCAGGTCGAGCGTCATCGCGATGATCTCGGCTTCGAATTTGGACGAGCTCGGGCACATGTCGCGCTGCAGCGAGTTCACGTAGGAAAAGTGAGAGAAGGCCTCGTTGAGGAAGTCGTAGTGGTCGTGATCCCCGCAGTACATCGTGCCCGAACACTGGCCGCCCTCCCAGATTGGATTCTCCCGGGCCGACATGGTCGAAAGTGTGGCCAAAATTATCTCGCGGTCAGTACCCTCTTCGGGCAGGGTCCGATGAATCTCGAACTCACCGCTGTAGGGAAATTCGCTCACGGCATCTCCAGTTTCTAGTTAGGGGAAGTGTAGAACCCGTCCCGATCCCCTTTTGCCCGAGCCCCGAGTGCGCGGAATCTGGTTTGCGACGATGATGGCCGGTGTTTTAAGGTGCCGCGAAGGACTTAAGTCCCTAGTTTCACCCACGCCCAGCGCCCAAACTGAGTGAGTGAATCAGGTCCAATGGTAATGTCCATCGACACGCCTCAACACGTGCGAACGTTTCCCGGCGTTGATCCGCGCAGTGGACTAGACGTCAGTCGGGTTCCCGCGCGCCGGCACTTCGACGATCGACCACTGTTGGTCTTTTGGGAGACGACCAAGGCCTGCGACCTCTCGTGTTTTCACTGTCGCGCGAGTGCGCAGCCGGAACCGGATCGCGACGAACTCTCCGACGCCGAAGGTCGCGCACTCATAGACGAACTGGCCTCCATGGGTCGACCCCGTCCGATTCTCATCCTCACCGGCGGCGACTGTCTCAAGCGACCGGACATCATTGAACTCGTCGCCTACGCCGCCGAGTGCGGTGTACCCGCGGCCGTGGCTCCTTCGGTAACGAACCATTTCACGGACGCCACCTTGCACGCACTGCGTCAGCACGGCGTCAAGACAGTGTCGTTGAGCCTGGACGGCGCTAGCGCGAAGACGCACGACGAGGTACGCGGTGTGCCTGGACATTTCAACGACACCTTGAAGGCCGTGGCCACCCTCAAGCGATGCGGCTTCACGGTCCAGATCAACACCACCGTGATGGCCCCCAACCTGGAGGAACTCGCCGATGTTGCGGTCCTGATGCACGAGATGGGGGTGGACATTTGGGAGGTCTTCTTTCTGATCGCCACCGGTCGAGGCACCGACGTAATCGCGTCTTCGCCCCGAGAGAATGAAGACATCTGCAATTTCCTGGTTGACGCCTCGCGTTACGGATTCACGGTGCGCACCGTCGAAGCACCGTTCTTTCGCAGAATTGTCGCGCAGCGGCGCGACCCCTTGCACGGGCGGACGGTAATGGAATCCACCGGCCCGCTCTACGCCCGCCTACGCGATCGACTGGTGAGCCAACTCGGCGAACCAAGCGGAGCTGCGCGTACGACCACCGCGGCCACGCGCGACGGCAAGGGAATCATTTTTGTCGCGGCCAACGGCGATGTCTACCCCTCGGGTTTCCTGCCCGTGCGCCTAGGCAACATCCGCACGCAGAGTTTGGCCGACATCTACCGATGCAATCCCTTGCTGCGTCAAATACGCAATGCGGCCTTCAAGGGTACGTGCGGAGCCTGCGAGTACGCGCAACTCTGCGGTGGATCTCGCGCGAGAGCCTTCGCCGCTACCGGCGATCCGCTGGAATCGGACCCCGGTTGCCTTCTGGTTGTTTCCTAGGAGCGAAAACTCGGGAACGTGGCCCTGCAGGAACGCCTGGTTCCTTGACTCAGGAAGCCCTGCGAGCCTGGCTTCGATGCAACAATCCGCTCCACAAAAAGAAGCCACACATGACTAGACCCATGAGCACTTCGCCGATCCAGACTTCGCTCAGTTGGGGGAGTCGCCCGACCGCGGCGGTGGCGAGGGGTTCTAGGCAGACCGCGCCGCCGACGAGAGCCGCGCTCAACCAATCCCTATTGGTTCTCCACCGATAGCCGAGGTAGCCGTACAGCGGGGCCGCGAACATCGCGCCCACTATCACCGGCAATTCCGAATAGAGGAGGTCAATGATTGGCGCGGCGCTGCCATCGAGATGGACGCCCTCCATTGGCGTGAGCGTCATCACGAAGTAGCCGAGCAGTGCCGAGGCGGTTGCGATACAGCCAATAGAGATGGCGCGCTTACGTCTACCCTGGGTGCAACCGAAGACGAAGGGGAGCACCAGCCACGGCGCGGAGAGCAAACTTGAGTCGACCAGCCACGGGTGGGCCGAAAGACTGCCGAGATACTGATCACCTGCGCCGAAAAGCGATCCGGCGAGAGCGGCTAGCAAGTAGGCCATGCAGTGGATTCTGGCACAACAAAAATGCGCCGTGCAGGGAACTTCTCAATTCGGGCAACGGCAGTTATTTCTGCAACGTCACTCGACGCCGTAGCGTTTAAGTTTGTTGTCGTCGGCTCGAAAGGCGCCATCTTCAAGGATGGGCACCACGGCGCTCGCGTCGACTTCGCTGGCGTAAGCGACGTCGTCGGTCAATCCTCTCGATATGAGCTCCTGGCCCGAGAAGCACGTCGCGAGTCGTTCACCGACACTTCTCTCGGCGTCTCGCCACGCGGCGATGGCGGAGCAGGCTTCGGGTGAAGGTGTTCCTCCCAAGTGTGAGAGCACGGCGCCGGCGCCGAGCAGATCCTCCAGAGAAGGCCGTAGTGATCCGTCTTGCCATAGTTCCCCGCAGGCAATGACGGTTATGGCTCCGTTGCGATCGCGAAGCGTTCGACCGATTGCGCTGGCGTTTCGCAAGCAGGCGGCGACGACCGTCGCGCCCGTTTGCGCCGCGAGCACGGAGCAGATCGATCCGTTAGGCGATGGCAGGACGACCATTTCGTCGGGTCGCAACGTCAACAGTGACCTAGGGGAGAGCGACAGTCCGCGGGGATCCGAGTCGTTGGCCACGATGGCACCGATCGACCGCGCGAACTCATGTACGGAATCATCGAGCCAGCGATAGGGATAGATAGAGGCTCCCTGGCTAGTTCCCGCTTCGACGGCCGTCGTAAATCGAAGCACGTCGACCACCACCACCGTTGGCGGCGTGAGCGCTGTTGCGCTAAATGGACCCCACTCGAAACGGCGATTGATGACGGACTGCCCCATCCACTCGCGATTCATCACAATTCAAGTATCTCGCACCACGACTCAATGTCAGTTATCAATGTGTAAATCGTCAAACAACTCGGAGCGAAGCAGCGGGCCTTTGACCAATGCGCAATGGAGACGACGGACCATCTTTATAGTCCAGAGTCAACTTCTTTTTGGCGCTTTTCTAATGATGAATCACTCCGATCGTTGTGCAAGTAATCTTGGTGTCATTTTTGGATCTATTGGGCTTTAGCAAGATGTTCGTATTCGTGACGAACGAATGCCATTGGCAGATTCGCTGAATTTTGGACTTCGATTCTGCAACTCCAAGTGGGTTCGATTAATCAAGGTGACTTTGGGACTTCTAAGAGAATTGGATTTTTGCGTACTAGAGTCGTCGCACATGAGCGGATCTTGTCGTATAGAAAGCCGACCTTTTCAATTATGAACGGTCGAGTGATTGCCATCAATGATATTTCGGCGAATGACGAGCTCTTGTGGCGAGATCTGGCGAAGAATGCAGAAGAACCTAATCCCTTGTTTGAAGCGGATTGCATGATTCCAGCGGCTCGATTTCTTCCCTACGGTGACCAAATGTTGCTGGTGATTGCCGAGGAAGAAGGACGATTTTTCGGCTGTTTTCCGATCATACGGAAGGCGGGTGTAGAGACGCTGATCGCAAATCTTCCCGGCCTTCGGCGCCCGGTGATCACTACTCACGTACGTCGCAATCGCTACGACGGTACTCCGTTAATGAGAAAAGAGCGGGGTGTGGAAGCCGCGGTGGCCCTCTTGTCGGTACTTAAGGAGCAGGCTCAGGGTAGCGATGCCGGCATTCTCGTCTTCGAGGCAATGCGAGACGAAGGTCCCGTTTCGCGACATTTCAGGATCTCCGCCAAGATTCTTAAACTACCAATCCGCACCTATCGTACGTATCAGCGCCCAGTTGTGTATCGGCGAGATGATTCGACATACCAAAATATTCACGGTCGTGAAACTCATCGAACAAACGAAAAGAAACGCCGGCGGCTCGGCAAAATGCTCGGCGGTGAGGTTCAGGGGGCCGACCGGAGCCTCGAGCCGTCAGCGGTTGATGAGTTGCTCGTGCTCGAAGCGGCCGGATACAAATTGAAAAGGGACTTGGCCGTGGAGTCGCATCCTGGTGAGTTCGAGTGGTTTCGCGATATGTGTGACCGTTTCCGAGAGGCGAATCGGCTGCACCTCTACAGCCTGCAGGTCGGTGAAACAGTCGCCGCTATGCAATTACTAGTTCGAGGTGGTGAAGGTCTTTTCAGTCTTGTCGCCTCATATGACGAGGACCAGGCAAAATATAGTCCGGGTATTCAACTCTACCTTGAGGTCATTAACAGATTTCACGACTCGACGGATGCGCAGTGGTTGGACAGTTGCACGTACGCCGGCAATGGGACATTCTTGTGGGCTTATCCAGACCTGCGAACTGTCTCAACTTTTCTGATCCCTTTGCGGGGGTCAGTCGACAGATTTTACGTTCGTATCTACATGCTTTTCATTTTCATGTGGAACATGCTTGGTCCTGACTCAACTTTTAGAAGCAAGCATCGTCGCTTGATTGCGCCGCTGATTTGGATTTTTTCTAGATGGCAGCGCTCGCCCTCAGAAATTGTGCGGCAGTAGTCACGTGATGGGCTACGCATTCAAACGGCTCGACGAATAATAAAGCAGCGATTCTAAATTGACTCTTGAAACCCACAGGGATTCGAGCTAAGAGCCCTCGAATGGGCGCCAGAGTCATCGAATTGTGTGACCACCCGGGGTGATTTCATCTCCAACAAAGTCCGGAACGATTTCCGGGCTTCCTTGGAGATGCTGGGAATCGAACCCAGGTCCGATAGCTTTTCAGTGATTCTTCTCCGAGCGCAGCTAGCAGGGGATTGTCGAGAGTGACATTGTTGCTAGCTCCGATGTCACTCCGTAGTTAGCTGAGTTGTCCCGTCGAAACCACTAACGAGTTCCAACGGTAAGCCCTACTTTTATGACGCCCGATATCTAAACCGCAGGGCTGGGTCTAGGCGGACGTTGCTACCTAAGCAGCAAACGCAAGCTGAGGCTTGGCGTTTATTTTTGTTCCGGCTCTTTAACGTGGTTCCGGAGACCACGGCTCGCTTCTTTCACCTCAATGACTATCGTCGAAACCTTTCATCCCCTCGTATAAGTCACGACCTTTTGGCCGCAACACCAGCCTACTGCCGCCGGGCGTTACTTGGTCCGGCCCCATTCGCACTACCCTAACTTTTCGTTGTTGCGCACGCTGCGCGCGATTTCGCGTTCGGCGTCGCGCTGTTTCAGGGCCTCTCGACGGTCCTGATATTGGCGGCCCTTGGCCAGGGCCAGTTCGACCTTGGCCCGGCCATCCTTGAAGTACAGCTTGAGAGGAACGAGCGTCAAGGGTTGCGTACGCGTCTTTTCGTTCAGGCGATGTAGCTCGTGGCGGTGCACGAGCAATTTGCGCTTGCGGTCCGGATCGTGACTGCCAAAGCCAACGGCGAAGCCCCACGGGGGAATATGCATGCCAAAGAGCCACAGCTCCGCGTCATCGATGCGCGCGAAACTTTCGGCAATTTGCGCCTTGCCCTCGCGAAGCGATTTCACTTCCGATCCGCTCAAAACGATGCCGCACTCGAGCGTCTCGATGATGTCGAAGTCGTGACGGGCACGGCGATTGGAGGCGACCACGCGGTCGCCGTTGAGGTTGTCGGCCTTGATTTTGGCGCGCCGCTCCTGAATTTGTTTCGCCCGAGCCACGTCACCAGCGTACCGACCGCGTCGTGGCGATCGCGAGGTGGTCAGTAGGGTGACGGAATGCTCACTCTGAGGATGGCCCAGCGAGACGCCATGGTCGCGACGTGTATCCGGGCGCTGCCCAACGAGGGCTGCGGACTGCTGCTCGGCAGCGCCCAGGGCGTGGTGGTTGAGGTGGTGGCGGGTGCCAACGTGGCGGACTCGGCCAAGCTCTACGAGATCGACAGCGCAGACTTGTTACGGGCCTATCGCCGGGCCGACGAGGATGGCCTCGAGGTCATGGGCGTCTTTCATTCGCACACACATTCGGAGGCCTACCCCAGTCCCACCGACATTGGCTTGGCCCCCGATCCGGGTTGGCATTACGTGCTGGTGTCGCTGCGAGACGTGCCCACCGTGGTGAGGAGTTTCCACATCGAAGAGGGGTCGGTGGAAGAGGAAACGGTGGACGTCCGCTAGGCGCGGCCTGGACAATTTGTAAAACTAAAGGTTGGCGAAGGAGACCGATGAACCTCATCACCGTTACCACGAGGGTGTCCTACCCGACGGCGATCAACCTGATGCTGCTCATCGTGCGCCTGTACGTGGGCCCCACGATCTTCACGCACGGCTATCGTAAGGTCTTTCGTGGCGGCAGGCTCGCCGGCACGGCTGGCTGGTTTGAACGCATCGGCATGAAGCCGGGTCGTCTAAACGCCGTGATGGCGTCGACGACCGAGCTGGGGGTCGGCGTGTTGTTGACGCTGGGAGTGTTGACCCCGCTCGCGTGCGCCGGGTTGCTCGCCCTCATGGTGGTGGCGATCGTCTCGGTGCACCGCAAGAATGGATTCATGATTACCAACCAGGGTGGTGGGATGGAGTACTGTCTCGGTCTGTCGGTGATGGCGCTGGCGCTCGGGACGATGGGCGCGGGGCGATATTCGCTCGATCACGTGTGGAGGATTCTCGCGCAGTGGACCACGGCGACCAATCTGATCGTCACTCTGGCGCTCGGCCTGGGTGGCGCGGCGCTGCAACTCCTGGCCTTTTATCGGGCGCCAAAGGGGGTGTAGGGCACGTTCCCGGTCGGTGCTGCTAAATTTGACCAAGTTGGTCATGAATTGGTCAACCGAGTCGAAAGGTCAGTGATGTCGGCAACCGTACGAATTCCTACCGTGCTTCGCCCCACCATGGGTGGCGCCACCACCGTGGAGGTTGAAGGCGCCACCGTGGGCGCCGTGCTGGACGACCTCACGACCACCTACCCGGCGGCCAAGGGTCAATTACTCAATGACGACGGCACCCTGCACCGCTTCCTCAACGTCTACGTCAACGACGATGATGTTCGATACCTCGGGGGAGTGGACACCCCGGTACTCAACGACGACGAGATCACCCTGCTGCCGGCGGTCGCCGGCGGAGCTGGTTAGTGGCGCGCTACGCGTCGATACTTGATCTCATTGGCAACACTCCGATAATCGACGTCAGCGCGCTCTCACCCAAGGCGAACGTCACGATTGTCGCCAAGCTCGAGGGCCGCAATCCCGCCGGATCGGTGAAAGACCGGATCGCGCTGAGCCTCATCGAAGCGGCCGAACGCGACGGTCTCTTGGTACCGGGCAAGCCCGATCAGGTCCTGCTCGAGCCTTCCTCGGGCAACACGGGCATTGCGCTCGCGATGGTGTGCCGTTTGCGCGGCTATCACTTGAAGGTCGTGCTGCCGACCAACGTATCGCCCGAGCGGCGTCAACTCCTCTTGGTCTGGAACGCCGAGATAATTGATTCGCCCGGCAGCGAAGGTTCCAACGGCGCGGTGCGACTGGCCCAACAACTGAGCGAAGAGCACCCCGAATGGATCTTCCTCTACCAGTACGCCAATCCGGCCAACCCCGCCGCGCACTTCAACCACACCGGCCCCGAGATTCTCGCCGACGTGCCCGAGATCACGCACTTCGTGGCGGGGCTGGGTACCTCGGGCACCCTGTTGGGGGTGGGCAGGTACCTAAAGCAGCACAAGTCCGACGTGCAGATCTGGGCCGTGGAACCGCCCAGCGGTGAGATGGTCGACGGCCTGCGTAACCTCGACGACGGCTACGTGCCGCCCATCTTCGTCGACAACCGAGGCGCTGAGTTGTTGGACCGCAAGGTCGTGGTGCGACCGAGGGAGTCAATCGAGTGGACCCGGCGCCTGACCGAGGTCGGTCTCTTTGTCGGAATCTCCTCGGGCGCCATCATGGCCGGCGCGGTGAAGTGCGCCGCGTCAGTCGCCGACGACGAGGCGGCCACCATCGTGACGATGGCTCCCGACGACGGTTGGAAGTATCTGTCGACCGGGGCGTGGAGCGACGACATTGATCAGGTCGTTGAACGCGCCAAGCGGACCATTTACTTCTAGCCCTGGGCGCCGGTAATCTCCACTACCGTTAAAAGGCAACTTTGCTGTCTAGAGGAGACCCATGTCACAACTGCGAGCCGATGGGCGAACCCCTGAGCAGGCCCGTCCGCTCACCTTCGAACGCGACTTCACCGAAATGGCGGCTGGATCGGTACTGGTGAGTTTTGGTCGCACCCGGGTGCTGTGTACTGCTTCGATCGAAGAGGATGTGCCGCGTTGGCTCAAGGGAAAGGGTCGGGGCTGGGTCACGGCCGAATACTCGATGCTGCCCGGCTCCACGACCGAGCGCGCGAGCCGCGAAGCGGCCCACGGCAAGCAGTCCGGGCGTACCCAGGAGATCCAACGACTGATTGGACGATCGCTGCGCACGGTCACCAGATTGGAACTGCTCGCCGACGTGCAGATCACGGTGGACTGCGACGTCCTGCAGGCCGACGGTGGAACCCGCACCGCCGCGATATGTGGGGGCTACGTCGCCCTGCACGACGCCATTACGCGACTGGTCCAATCAGGTGACCTTAAGGAGCACGCCTTGAGCGACCTGGTTGCCGCGGTGTCGGTGGGGATCGTCGACGGCGTACCCATGCTGGACCTGCCCTACGAAGAAGACTCGCGGGCCGGCACCGACATGAACGTCGTGATGACCGGTTCGGGGCGTTTCGTAGAGGTTCAGGGAACCGCTGAGCAGGAGGCCTTCACCCGCGCGGAGTTGGACGCATTGCTCGACCTCGCCGCGGCCGGAATAATGCAGATCCACGACGCGCAACGCTTCGTGTTGGCAACGGCGCCCTTGCCTCGCTCCTAATGGCTCGGTTCGTCCTGGCAACGGCCAACGCACACAAGGGCGACGAGATGCGTGCGATCCTGGGCCCGCTGGGCGTTGAACTCGTGGACCGACCTCACGGCGCGGCCGAGGTCGATGAGACCGAGGACACGCTCGAGGGCAACGCCCTCTTGAAGGCCCGCGCCCTGAGCCAGGCGACCGGCCTGGCGGCCATTGCGGATGACACCGGTCTCTTCGTCGATGCGCTCGGGGGCCATCCGGGCGTCAAAAGCGCCCGCTACGCCGGTGAACGGGCCAGTTACGAGGACAACGTCGTCAAACTCTTGACCGATTTGGCACGTACGCCAGAGCCGCGTACGGCCCGATTCCGTACGGTGATCGCGGTGGCTTATCCCGAGGGCGAATGGTTCAGCGTTGAGGGGGAGTTGGAGGGTACCATCGCCGTGAGTGCTAGGGGGGCGGGGGGATTTGGTTACGACCCAGTTTTTGAACTGCGTGGCGTCGATCGAAGAACGTTGGCCGAACTGTCCGAGGAGGAAAAGAACGTGGTGTCGCATCGCGCCCGCGCCCTTCGCGCGCTCGTCGAAGAGCTTGCTTCTCGATAGGTTCGTTCACGCAACGTTCACCTTTAGGCTGGAAAAGTGACCAGCCGAGAGCTTGCGATGTTTCCCTTAGGCATGGTTGTCTTTCCTCATCAGCAGTTGGGTCTGTACGTCTTCGAAGACCGCTACCAGAAACTGCTGGCTGACCTCGGCCCGGAACGGCGCTTTGGTACCTGTTTGATTGCTCGAGGGTCCGAAGTGGGCGGGGGTGACGAACGTCTTTCGATTGGCACCGTCGTCGAGGTCCTGGCCGCCCAGCCTTTTTCCGATGGGCGCACGTTGATCCTTATCGAAGGGGTGCACTGCTGTGAAGTCACGACGTGGCTGGAGGATACGCCGTATCCGCGAGCCATGGTGCGCGAGCGGCTCTGCGTTGATTGCGGCATCGAACCGGCATTGCTAAAGATGACGGAATCGACGGTGCGCGCCCTGCGCGCCCTACAGAGCGAGGTCAACGCCGATGAGTGCATCCAGTCCAACTGCGCCATGGACGCGGACTCTAAGGTGCGCAGCTGGCAGCTCTGCTCGATGACGCCGATGTCGACCCTCGATCAGTTCAAGGTGCTGGGCCTCAATGACCCCAACGACCGCCTGCGACTTCTCGCGGAGATTTGTTGCGAGCGTTACGGCGACTACCAGCGAATGCTGGCCATCGACTCGTCGCATCACACGTTGAACTAACGCAACTCGATCAGGTCAACGACGAAGATTAACGTCTCTCCGGGCGCGATGACGCCACCGGCCCCGCGTTCACCGTACCCGAGGTGGGCGGGAATGACGAGACGGCGTCGACCGCCGATCCTCATACCAACGACACCGCGATCCCATCCGGCGATCACGTGGCCGGCCCCGAGGGAGAACGAGAACGCGTCACCGCGATTCCACGACGCGTCGAACTCTTCGCCGTTGGACGCCGCGACTCCGACGTAGTGGACCACGGCCGTTTGACCGGGACGGGCCTCGTCACCTTCGCCAATGATGATCTCTTCGACTTCCAGGTCGTCGGGCGCGGGGCCGAGGTGTGGTGCAACGAATGGCTTGTCTGACATGGCAGGAGAGTGTAGCGGACGTCTCGGGAGGCATTGCGATGGCCAATCCGATTGCAAGCATTCGAGCGACGCGGTGACGTGGCGCATCGACGTACGTCAGTGTTGCCGTCAGCAGTCGGGCACGAGGAACCAAAAGGTCGCGGTCCTCGTGTTTCGAGGGCGATCGTCTAGCGGCGCTGGCGTCCTCCGCCCACGACGCGCACGTTGCGCGCTTCGCGGCCCTTGGGTCCCGTTGACTCTTCGAACGTGATCGTTTGACCCTGGCTCAGTGATTTGAATCCGTCGCCCTGGATGCTCGAGAAGTGGATGAAGAGATCGTCGCCCTTGTCGTCGCTGGCGAAGCCGAAGCCTTTGGAATCATTGAAAAAACTAACGACTGCTTCCTTATCCTTCTGGCCACCGCGCGGTGTGGCGGCGCGGTCGCTAAAGCGAGGCGCCTGGCGATCGCTGGGGCGCTCCGGACGGGGCGCACGCTCGGTGAAGCCTCTTTCGGTTCGAGGTCCACGCTCGACGAAGCCGCGGTCGCTGCGAGGTGCGCGCTCAGCGCTCGCGCCACGCGGTGCGAAACCACGGTCACTACGCACACGTTCGTCGGCACCGCGAGTCGGTCGAGCAGCGCGGTCAGCGAAATTGCGGTCACTGCGGGCCGGGCGCTCGGCGCGATCGGACGACGCACGTTCGCGCGGCTCGCGGCGCTCGAAGTTACGCGGTCCACGCTCGTGGTCGCGCGACGATGGCCGTTCGGAGCGGCCCTTGCCACCACGGTCGTCGAGCCGCTCTGACGCTATAACGTCATCCACAAAGCCCAGTCGGATGGCGGGTGCGTCGTCGCGAGTCTCCAGGGACTGGGCAATGCCGAGTGCCTTCTGCAGGCGCTTGACCTGGCCAATGACGTCTTCGCCGACGAGTGAGATGACGGCCCCGGTCGCACCGGCACGGCCAGTACGGCCCGAACGGTGCAGGTAGTCATTGGCCTGCGCGGGCGGATCGTAGTGCACGACTACGGGTAAGAGTTCAATGTGAATACCACGGGCGGCGACGTCGGTCGCGACGAGGACCCGAACCTGCCCGTTCTTGACGCTGCGCAAAGCGCGCTCACGCTGGGCCTGGGTGCGGTCGCCGTGCAGCGCCACGGCGGAGATGCCGCGCTCTTCGAGTTGACGCGCGAGGCGGTCGGCCCCGTGCTTGGTGCGCGTGAAGATGATGGCGCGCTCGTACTCCTCGACGATGTCCGCGGTGATTTGGGGACGCTGATCGCGCGGCACCCGCCAGAAGAAGTGGTCTACGTCGTTGGGGGCTTCGTCGCCCACCACGTCGTGAATCGCGGCGTCGTGGGTGAACTCTTTGATGAGCGACTTGATGTCGGGTGCCATGGTGGCGGAGAAGAGCATCACGTGGCGATCGCGCGCCGTGGCGCCGATGATGCGGCGAACGGCGGGCAGGAAGCCCATGTCGGCCATGCGGTCGGCTTCGTCGACTACCACCGTGGTCGTGGACGAAAGGTCGAGGGCGCCCTGTTCGAGCATGTCCTCTAGTCGACCGGGACAGGCCACCACGACGTCGACGCCGAAGTTGAGGGCCTTGCGCGCGACGCTGTAGGAAGTGCCACCGTAGATGCAGATGACCCGGCGACCACGGTCGTCGGTCAGTTGGGCCAACTCCTTTTGCACTTGGGCGGCCAGTTCACGGGTGGGCACCAGCACCAGCGCGACGGGCTTGCGCGGGCGAGCCTTGGTGAGACGAGCCATGAGTGGCAGGCCGAAAGCCAGGGTCTTACCCGAACCGGTGATGGCCTTTCCCACGACGTCGCGGCCGGCGAGCGCGTCGGGGATAGCGGCCTCCTGGATGGGGAAGGCTTCAGTGATACCACGAGCCGCGAGGCGTTCTACGAGGTTCGATGGCACGCCGAGGTCGG
>ODAK010002361.1_pt1 | contig 19873 bp, 15 predicted proteins | sample 1539591 | NCBI WGS metagenome assembly ODAK01 (sample SAMEA3539303, study PRJEB22396) | soil metagenome | biome: tundra; feature: field; material: soil | place: USA | collected 2010-05 | depth 0.15 m | reverse complement strand
GTGTCAATATCGCCCTGGTGAACGAACTGAAGCTCCTCTGTCAGCGCATGGGCCTCAATATCTGGGAAATCGTCGACGCTGCGAAGACCAAACCGTTCGGGTTCCAGGCTTTCTATCCGGGACCCGGTCTCGGCGGCCACTGCATCCCCATCGACCCGTTCTACCTCTCCTGGAAGGCCCGCGAATACGATTTCTCGACTCGCTTCATAGAACTGGCGGGCGAGGTCAACACCAATATGCCCTATGAGGTGGTAGCTCGCGTCGCGGAGCATCTGAACGCAAAGGGCATCGCAACAAGTTCTGCGCGTCTGCTAGTGCTCGGGCTGGCCTATAAGAAGAACGTAGACGATTGCCGCGAGTCGCCGTCCATCAAGATTCTCAAACTTCTCGAGGACCGCGGCTTTACGCTTTCATACTTTGATCCTCACGTGAGCGGCTACGTCTCGCATCGCTATGGATCACTGCCTGGAGTCGAGTTGGCGGAACTATCCGACGATGCGCTTCAGGGTACCGACGCGGCCCTGATCCTCACCGACCACGATGCCTTCGATTATGACCGCATCGTGCGGCTGTCCCCTGCCGTAATCGACACTCGGAACGCTACCCGCAACGTCGCCGCCCACCGCGACAAGATCATTCTCGCTTGAAATTGGAGGCAAAATGCCATCAAATGTTGCAGTTGTAGGAAACGGATTCTGGGGTAAGAACCTCGTCCGGAATTTCTTTGAACTCGGCGCCCTTCGCACGGTGTGCGACGGCAACCCGCTTGTTGAGGCCAACGTCAAGGCAAAATACCCCCTGCTCGCCTTCTCCCGGGACTACGCCGAGGTCCTGGCGGATGAGAACATTGACGCGGTTGTCCTGGCGACGCCCGCCGCGCTCCACTTCGACATGGCCAAGCGCGCCTTACAGGCCGGCAAAGACGTCTTCGTGGAAAAGCCCCTGGCGCTAAGTGCTGCCGAAGGTTCGGAACTGGTCGAATTCGCCGCCACCAACCGCCGCATCCTGATGGTCGGCCACATCCTCCAGTTCCACCCGGCCGTGCGGAAGCTGAAAGAGCTGATCCGGTCCGGATCGCTCGGCCGCCTCCAGTACATCTATTCCAACCGCCTCAACATCGGCAAGATTCGTACGGAGGAAAACATCCTCTGGAGTTTCGCTCCGCACGACATCAGTGTCATGCTCGGACTTCTGGATGAAGAGCCGGAATCGGTTACCTGTGAAGGCGGCTATTACTTGACGAACCACGTCGCCGATGTCACCCTCAGCCAGTTCGCCTTTAACAGCGGCGTTCGTGCCCACATATTCGTGAGTTGGCTCCACCCGTTTAAGGAACAGCGCTTGATCGTCGTCGGCTCCGAAAAGATGGCCGTATTTGACGATACCGCCTCCGACAAACTGGTCCTGTATCCCCACCGCGTTGAGTGGAAAGACCGCGTCCCGAATGCGGTGAAAGCGGATGCCGAGCCTGTAACCCTCGAAGCCACTGAGCCTTTACGCAACGAGTGTAGTCACTTCCTCGATTGCCTGATTTCTCGCCGCAGCCCGATCACCGATGGCCGTGAGGGTCTCCGCGTCCTGCGGGTCTTGAACGCCTGCCAGAAATCGCTGGAGGGCCACAAGACGGTGTCGGTTGCCGCCCAGCCGGAACCACTGCGGAAGTCCTATTTCGTTCATCCTACGGCGATTGTTGACGAGCCGTGTGAAATCGGAGCGGGCACCAAAATCTGGCACTTCTCCCACGTTCTCAAAGGCGCGAAGATCGGAGAACGCTGCATCTTCGGCCAGAATTGCCAGATCGCCGAGAACGTCGTCATCGGCAACAACGTCAAAGTCCAAAACAACGTCTCCATCTACACCGGCGCCGAAATCGAAGATGACGTCTTCCTCGGGCCTTCCTGCGTGCTCACCAATGTCACCAATCCCCGCTCTCAAGTGAACCGCCACTCCCTATACGAAAAGACAACCTTCCGGCGCGGCGCCACCGTGGGCGCCAATGCCACCATCGTCTGTGGCATCGAACTCGGCCGCTACTGCTTCATCGGGGCCGGCGCGGTTGTGGCGAAAGACGTTCCCGATTACGCGCTCATGGTCGGCAATCCGGCCCGGTGCGTTGGCTGGATGAGCCGCCATGGCCACCGTCTCCGCCATCCTGATGCTGACGGCATCATGGTCTGCCCGGAGAGTGGGTTCCGGTATCGGGAGATCGAACCGGGTACCCTCCGCTGCCTCGATCTCGATGAGGAGATGCCCCTGCCTAAGGAACTTAGCGCGAGTTCGCAGACGTATGACGAACTAAAGGCCCAGCCGGCCCTCCAGGAAACCCTCTCATGAAAGTCCCCCTTCTCGACCTCAAGGCGCAACACGCCACCATCCGTGAACAGGTCCTCGCAGCCGTCACTGAAGTGCTCGATTCGCAGGTCTGCATCGGCGGCCCGAAAGTTGCCGAGTTGGAGCAGAAGATCGCTGCCATGTCCGGCTGTCGTTTCGCCGTCGGTGCCTCCAGCGGCACAGATGCCCTGCTCAACGTGCTGATGAGCCTCGACATCGGCCCCGGGGACGAAGTCATCACCACCCCTTTCACCTTCTTCGCCACGGCCGGAAGCATTGCGCGTACCGGCGCCACGCCGGTTTTCGTTGACATCGACCCAAAGACTTTTAACATCAACCCCAATCTGATCGAGCGGGCGGTCACCAGCAGAACCAAAGCGCTCCTGCCCGTCCACCTCTTCGGCCAGGTGGCGGATATGGACCCGATCATGGAAGTCGCCGCCAGACATGGGCTGGCGGTGATCGAGGACGCAGCCCAGTCCATTTCGGCGACCTTCAAGGGCCGGCAGGCAGGGAGCATTGGCACGGCAGGCTGTTTCAGCTTCTTCCCCAGCAAGAACCTCGGTGGCGCTGGCGACGGCGGGATGATTGTGACCAACGACGAGAAACTCTATGAGCGACTCGTCATTATGCGTAACCATGGTTCTAAACCGAAGTATTACCACAAGTACGTCGGGGGAAATTTTCGCCTGGATCCCATCCAGGCAGCCGTCCTCCTCGCCAAGGCGCAGCATTTGAACAGTTGGTCCGAAGGTCGGCGGCGCAACGCGTCCTACTACACTGGCCGCTTCACCGGAACGGCAATCACCCCACCCTACGTCCGGCCCGACTGCGTCAGCATCTACAACCAGTACGTCATTCGCGTCGAGCACCGTGACGACCTCATATCCCACTTGAAGTCCAATACCATTGCGACGGAAGTTTATTATCCGCTGCCCCTGCACTTACAGGAGTGCTTCACGGCCCTAGGCTATCGCAAAGGCCAATTCCCTGCCTCGGAGGAAGCGGCTGCCTCCGTTCTAGCACTACCCGTGTATCCGGAACTGACCCCCGAAATGCTCGCCTCGGTCGCAGACTCGACGCTGCAATTCTCCACGGCGTCACAGAGCGCGGTAGTCGTTCCTTCCTGAGCACGAAAAGTGGCGCACGCCCTTAGTTCGTCAAAACCGCACTCGTCACTGCGGCGCAACCGCGCTTGCGACCCGCTGTTGGGCGCTACAAAGCCACATCGGGCCTCTGCGATCTCGGCATAATGCCGAAAGTATAACTCAGTCATCGAGGGGTCTGTGAGTCGGTAGGTCACAAGAAAGGGAGGAACAGACCATTGTACTGGCGTGGCAAATACTTGCTCCAACGGAGCCTTGCATTGTTACCAAGTAACCTTGGGGCCAGCATAAATCATCGCCTTTCCGTCAATTTCGGAGGCCTCCGAATACCTAGGTTTTACGCAATCCACAACACTCTAGCGATGTGTTCACTGCTGCGCACGCTCGGACAGGACGCACGAGATCACACGTTTGTAGAACTCGGCACGGGGTGGGCCGGGGCTTCCGCGATGACTCTGCTCGGGCTCTCCGCGAAGGAGGTGTACTCGTTTGATCTCTATCGTCACCTCGACCAGGCACTGGTCGAGGTAGCCCTCAAAACTCTCGCCGATCTCTGCCCCGACAAAAGCAAGACGTTTCCATTTCCCTGTAACTTGGATGCTGAGGGTGCGCGGCTCGACATCTCAAAGATCGACTTAAACCGATTCCAGTATTTTGCTCCGCATGATGCGAGAACTACGGGACTGGAAAGTAACACAATCGATTGTTACTTCTCGCAGGCGGTCTTAGAACATGTTCCCAAGACCATAATTGAAGAAATCCTGGCAGAGTCTTACCGAATTGTGAAACCGGGAGGACTTTGTTATCACTACATCCAGCCAACGATGCATGCCGCATGGGTGGATTCGAAAGCAACCGGCATCGACTATCTCACGTGCGAGGATTGGTCGTGGCGAGTGTTTTATGAGAACGATATTGCGCACGAGTGCAGGCTACGGGGAGTTGATCACCTGGCGCTCATCCGCAATGCCGGATTTGAGATTGTAGGAGAATGGCACACTGTCGATCAGAAAGCACTCGCGGCCCTGCCCGGGAAACGATTGGCGAAGCGCTTCCGATCCTATTCAGACGAAGAAGTCTGCACCGACTACATCTGGATAGTCGGGCGTAAGCCTGCGAGACTCGACGAAGCGGGTGACGGTCACTCGGGCTCTGCGATTGCACAATCAACCTAGCGCGAGTAACTATTACTAGGTCTGTGACCGCGTGAAAGAACTTTTCTCCAGATCGTGTGAAGGGACGGCGGAAGTGACTGAAGCGCGTGGGAAAGTCCTGCATATCGCGTTTGTGACCTCGATCCACCCAGATTTCGACGCACGAGTGTGGAAATACGCGGTGATGCTGGCAAGACGGGGCCACACAGTTCACCTCGTTTGCCCTTGGCAAGTGAGTGAAGGAGAGGTCCGCGAAGGAGTGATGCTGCACCCCTTCCCGCGAGCCCGCACCCGGCTTGCTCGTCCGGCGTCGATTCCATGGCACCTGGCACGCAAACTCTGGCCGCTCGTGCGCGCTGTCGACGTCGTGCATTTCCACGACATCGATATCCTCCCGTACATGGCAGTGCTCGCGCTGTTCAAGCCCGTGGTCTATGACGTTCACGAGAATTACCCCGAGGAAATGCTGGTGCGTCAGTGGATTCCGCGTTGCCTCCGGCGTTTCTTGTACCACGGTGTGCGCTGGGTGCAGGCGGCATTGTCGCGCTTGACCCGCAACGTGGTCTTTGTGGTACCGGAGCAGCAGAAAGACTTCCCGATGTCCACACTCCAGACCGTGATTGTCCGCAACTACGCGACCCTGGACCTGCTGGAACGCGTCTCTCCAGATTACAGCTCGCGTGCCGATACAGTGGTGTTCACCGGCACGAACTACGAAGCGAATGGGACATTCCTGTTTCTTGAGATTGCCGCACGCATGCTGGGGCGCCGTCCCGATGTCCGGTTCGTGATGGCCGACCGCTGGGCAGACGAGTCGACCCGGGATCGCGCACTAGCCCTCATTCAAGAGTGCCACCTGAAAAATGTAACCATCGTTCCCAATGTGTTGCCGCAGGATGTGATTGGCCACCTGAACCAAGGCACCATCGGAATCTTACCGGCCCTGCGCCTTCCCAAGTGCGTCCGGGCCTTGCCGACTAAGCTGTTTGAATACATGGCTGCCGGCTTGCCAGTCGTGGCTAGTGACCTGCCGACGACGACTAGTCTGGCCGGCCAAACGGGTGGGATCGTATTGTGCCGTCCGGAAGAGCCAGAGACGTTCGTCGCTGCCATCGAGCGCTTGGTGGATGATCGTGAATATGGGCGCGAGCTCGGGCAGAATGGACAAAACGCCTTCAAGCAACGCTTCTGCTGGGAAAGTCAAGCGGACGTGGTCGAACACTTTTACTGCGACATCCTGAGCCGCGCCGTCACCCGATGACCGCCTCACCAGGCAACATCTTCTTGCGGCTTCGCGAGAGGTACCCGAAATTCGAGGCGTTGAAACCGAAGGGTGCCTTCGCGCAGCGCCTGTCCCTGCTGGCCGGTGCTACTTTCGCCGCACAGGCGCTCAATCTTCTGATAGCGCCCTTCCTCACGCGAATCTACGACGCGAACGCATTTGGCCACCTCCAAGTGTACGCTTCAGTGATGACTCTTGTCAGCGTCATCATCGCGCTACGCTACGAATTCGCTGTCGTGCTGCCCCAAGACGACAACGTCGCAGCCAACGTCGCCGCCGCCGCCCTCACGACCGTCCTGGCTGTAACGGCGTTCGTCGCACTGGGAGTATACATCGCCATCCACTTCCTATCGCAGACCCGGGTGGTCAGCACACTGGGCTCTTATCTTTGGTTAGTCCCGATCGGCGCCTTGGGAATGGGCGTTTACCAGTTGCTCGTTTCCTGGGGACTGCGTCACAACGCGTATAAGGATATCGCGGTGAGCAAGTTCAGCCAGGTCGTGACACAGGTGGCCGTCCAACTCGGCACTGGTCTGATGAGCCACGGTTCCTTTGCAGGCCTGATCGTCGGCGACACCTGCGGCCGAATCAGCGGCAGTTGGCGCATCGCGAAGTACTCTCTGCGGCGCGACGGGGCGCTATTCCGAAGCGTACGTCCGGCAACCGTATGGGAAGCCGCCAAGCGCTATCGCAATTTCCCACTCGTGCTCACCCCTGCCGGTGTGGTCAATTCCGCCGGCCTCCAAATTGTGGTCGTGCTGCTGAGTTCCTATTACGGCGCCAAGATGATCGGGTTATATGCCGTGGCTGACCGCACCTTGCAGTTTCCAATCTTCCTGCTTGGTCAGGCGGTATCTCAAGTGTACATGGTTCAGGCCGCCAAACTGGCGGCGGAGAATCCCACTAAACTCCGGCGTCTGTTCTCCAAAATTGCAACGCGCTGCCTCCTCTACAGCGTCGTGCCCGTCGCGCTTGTCTGTGCGCTTGCGCCCTCGGTTTTTGCCTTCGTATTCGGCGAGCCATGGCGGACTGCCGGCCATTACGCGCGCATCCTGGCCCCGCTCGGTTGCTTCTCTTTGACCCACCAGTGCACTAGCATGACCCTGAATGTCCTCGAACGGCAGACTTGGCAAGCCGCCTGGGACGCGACCCGTCTAATCGCAATCGTATCGGTCCTCGTCGCCGGCGCTAGCGCGGGGCTGACATTTACAAACGTACTGAGTGCATTCGTCGGAGTCAGTTGCCTGGCTTACCTGCTTCACATTGCCCTCTGCTATTTCGCGATCAACCAAGCAATGGCATACAACAGAACCTTAGTTCACGCCGCCTGATCGTCGGATGCGGCGGTTGGCTTCGAATGGCGCTGTGCCCCTCGGCCAAGCGCCAGTCAGCAGGGGCTTTGCCATCTTGTAAGTTCAACGCCTCTTGACGCTGAGAGTTGAATGAGTTCGTTAGTCTCGTCACTCGTCGAGACCAGTATTTGAAAAGCGCCGACGTCTTACCATGCCCTACTCAACACCTCAAGTCTCCAAACGCTTCGTTGTGAAGGCCCCCCCTCTCCGAACCGCCTTCCGTCAACGCATTAGTTATGTGTCGGTCATTGCGATCTATGTCGCGGCTGTCGCCTGGATATTCTCGTCCGTAATCACGCGCTATTACGGCTACTGGGGACTTGGAACCTCCGCGCCCGGGTTGAGCATTATATATGTACTGGCGGTTCTTGCAATCTTTCCGAGCCTTTGGCTCCCGATGGCCCTCACTCGGCCATCGGACCTAATCATCGGGGTTACGTACCTCATTATATATATTCCCGCGCTTCTAGTCCTCCCGTTCACGTCAAAGCCCCTGTTGGATAGAGGTGAATGTATTGAAGTCGGCGGTCTCCTCCTGGTGGGGATGTACCTCCTGCACATCGTGCGCTTCCTGCCGACTCGAGCAGTCAACAGTCACTCAGGCGAGGGACACCAGCACATCATTGTCTACGTCCTCTTTGGAGTCTCTCTGCTGACATTTGCGGTGTCTCGAGGCTCTAGTAGCGCTATCGCGATCACCTACGATGACATCTATAGCACGAGGGCTGTGTTTACGGCTGCGAGGGATTCGTCCATAAGCGCAGTGATTGCGTCCTATGCCGCTGGATGGCTATCTGGCATTCTAGTCCCTATTCTTTTTTCTTATCTGTTCTTTACGAGGCGTAGGGCATGGGCCATTGCACTGAGCTTTTCCGTCTCGCTGTTGATCTATGCCACGACCTCATACAAAGCGGTAATGCTGGAGCCGCTCTTTTTGAGTGCCGCGGCTATCGGAGTATTGTCATTCAGAAGAACGTTCCAAAGTGCACTGACAATCGGCATACTCATTGCTTTATTACCTGCCTGTTATTTGGGGACAAAAACGAACAGGCTGTCGGAGTCAGAGCTTACCTATGTAGGGTTAGTGCCGTTTCGAAGCTTGGCTGTGCCTGCGCTGGCACTTACACAATATCGAGAGTTCTTTTCTGCCAACCCGAAGACGTATCTGTCGCACGTAAAAGGCTTCAGTCTGATAATCAAGTATCCATATGCCAAACCGTTGCCGTCTGTTATCGGGGCGCAATACTACGGACCGAATATGGAGGGCGCAAATGCAGGGGTCTGGGCAACCGAAGGGTTTGCCTCGTTTGGAGCTATCGGCATTCCAATCTCGTCGGTGCTGCTCGGGTTGCTGTTGATGCTATACGATTCCCTGGCCAAAAGCGAGGACCTCCGAATCAGCACCGTTACGCTGACTTATATTGCAGTGTCACTGTCATGCGTCTCTATGTTCACAACGCTACTTACGCAGGGTTGGATAATTCCGTATGCACTGATGATATTTTTCCCGCCTGGAGCGTTGTCCATTAAGAAACCTCGTGGGCTGCGAAGGTACCAGGCAACGGGCGCACCATCAATCATGCGAAACCTTATGCGAGCTGGATAGGAATAGCACTCTATGTCTATTGCTACTGCGCTGGTTGCGCAGCGTGTGTGTATTACGGGGAATATTGGAATCAAAGGGGAAATTCCCAGAGTGTGGTCGATCAACCAAAAAGGCGCGAAATACTATGTGCGGAATCGCTGGGCTAGTTAAGAAGAATAATCATGCTGTTGACCGTGAAGTGCTGAGTGCGATGACCCGGCTCGCGAGTCATCGTGGGCCTGACGGAGAAGGCCTGTATCTGCACAAGAATCTGGGCCTCGGCCACACGCGCCTGGCGATTATCGACCTGTCAACAGCAGCTGATCAGCCGATGCACTCAACAGACCGGCGCTTTACGATCGTCTTTAACGGCGAGATCTACAATTACCTTGAACTTCGGGAGGAACTGAGACATCGCGGCCACCAATTTGCCACCCAGTCGGATACGGAGGTAATTCTGGAGGCCTATGCGGAATGGGGGAGCGAGTGCGTGCAGCGGTTCAACGGAATGTGGGCCTTCGCACTTCACGACCGCGCGCGAAATCAGCTGTTCTGTTCGCGGGACCGCTTCGGGGTGAAGCCATTCTACTATGTCGATACGGAGTCGGTATTCGCCTTGGGTTCAGAAATCAAGCAGTTACTCGAGTTCGTGCCAACACGTCAGGCGAACAGTGATATCGTATTGACTTATCTCGCGACCGGCCTTGTCGACTATTCCGAAAAGACGTTTTTCGAAGGTGTGACCAAGTTGTTGCCCGGATACAACCTTCACGTGGAACTGGGTACGGGAACTGTTGAGCGCAAGTGCTACTATGACCCGCTGCCGCTCGATTTAGGCGACGCGACCGAAGAACAGTTGCAGGGGCGGTTTCTTGAGGTCCTCACGAATAGCGTCGAGCTGCGCCTACGGTCGGACGTGCCGGTCGGTACCTGTCTCAGCGGGGGCTTGGACAGTTCGAGCATCACAGCGCTCGCGGCGCCCCGGTATCTCAAAGGGAGCAACCGGCCGTTCTGTGCTGTCACCGGCGTCAGCATCGATTCGAGGTTGGACGAGTCCGGCTACGCCCAGCAGGTCGTGCGTCACAGCGGCTTGCGCTGGCTGACTGCCCGGCCGACGGCGGCCGATTTCCTGGGAGCGATGGCCAAGTTCTCGTACCACCAGGACGAGCCCGTCCCCGGATCATCTCCGCTGATGCAGTACTTTGTCATGCGCGTAGCGCGGGAGAACGGCATTCCAGTGATGCTGGACGGCCAAGGCGCCGATGAGTTGTTGCTGGGCTACGGTATCTACATTGGAGTGAAAGTCCGAGAAGCATTTCGCGAGGAAGGTCCCTTTGCGGCAATGTCCATGTTTTACGATAGTATTGCGCAGGACTCGCGCATGTCGTTGAGCGCCGCCATGAAGTATCTTGTCGGCACCAGGATACCGTGGCTATGGTATCTCCGAGACCGGCATCGGATGCCTTACGTGCAGTTTGGTCGTCGCGCGACTCCGCAGGTGCTGAAGGACTGCATCATATCGGGGCGCAACCTCCGTGCGTTTCAATGCCACGAGATCGCGAAGTTCACACTGCCGGCCCTGTTGCGTTACGAAGACAGAAACTCGATGGCGTTTGGCATCGAAACGCGTCTGCCGTTCCTCGACTATCGATTGGTGGAAATGTGTCTCTCACTACCGTTTCGATTGAAGGTTCGCTCTGGCTGGACCAAATGGATTCTTCGCCGTGCGATGTCTGGGATCGTGCCAGATTCCATCATGTGGCGCAAAGACAAGATCGGATTCGAGGCGCCCCAGACGACCTGGATGCAAGGTCAAGACGAGGCAGTGCGCAGGACCATTATGAGTTCCGATCTATTACGCTCCGTGACCAACGAAGGCAGCCTGAAGGCCGCATACCCACGGATTTCGGTAGGGGAACGCTGGCGTCTGTTCTCGCTGGCGACGTGGAGCCGCCAATTTGAAGTCGGCATGCCTGCTGGAAGGTCATTTGCGGAGTGCGGCATCCGGGAAGAAGGAAGGGAACTGCCATCGTGCCGTTAGGAGTTCGCGGAACGCTGAATGTGATCCGCAATATATTGCTCTTTAAGATTCGCTACCGTTGGGTTGTATACGGAAAGAACGTTCACGTCCGATGGACGACGTCATTTCGCCGTCAGTACCGCATGGTGCGCCTTGGAGACCACGTCGGCATCGGCGACTATTGCGACATCTCAAGTGACTTGATCGTTGGGAACCACGTCTTGGTAGCGAGCTCGGTGGCATTTTTGGCGCGCGACGCGCACTTGCCATACACCCCCGGTACAACGATGTTCGATTCTCCACGCGGCGACAAATATCGCATCGTGGTTGAGGACGATGTCTGGATCGGCTACGGCGCCATCGTTCTTTCAGGCGTTACCATTGGACGTGGATCGATCGTCGCTGCCGGGGCTATCGTCACCAAAGACGTGCCACGCTATAGCATTGTTGCTTCACAACCGTCGGTCGTGTTGAAGTCCCGTTTCTCGCCGGAACAGATCCTCTTTCACGAGGCGGAACTCCGCCGCCAGGGTGTCGTTCGCAAAGACTTGCATACTGGTGCGGGCTAAGCAAGGTCAAGAAAGTCAGAGCCAAGTGTTGGGATTTGGGATCATGAAACGAGTACTCATGGTGTGCTTTCTTTGCCCTCTAGCGGTCTTCGGTCTGCCGAAGACATCGCTGTACGTTGCTGCGAACGGCAACGACTCTGCGGCCGGCACCATTATTGCGCCGTTCGCCACACTCGCGCGCGCAAGAGATGAGATCCGTGTTCGGAAGTCGAAGCGTCAATTAGCCGGGCCTGTGACGGTCTTTGTGCGCGGCGGCTTATACGAACTCTCGGAAACCCTGAAGCTCGACGGGCGCGACTCAGGGACAGCCGGTGGCCCTATCGTTTACCGCACTTACCCTCATGAGAATGCGGTGATGACTGCCGCCAGGGCTATCAGCGGCTTTGTACCGTATAAAGGCAAGATTCAGAAGGCGGATACTGCGGCGCATGGTTTCCGCGGCGTCTACTTTCGGCAGTTGTTCTTCGAAGGTAAGCGGATGCCACTTGCGCGCCGTCCCAACTTTGATGAGAAAAACCCCTATGCTGGCGGTTGGGCATACGCCGACGGCAAGCCCGTGCCGATGTGGCAGAACATCGAAGGGGAAGACAAGCACAGCTTTCAATACGCGGCGCAAGATGCTCGCGAGTGGGCTAGGCCCGAAGAAGTGGAGGTGTTCGTTTTCCCGCGCTACAACTGGTGGAACAACATAGTGCGAGTCAAATCGGTCGACCCCGATAAGCGTAGGGTCACGCTGGCTGCGGATTGTTCGTATCCTATCCGGCCCGGAGATCGCTACTACGTCCAGAACCTGCTGGAGGAGTTGGACGCGCCGGGCGAGTGGTATCTCGACAAGCAATCAGAAACGCTCTACTTCTGGCCGCCCGAGCACGCGGAGAGTGCCACAGTCTACGCTCCCCGCCTGCGGACAATTATCGAACTGGGCAATGGCACAAGTTATGTGACCTTCCAGGGATTTACCTTCGAGTACTTCGAAGGCACCGCAATCGCGCTGAACGCCACTTCGCACTGCACAATTGCCGCGAACACAATCCGAGATGGAGGTGACTACAGAGGCTCGGCCGTCGAGGTCGATGGCGGGGACCACAACGGCGTGGTCGGTAACGACATCTTTGAGATCGGCAGCAATGGCGTCGTTATCAGTGGTGGGGACCGTATTACGCTGACATCCGCGGACAATTATGCGGACAATAACTACATTCATCATGTCGGAGTCTTTTACAAGGGAGGCGTAGGTGTGAGCCTCAACGGATGTGGCAACCGTGCCTCCCACAACTTGATCCACGACACGCCACGGATGGCCATCATTTTTAATGGCAATAACCTGATCATTGAGTACAACCACCTCCACCACGCAAACCTGGAGACCGCGGATTCCGGAATAATCTACACCGGCGGGCGGGACTGGATCGGATCGCGCGGCACGGCAATTCGCTACAACTATATGCATGACAGTATGGGTTTTGGGTCGGAGAACGGCAAGTGGGTGTCTCCGTACTTAACGTATGGCGTGTACCTCGATGACAACGCGGGAGGAGTAGATGTGATCGGCAACATCGTTGTGCGCGGGCAGCTCGCCCTTATCCACCTTCACAACGCACGCGATAACGTCGTTCGAAATAACGTCTTTGTTGGCGGGAAAGTGCAGCAGGCCGCGTTCACGGGTTGGACTGGGAAGAGTGGTGACTGGACTTCACACCTGGGAACGATGTTGGAGGGATACAATTCCGTCAAGAACCAGCCAGCGTGGAGCAAGATGCGGAACATGGAGATCGGCCCTGAGCAGGCGGTCCTGCAAGACGGCTTGATCATGAGCGGCAATGTCTTTGACCATAACATCGTGTACTGGACCGACGAGAACGCGAAGTTGTTCTCAGGCCAGAACGTTCCGTTGAACCGCAACAGTTGGGACCACAACTTGTATTGGCACAGCGGGCTTCCGCTGCGAATCGTGCTAGGTGGAAGCCTAGGCGAGTTGGATTTCGATCGCTGGCGCGTTGCCGGACAGGACCAACATTCCGTCGTCGCCGACCCGCTCTTCGTCGATCCACGGAACGACAACTATCGGTTGCGCCCGAATTCGCCGGCCCTCAGAGCAGGATTTCAGCCGATCCCGGTGGATCTCATCGGTCCCTACAAGGATTCGCTACGTGCATCCTGGCCAATAAATGAGGAGGAAGCCGCCCGGAAAAGGCAGCCGCTTCGCGAGAGAAATCCTGTTTCCAAATAGAATATGAAGAGAGACCATCGTAAACTCGGGTACCCGGAAATTGAGTTTGGCGGATTTTCGGATGTTGACGGCAGTGTCAAATTCTACTCGCGAGTCTCAGCGCTATTGACGCCGGACATGACTATGGTGGACTTCGGCTGTGGCAGAGGTGCCTCGGCGCAAGATCCCGTTGTCTATAGACGGAATCTGCGAACATTTCGCGGCCGGGTTCGTAGGGTGATTGGCGTCGACGTTGACGGACACGGCATCAATAATCCGACGATCGATGAATTTCGGCTGCTGCCGGCTGACGGGATATGGCCTATCGAATCGTCCGCTGTCGATCTGGTGTTGTCGGACTCCGTCATGGAGCACCTGCCAGACCCAGATCTGTTTTTCAGCGAAGCTGCGCGAGTGTTGCGAAATGGCGGCTGCCTCTGCCTGAAAACGCCTAATCTGTGGGGCTACGTGGCCTTGGTGGCAAGGCTCATTCCTGAGCGGTTCCACAAGAAACTCTTGAAGCGTGCGCAGCCCCTTCGGTCAGAAGACGACGTCTTCCCAACTCTTTATCGCTGCAATAGCCTCGCGAAGCTCAACCGGAAACTCTCCAAACACGGGTTCGATGGAATCGCATATGGCTATGAGTCCGAGCCTTCCTATTTGAATTTTTGGGGTGTAGCGTACAGGGTCGGCGTCTTTGTCCACAAATTTCTCCCCGGCTGTTTTCGCACGATAATTTTTGTTTTTGGCCGCAAACGGTAGTGACAGAAGGCGGCTCGTCAAGCCGAACCTTGTGAGCTCCGACTTGATACGTTGCGTTGGCGATCAAAGCAGCCTGACGGCCCGAGTGCTTACTCTACAGCGTCAGGCGGGTTCGCTTCTAGTACTTAAGGGCGACCGCACCGCGCTTCGGCGCATCGTGATCAGGGCTGGTTTTGCAGTTTAGCAGAAGCGCGCACAGCCTCTGTGCAATCCATGAATATCTTCATCATCAGCGCTGTTTTCCGCCCCGAGCCAGTCATCTCTGCGAATACAAGCGGCGACCTTACGGCGGAACTCGTGTCGCGCGGACACTCGGTCACTGTTCTGGCGCCATTTCCGAGTCGCCCAAGCGGTGTGCGGCACGAGGGGTATGCCCGAACATGGGTGCGCACGGAGCAGATGGTTGACGGAGCGCGGGTGGTCCGCTGCCTCAGCTTGTTTTCCCGGCGGTCCACGATGCCAAGCAGGTGGCTCGAGAATCTGAGTTTCGGGATCACATCGGGTTTCGCATTGCTCACCGCCGAGTTCGACGTTGTCTACTCAAACACTTGGCCATTGTTTGCGACCGGTATCGTCGCAATGGTGGCCCAACTCCGCCGAAAGCCACTGGTACTCAGCGTACAGGACCTATATCCGGAGTCCCTGTCGGTGCAACGCCGGCTACGAAACAGTTCGCCGTTGTTTCGACTGTTACGGGACCTTGACCGCTGGATCGCGCAGACTGCAAACGCGATCGTCCTTCCAGCCAGGAGCCTTGCGCGGTATTACCAGTCTGATCGAGGACTTGACGCGGAAAAGGTGCACGTCGTGCCGAACTGGAGCAACCTGGAGATCGACGGTCTGGGTCTCGCTTCGGCAGATTTCAGAAAAAGCGCTGGGATCCCCCCCAACAAGTTCCTGTTCGTTTTCGCCGGCAATGTGGGCGTTGCCGCCGGCGCCGAGCAGGTAGTTTGCGCCTTCCAGGGCCTGCAAGGTCAATGCGAGATAGGGTTGTTGATAGCGGGAGAGGGGAGTCGCCTGGCGGCATGCCAGGAAGGCGCAGCGAAGTTGCCAGCCGGCAGGGTATGGTTTCATCATCCTTTTCCCGCCACCGAGACGTCAACTGTGTTGGGTTGCGCGGACGCCTTTGTCCTTCCGACCAGTGGTCGCCAATCACTCGCATCAATACCGTCGAAGCTAATCACTTACATGCTCTCAGGCAAGCCGGTAGTTGCCATCGACGACAACGATTCTGAAGTCTCTGCAATAATCCACGAGTCGGGTTGTGGCGTGTCGGTTAACCCAGGATCGCCCGAAGAACTCTCCGGCGTTCTGCGGGCGGTCAGTGAACTGTCGCGCGAGCGGCTGGCCGCAATGGGCGACGCTGGACGACGCTACGCGCGTCGTAAGTTCACCAAGAACGCGTGCGCACCCGTGCTTGGGGATATCGTCGAGAGGGCGGGGAATAGTTTCGTCCGAGAGGCCCATGGACTTGGAAATGGCTAGCCAACTAGCGCGAGATAGTATGGTCCGCGTCCGGGACCTGCTGATCGCATCAATACTATTAGTGGTTCTGTCGCCAGTATTGCTACTCTGCGCGCTGGCGGTTGGCAGGTCGTCACCCGGGACCCTGCTCTTCAAGCACCGGCGACTAGGCCAACATGGGCGCCCGTTCTATCTCCTAAAGTTCCGCAGTATGTATCAAAATGCGCCGGATACTCGAAACGCGGATGGTTCTGCCTATACGGGCGGTGACGATCCTCGCGTCACCCGCATAGGGCGTTTCCTGAGGAGTACCAGCCTTGACGAACTGCCACAGTTGATTAATGTTCTCAAGGGCGACATGAGCTTGGTCGGGCCAAGACCAGACCAGGTAGACCAGCTCCGCTACTACACCGAAACGGAAAAAAGGAAGCTAAACGTTAAGCCCGGCATCACCGGACTCGCACAGATCAACGGACGCAACAACATCTCCTGGGAACGCCGCAAGGCGCTGGACGTGGAATACGTCGACCGCCAAACCTTCTGGCTCGACCTGTCCATACTCGCCAGAACGATCCGCTACGTGCTCCAGAGGAAAGACGTCAACACCGATGTCCACAACCCAAGTTCCCGCGCAACCACTTCGCATTGAGACTCCGGACGGAGTTGCAGAGTGGCGCGCCCTCGAATGGGATACGGAGCAGTTCGGCATGGCGGCGGCGCGCCTGGACCTGCTCGAAGCCTCCGGCCCCTATGCTGAAGCTCGCGCCGGGAAACAGAAGCTTCTTTCTTCGGTTATGGACCGGTGCCGGGAAGCCGGCATCCGTCACCTCTCGGCACGCGTTGACACGGGAAACTTCACCACCATCCACGCGCTTGAGGACGGCGGTTTCGAACTGATCGACGGCATCCAGACCTTTCTGCTTCCAGTGAATGGAAATCACACCGCAATGCCGTCCGGCACCCGCCTATTCGAGCCAAAGGACTTGCCGGAGGTCCTCGAAATCGGTAGAACCGCTTTCGTCTTTGACCGCTTTCATGCCGACCCGGCGCTTTCACCCGCGGTTGCCGACCAAGTCAACGAAAACTGGACACGGAACTGCTGCCTCGGAAAAGCAGCCGATGCAGTGGTCGTGGCCGAAGAGGAAGATCGCGTCGCCAGTTACGTGACCTGCCGGACTGACAGCCAGGCGCGGCGCGGAATCATCATCCTGGTCGCCACCGCCGAATGGGCTCGTGGGAGAGGTGTCGCCCGGCGAGCGAGTTCGGCCGCGCTTCACTGGTTCGCCGGCCAGGGGATGGAAGCCGTCGAGGTTGGCACGCAGCTTCGCAATATCCCCGCTGCCCGTCTCTACGAAAGCCTCGGGTTCCGGCTAATCCGTACGAGTCTCACGTTCCGAAAGATTCTCTGATGCGCAACTCGTTTCTTCCATACTGCCTCCCGTTCATTGGTGAGGAGGAGATCGCGGAAGTCGCCGATAGCCTCCGTTCCGGTTGGGTGACCACTGGCCCGAAAGTCAAACGGTTTGAGCAGGAGTTCGCAACGTACGTCGGTGCGAAACATGCCATCGCCGTGAGCTCTTGCACGGCCGCCCTGCACACATCGCTGGCTGCGATGGACGTTGGCCCGGGCGATGAGGTGATCGTGCCCACGCTGACGTTCTGCGCGACCGCCAACGTTGTGGTCCACCTGGGCGCCACGCCGGTGATCGTGGATGTCGGCCAGAACTTCCAGATCTCCCCTGATGCGGTCTGTCGAGCGATTGGCCCGCGGACGAAGGCCATTATCCCTGTGCATTACGGGGGGCAGGCCTGCTCGCTCCAGGAGATTCTGGCGCTTGCTGACAGCCATGGAATTCCGGTGATCGAGGACGCAGCGCATGCCGCCGGCGCCGAGTACGAGGGGCGCAGGATCGGGTCGCACGGCCGCGCGGTGTGCTTCAGCTTCTACGCAATCAAGAACATGACCACCGGCGAGGGCGGGATGGTCACCACCGACGATGACGATCTGGCCGCCCGCATCCGGCTGCTTTCATTACACGGAATGAGCCGCGACGCATGGAAACGGTACACGGAGGCCGGCTCATGGTACTACGAAGTCCTCGAACCCGGCTACAAGTACAACATGACGGACATCCAAGCGTCGCTCGGCATCCACCAGTTGCGCCGATTGGACGGTTTCATACGGCGCCGGCAGGAGATCGCCGCGATGTACGATAACGCGTTTTCCGATCTGCCCGAGATCCGCCTGCCAGCTCAACTTCCAGGCAGGAATCATACGTTTCACCTATATCCGATTCGCCTGAATGCGGACCTTCTGCAGTTGAACCGGTCGGAATTCATCGATGAGCTGCGTGCCCGCAATATCGGCACCAGCGTTCATTTCATTCCGCTCCACCGGCACCCGCTATACAGGGACCGGTATGGCTATCGCCCAGAGCAGTTTCCGGTCGCCGAGGAAATCTATCAAGGCCTACTCTCGCTTCCGCTGTACCCCAAAATGACCGACCGGGATGCAGCGGACGTGATCGAGGCTGTACGGGAAACAGTCGCTGCCCAGCGCACTTCCGCTTGCGACAAAGGAGTCTTAAGTGCTGCGATCCCTTCGATGCTTTAGGTGGCGCGAAGCCATTCCCCGCATAATTGCGGACTTCCTGATCGTGCATTTCAGCATGATCGCTGCCCTAGCTGTGTCCGTGGTCTATCAGACAGGGGCCGGAAACGCGGTCGCGGCCCACGCGATCGTCTCTGGTTTTCTGCAATACTACTCGGCTTTTTTCTTGGTCCTCTCGCCTATTTTCCCTCTCGTCTTTCTCCTCAACGGATTCTACACGCACTCGCGCGCCTACGACGGCCGGTACAAGGCATTGATCATTCTCCGCGGCGTGACGCTGGCCGCGATCATCTTCTTTGCTGCGAACTTCCTGCTCTTTGGCAACGAGAAGGTCGGCCGTAGCGTCGCGCTACCGTTTATGGTTCTTGCCGCGGCTGGCGCCGCCTCGGTGCGAATATTCAAGGACTTCCTGGAGAAGCGCTACTTCATGAAGCCGAAGACCACCTCTTCGCTCGCACCTCGACGCGACTGGGTGTTGGTGGTGGGTGGTGCCGGATATATCGGCTCGCTTCTTGTCGAGCGTCTTCTTGAAAAGGGCTACCGCGTGCGTGTTCTGGACAGCCTGCTGTACGGGGACGAACCGCTGCGGCCAGTCAGAAGCCATCCTGATTTCGAGCTGATTGTAGGCGACTGTAGGAACATCCAGGACGTGGTTAGAGCTGTGCGCGGCGTGGAATCCATCATCGACTTGGCCGCCATCGTCGGCGACCCGGCGTGCGATCAGGACCGTGGGCCAGCCCTGGAGACCAATTACGCCGCAACCCGAATGCTCATTGAAATCGCCAAGGGGCACGGTGTAAGCCGTCTCCTGTTCGCGTCGAGTTGTAGCGTCTATGGGGCTACCGACGAAGAGATGGATGAGAACGCGGCAATGCTGCCGATCTCGCTGTACGGCCAGACCAAGGTTGACTCCGAACGCGCTCTCCTCGATGCGAACAGCGATACCTTCCACCCAACCATACTCCGTTTCGCCACCGTGTTTGGCCTTGGGTACCGCCCCCGCTTCGATCTAGTGGTCAACCTGCTCACTGCAAAAGCCCGCCAGGAAGGCGTGATTACGATTTACAACGGCCAGCAATGGCGCCCGTTCATCCACGTGCGCGATCTGGTGGAGGCAACCGTTCGAGTGCTGGAATCGCCGGTCCGGCTCGTGAGCGGCGAAGTCTTCAATGTGGGCGATGCGCGATTGAATCATACCCTCACCGAGGTCGCGGACGTCATTCGGGACGCGTTCCCGAACGTTCGGGTCGAGCACGTCGACAATTCCGACCGCCGGAACTACCGCGTCAATTTCGACAAGCTGCAGAACCGAACGGGCTTCCGCGCCCGGTACACCTTGCGTGATGGCGTGGAGGAGATCAGGAGGGCTTTTGATGAGCGGCTGATTACCGACTACACGGATCTCCGCTACCACAATCAACGCTATCT
>ODAK010002360.1_pt1 | contig 19874 bp, 11 predicted proteins | sample 1539591 | NCBI WGS metagenome assembly ODAK01 (sample SAMEA3539303, study PRJEB22396) | soil metagenome | biome: tundra; feature: field; material: soil | place: USA | collected 2010-05 | depth 0.15 m | reverse complement strand
CGAACTGGAAGTTCAGGTACTCCTTCCAGACGTGGAAGGTGGTGACAAAGAAGTCGTAAAGGGCGGCGATGACGGTGGCCTGGAGCAGCAGTTTGGCTTGCGATCCACCTTTCTCTCCGGTAACGAGGACTTCGGTGATCGCCGTGGCCTCGGGAAACGGCAGCTTGCCGTGCATTTCACGCACAAAGTAGCGCCGCAGCGGAATGAGGAAGAGGATGCCAAGGCAGCCCCCGGCCAGGCAGATGAAGATAGTCTGCACCGGAAGGGGGTCGAGATGGAGAGCGTAAAGCGCCGGGACGGTGAAGACAGCACCCGACACCACGGCCGCGGAGGCGCCGCCCATGCTGGTGATGATCATATTCTCCAGCACGGTGGAGCGCCGCCGGTAGACGCGCGCCAAGCCGATGGCGAGGATGGAGATGGGGATGGCCGCCTCCATGCCTTGGCCGACCTTGAGAGCGGAATAGGCCGAGGCGACGCTGAAGATGATACAAAGCAACGTGCCCCATAGCACCGCGCGCCACGTCACCTCCGGTGGAGCTGAACCTGGGGGCACCAGCGGCGTGTAGATTTCGCCGTCCTTCAAGGGCTGGTAGGCGTTCGCGGAAAGAGATTTTGTTTCGAGTTCGGTCATGGCGCGAGGAACCTCGTGGCGGTTATTCTTTCTCCAGCGATCGTTTTCAGGGGCCAACAAAAAGCGTGAACCACAGAGTACCCTTCGACTTCGCTCAGGGCGGGCTCCGAGGTGCACGGAGGACCCCAGGTTTATCCTGCCTTCGGTTATCCCGTCTCACTGGTCATGATGAACAGCGGCTTCATTTCGAAGCTCTTGTAGTGCGGACGCAGGCGCTCTGTGTTGTAGTGTTCTCTCACGTTGACAGTTTTCTTGGTCGCCGTGACTACATCAATCGGCATGTTATCGTAACGCCCGTTCTTCAGGACCACGAGGCGGCCGTAGATGCGGCCCAGGATCAGGTCGAGCGCCAGATTTCCATACGCCATGGGGACGATGGAATCGATGGCGTCGGGGTCGCCCCCACGAACCAGATAGCCAAGCTTCTGATTGATGATGTCGATGGTTTTTCCCTGGTTGAACTTCACGGACAATTCCTTGAGTTGCTCGGAAACGACGTCGCCGATCCCGCCTAGTTTTTTATGACCGTAGGCATCGGTGGTCTCGCCGGAAAAGACCATCTCGCCGCCTTCGAACATTGCGCCTTCCGATACCAACACCACCGAGTAGCGGCTGGGATTCCGGTTACGGTCGTAGACGAGCAACTCGGTCAACTGTTCCATGTTGAACTTGTGCTCGGGAATGACGCAGCGGTTGGCGGCTCCGGCCATGGTGGGAAGCATGGCGGTGTAGCCGGCGTAGCGTCCGAAGACTTCGAGCACGAGAAAGCGCTCGTGCGAACCGGCGGAAGTGCGGAGGCTGTTGGCCATCTGGATGGTGCGGGTGACGCAGGTGCTGAAGCCGATGCAGTAGTCGGTGCCGGGAACGTCGTTGTCCATGGTCTTCGGGATAGCGACGACCTTGACGCCTTCCTGGTCGAGGCGGACGCCATAGCTCAGCGTATCGTCGCCGCCGATCGGGATCATGTAGTCGATGCCGAGCCATTCAAGGTTCTTGAGCACCTCGGAGGTCAGGTCGTTCTTCTCGGCCTGGAAGGCAGCTTGCAGGTGCGGCGGAACGCTGCCCTTGCTGACCTTGCTCGGATTGGTGCGGGAGGTGTGGAGAAAGGTGCCTCCGGTGCGGCCCGCGCGGTTGACTACATCTTCGGAGAGTAGTTGGAAGTTGTTGCGGTTATCGGCGTCTTTGTCGCGAATGATATCGACCAACCCGCCCCATCCGCGACGGATGCCGATGACCTGGTAGCCTTCGCGAATTGCCCGGATGGTGACTGCACGAATCGCGGGGTTCAGGCCGGGAACATCGCCACCGCCGGTAAGAATTCCGAGCACGCCCTTTTTCGTATTGACGACTGCCATCTTGCCCTCCATTGATCATGATAACCGTGGAGGGCGCGGAGTCTATGACGTCCCTCACATTTGGGAGGTGACTTTGCTGTAGCGGGCTGCGGAGAACGTCTTTGCGCCACGAAACGCGACCCACAGGCGCTAAAGCGCGAATCTATTTTCGGCGGCTTAGCGGCACGAGTGGAACTCGTGCCCTTCCCTTTTCTTTGCGCGCTCTTCGAGTTTTTCCGCAACCTTCTAGAGCGAACTCAGAGCCATAGGAGCGGGAGGAGGCCGGCTGCGGCCAGTGCGATCAAGAATGACAGACTCTGGATGCCGGTTTTTCGGTCGGCCAGGCTGTAAGAGTAAATTCCTTTGATCAGGTTGTTGCTGGCGGCGGCGATCATGACCGCGACGGCGGCGACTTTGAGGGGAGTCAGCGTCCCTGCAGCCTGCGTCATCCCCATGATGAAAGGATCGACGTCGGTGACTCCCATGATGGCGGCGAGGATGTTGACGCCAGCCCGGCCCAGATAAGTAACGGCTAGTTGCGTGATCACGAGCATTGCCAGAAAGAAAAACGCGAAGAGAAATGCCGCTATCAACTCGAGCGGATTGCCTGGTTCGAACTCGCGCTTGATCACTGAATCCTGCGCGTCCGGTCTGCGCGACCAGAACCAGCCGGTCGCGATGGCGAGAGCGGCGAGGACGAGACAGGCTGGCGCCAGCGTTAATCCGAGTTGATGATTGAAGAGCATCAGGAGCGCGGAGAGGCGCAGGTACATCATGCCGGACGCGATCAAAATGCCGCCGGCGAAAAGATGCGGACGTGCCTCGCGAGCGGCCCTACGGGACATCGCCACCGTAGTCACGGTCGATGAGTAGGCTCCGCCCAGGAACGCGGTGAGTACGACGCCTCCGCTTTCTTTGGTCAATTTTTGCAGGATGTAGCTGCCGTAGGAAATCGTGCTGACCGCGACGACCACGAGCCAGGTCTTGAACGGGTTGATGTGGAAGCGTCCAAATTCCTGATTGGGCAGCGCGGGCAGGATGACTGCCGAAAGCAAAAGGAACTTGGCGAAGGTGAGAATCTCTTCGGGGGCGGCGCGGCTGGCGAGTTTTTCGAGAACCGTCTTCAGTTCCAGGAATAACAGGCTTGCCACACTCAGTGTGGTGGCAATCCACAAGTGGTCGTAGCAGACGAGCGCGCCGACCAGGTAAGTCGCCAGTCCAGACATTTCTGTCGTGACCCCGGCAGCTTGCGCGCGCGAAAGTTTGTGCCAATAAGACAACAACAGAAAAGCGCCGACCACCAGGAAACCGAAAATCACCGGGAGTAGCTGGGCCCCGGAGAGAAGAGCGATGGAGTAACCAATTAATCCAATGAGCGGAAAGGTGCGCACTCCGCCAAAAGAGTAGGACCCAGCGACCAGTTTGTGCTCCTCACGTTCCAGCCCGATCAGGAAAGACAGAAAGAGAACGAGGAGAATCTTTGCGGCCTCGGGTGGGAGCCAGCGGTAGAGTTCCACTAGTGGTCGCGCCTCCTTGTCGATGCCGGCGCTATCGACAGATGGATGCCGTTCGCATTTTCAGGACTCCGCCAAGTCATGGCTCGGATTCTGACACAAGAACGATCCAATTGCATAGGAAGTGGATGGAGGCAAATCGGAAAGGCCGTTGTACAACTCGGTAAATAGTCTCAGCGAGAACGCGCTGGGCCCTCAGGGGCTAAAGAGTGTGCGTGAGAACTGGGTCGTCCCTCCGGGACTTAAGTCTTATTTCCCACTTTACCCCGCGCTGAAGCGCGGGGCTAAGCTAGTTCGCCCCTCCGGGGCTGGATTCTCCCGCACCTCGCGCCACCAGATTGCGCGAAAATGAGTTCTCACGCACACACTAAAGCCCGCATTCTTGGGGCTGCAAGCGGCACGGCTAAAGCCGTGCCTTTTCACAAAACCATTCGTGCCCTTTCACGAAACCATTATGAGGCCAGTTCTAGACTAAAGGTTCGGGCAATGGGCGAGCGCGGTCCGCTACATTCTCGGCGTGCTCAGTTTGGAGAGACAAGGACAGTTGGGATGCAGGATCCGCTGTGGGACGTCCCAGAAGGTAGCCCTGGATCTCATTTCCGCCGAAGGCTCTGATCAACTCCAGTTGCTCCTCTGTCTCCACTCCCTCGACAATCACGCGGATGCCGATGTTGTGCGCCAAGGCGACCAGCGAGTTGACCATGGCCCTGCTTTCGGGTCTTACATTCAGGTCTCTGACAAAGCCCCGATCGATTTTCATGGCATCGAAAGGCAACGCCGGCAAGTAGGTCAAACAGGAATACCCGGTGCCGAAATCATCAATCGCGAAGCCGACTCCCAAAGCTCGAAGACGGTTCATGGTTTCGACCGCCCGATGCACGCCCGTCAGCATGATAGTTTCGGTGAGTTCGAGTTGAAGAAGGTCTGGCCTGAGCCCGGTACGATTCAGAACGCTGATTACTTCTTCCACGAAATGGTCGCGTCGGAACTGGATGGTGGAAACGTTGACCGCGACCTGAACGGGATACGGTGCGATCGCCTGCCAGCGGACGGCCTCGGCGCAGGCCATTTCCATGATGTACGCGCCCAAGGCTACGATGAGACCGCTTTCCTCTGCGACCGGAATAAATTTGCCCGGCGGGATTGTTCCCAGCGTAGGGTGAGTCCACCGGGCCAGAGCCTCAAACCTGACCAGGCGATTGGAGACTGCATCGAATTCGGGCTGGTAATGGACCCGAATCTCACCGCGTGTAATGGCTCCGCGGAGCTGATTCTCGAGGTTCAACCGTTCCCGCACCATCGAGCCGAGCTCCGGTGTGAAGTAGGTCGCGCGATTTCTACCATCGCGTTTGGCCGCATACATAGCGCTATCGGCCTGTTGCATGAGATCGGCGGCATCTTGAGAGTTCTCCGGAAAAATGCTGATGCCGATACTGGCGCCGATGGTGAGTTGATGACCTTCAATGAGAAATGGGGCTGCCAGAGCATCCAACAGATCTTTGGCAACCACGGTTGCTTCTTCCTTTTTATGGAGGTTTCCCAACACGACGGTAAACTCATCTCCGCCGAGGCGAGCCAGAGTATCCGAGCGCCGGACGCGCGATTGCAGCCGGGTTGCCACCTGCACCAGGAGGGCATCGCCGATCGAGTGGCCGAGACTGTCATTCACTAACTTAAAGCCATCCAAGTCGATGTACAGCAGTGCGAGGATCTGGGATTCGCGTTGCGCAGTTGCGAGCACCTGGGAGAGCCGGTCGGAGAATAGCCTGCGATTGGGAAGTCCGGTGAGGGCGTCGTTGAAGGCCTGGAACTGCAATTTGGCTTCAGCGCTTCGTTTGGCAGCGTCCCGTCGCTCCAGTTCGGAGAGCATGGCGTTAAAGCCTTTGCCCAACTGCACGATCTCATCGGTTCCAGACTCCGACACTCGAACCGCAAAGTTCTGGTCGACGGTGACCTCGTCCATGGCCTGTGCCAGTTCGAAGATCGGGCGCGAAATCTTGCGCTGCAGGAATCTTCCGGACACTCCACCGACAATCAACGCCAGCAGAGCCAGGAGGCCGGCAACCAGCAGCAGGTGGCTCCGTCTTTTATCGAGGTCCTGCAGGTCCGAAGTCAGAAGCAGCGTTCCCACCAACTCGGCGTGGCGCATCACGGGACGGTTGACACTAGGATAGTCGCGATTCGTCACGCGAATCTGCGCAAGAGCTGGAGGGCAATCGCTGGCTCCGCGCTGGCGCTGATACTGAGCGAACAACTGCCCGGACACGTCGTACAGGCACGCAGAAACGACCGGGGGCTCGGCGCGCAGGGCCTCAAGCACCTCAACCGCCGCCGGTGGGTCATTGAAGTTCAGGGCCGCGGTGGAGTTTTGGCCAACCACGTCCGCCAAAGTGGAGAGACGGTTTTGCAGCAGAGCCCGCGAACTGATGTTATCGGACACCAGAAGGGAAGCAGTCAGCGTGCCCAGCGCCATACTGCTGGCGAGTAGCACGGTAAACTCCATCCGGTATGCGAGACTGTTCCGCCCTACAAATCGCATCTTAGTTTTTCACCTCCGGTGTCGGAGGAACGAGGACGGCAATGTTCAAGAGACGGGAACTGATCTTCAGCCGGGACTGGTGGGCCACTTCCAATCGCACTTGAATCTGTACCAGGTCACCAACCGTAACCAGGCTGATCATTCCCCCTTCGCGCACGAAAGATTCGGTGTCGCCCACGGTCAAAATGCTCTTGTCGCGCACTCGATCGAGAGCCGCGCGAATTTTCTTCGGGGAGGGATCCGCAATGTAGAGAATGTAGCAATGCTCAAGCTCCTGGTCGGAGGGAGAGAGCAATACATGGATCGGCCTGGACTCGCTGGCCTTGCCATCCAGCATCTTCTTCAATACCTCGCCCATCGGGCCTTCGCCGATGAACCCGATAACGACCTCGTTGTTGCCTTGTGGCCACTCGACGTATTTCGTCAGGTTGAACACCAATGCCGCTTTCACGGCGTGTTCGTCATGTGACTGAGCTTGTCCAGTTCGCGGCATCAGCAACAGCAGGCTGAGCACGCAGGCCACAGGGACAAAGAACTGCCGTTTCACAGCATTTCTCCGTTCCACCGGATGGACAGGAGAGCGCGCCCATGCTCCAGTGCGAACGGCGCGATCTTGCCGGGAGGGCCAGCTCATTACTTGCTCCGACCTTCTTTGCTCCGGGCTTCTTTGATCGGCAACCGGTACGAGATTTTGAAGCGGTAGGTTCTGCCGTCCTGCTGGATCGCCGCTTGCTCAAGTCCCGGGCCTGCAGGCGCATACCAACTCTGATTGAAGGTGTTGTAGCAACTGGCCGCAAATTCCCAGCCTCCCCACAAGGGCTTAGTGGAAAACGTAACGTTGGTGAGGAACCACGAAGGAATTTGCGTGCCCTGGTAACTCGTCTGTGGGCTTGTATAGAGCAATTCCAGTCCCGCGAAGGCTCGGTGAGAAGCCGGGATCGTGCTGTGCAGCTTGACGGTATTGGTGGGAGAGTTCCCGAGGCTCACGTGTTGGGTTTTATCCTGGGCAGCGGAAAACGTGTAACTGGCCCGTGCGGACAAACCGGACTCCCGCTTTGCCTCCAGTTCGAACTCGACTCCCCGTCCCTCATCGTGGCCGATGTTCACGAAGTGGTTCAGGCCGCTCACCGGGTCGGGTACTTCGTCGATTAAGTTCGACAGGTTGTTGTAAAACCCATCCGCAGTGATGCCGAGCCACGATTTCAGGCTCCGCTCGAACACCACCTCATGCGATCCGATGTGTTCCGGTTCCAGCGGCTTGGTGGGCGCTACGACCGAGACACCGTCGGTGTAGTAGTCTTCGTAGGCATTCGGCGCGCGAAACGCTCTGGCAAAGATGTATTTGAGTGAGGTGCGGGAATTCGGCTGGTAAATCACAGCCGCACGCGGGCTGAGCGCCGTCCCGAAAGAATCAAACCAGTCCAAGCGCCCGCCCAGACGGAAGGTCAGCTTGGGGATGAAGTTTAACTCGGCCTCACCGTAGGTTGCTACGAACCATGGCGTGCGCGTGTCGTTGAAGCTTGGAGGCTGCCCAAGCATGATGTTCTTCTGGTTGACTCGAAGGCTGTATTCGTAGTCAGCTCCCACCGTGATTCGCTGGCGGCCGATCCGTTGCTCCAGGTTGGCCTCGAATCCGATCGAATCCGCACGCGCCGTCGTTAGGAGGCGCTCTACGTCTCCCCCTTGGAGAAACCCACCAGTGCCCGCGTAGCTATACTCATCGTACTGAGCCCGCAGGTCGAGATCGGTCGCGGACGAAAGCCTGCGGTGATCGCTCACATCGACATAACCGCCCGTGTCGGTCCCGCGAGTTCCAGGATCGTTGAAAATCGTGCCATAGGGCGCCGTTGGAATAATCTTGGTTCGCGTTCCGAACTGGCCTTGGACGCGCAGCTCCCCATACTGCACGTCAGCGAAAGCATACTCGTAATGTTCTCCGTCGATGTTTTCAGCGATGCCACTGTTGGTTTCGACAAATTCGGGATAAAAAAGATCGGACACTCCGGCGCTGCGGTACATACTGCCCGAAAGTAACGCCGACAACAGACCCTTCTGGTAGCTGCCCGTAAGCCGTCCGCTCCGGCTAAGAAAGGAGCCCTCATCTCCCGAAACTTCGATAGCTGTGCCGCCCTTAGGCCGGCGCGTGATGACGTTGATGATCCCGAAAACTGCATTCGTTCCGAAGAGCGACGAACTGGGCCCGCGAACAATCTCGATGTGGTCGATCAGATCCAGATCGAGCGGAAACTCGGAGCCGATCGGTGCGCTGTCGTAAACATTGTCATTCAGGCGATGGCCATTGATCATCAGCAGAATGCGTGAGTTGTAATCGCCAGGCCGCTGAATTCCCCGCACTCCGAGGTATGTGTAGTCACGATCGTAGGAGGTGTAGAACCCCCGCAGACTGCCGAGAATATCGCCGAGGGTGCGCCAGCCATATCGGGCGATGTCTTCCGAGGTGATGATGCTGACCGACGAGGGAGCTTCCCGAGTATTTTCCAGGTGCCGGGATGCGGTGAAAACCTTGGTCTTGGCCAGATCTTCAATGCTCAATGACATTAAGTCCTGATCGGGTGGGGCTTGCGCGTTGGCCAGCCCGGCCACCAATAGCAAGAAGGGAAGAAGGCCTGCGCACATCGAGAGCCTGGCACTGCCCAAAGCAGACCGCCGCGTCATAGGCTAGTCATCGGCATTTTGCGGAAGAAAGATGAGGACCTATGCCTGCTCAAACTGATTGACTTGTACCCGATGGACATATTGGACTGCACAAATAAGGCGATTCGCTGAATTGGCTCCAGAGGCCTGTACCTTCGTAATCGAGCGGAGGGGACTTTATCCTTCATCTGGTCGCACGGCCCGGTCGATTTACCAAGAGATGGCCCCGCTATGCCACTGAGTCAATTGCTGCAAAGGTCGTCCGGCGAGTTACAGGCTGAACTGCAGTTGATCCTGAATGCGGTCGTCGAGGGACTCTGCGGGGTGGACGCGCACGGGAATGCAACGTTCTGCAATGAAGCTCTGTTGAGGATGACCGGCTATCGGACCGAAGAGCTGATCGGAAATAATCTCCACACGTTGGTGCATCACAGTCGACCGGATGGAACGAAGTACCCAGAGGGGGAGTGCGGGCTGCGGAAGGCACTTGATGCCGGCCAGGAAATTCATGTCTCAGGCGAATCTCTTTGGCGGAAGGACGGGACTTGTTTTCCAGCGGAATACTGGGCGCATCCACTGCAGCAGCCTTCGAGCCTGACCGTTTCCGTGGTGACGGTTCAGGACATCACCGAACGCGAACGGGCGACCGAAGCGCTACGAACCAGCGAAGAGGAGTTGCGCAGAATCCTGGCCAGTATGCCGGACGTAGCCTGGACGTCGGACCGAGAGCGCCGGACGACCTATGTGAGTCCTAAGGTGGAGGCGGTTCTTGGCTACACGAAGCAGGAATTCTGCGCCGGCACGAGTCTCCGGTCGGGTCTCATTCACCCAGAGGATTTCAGCCGTGTGAATCGCGGCTATCAGGCTCTTTTTGAGAATCAGACCGTTTTTGACGAGGAATATCGCATTCGGCGGAAAGATGGAACCTGGATCTGGATCCATGATCGGGCGACGGGTACTCACGAGGAAAACGGAATTCTCTATGCGGATGGAGTATTCAGCGATGTCACGAGACGCAAGCTGGCAGAGGCTGAGCTGCAGTGGAAGTCGGTATTCCTGGAAGCGCAGGCGAACTCGACGATCGACGGCATCCTAGTTGTGAACAGCAACGCCCAGATTCTGCTGCACAACCACAGGTTCATCGAACTGTTCCAAGTCCCACCCGAACTTCATGCCACCAAGGAAGACCGCGGCCTGCTAGGGTACGTGGTCTCACTCATCAAGGATCCCGAACCCTTCCTCGCCAAGGTTAACTACCTTTACGGCCATCCCACTGAGACCAGCCGCGATGAAATTGAATTGAGGGATGGGAGGGTTCTGGACCGCTATTCGGCGCCTGTCCTCGACAAGGAAGGCAAAGGCTACGGGCGGATTTGGACTTTTCGCGACATCACGGAGCGAAAACGCAATGAAGACACACTCCAGCAATTATCCATGGCCGTCGAGCAAAGCCCGGTTGCGGTGGTCATCACCGACCCGCGAGGCGACATCAGCTATGTGAATCGAAGGTTCACGGAGTGGACCGGGTATAGCCCGGAGGAAGCCGTCGGGGAGAATCCGCGCATGTTGAAATCCGGGCGTACCGCCCCCGAGGTGTACCGGAATCTGTGGGCCACCATCAGGCAAGGGCACGAGTGGCGCGGTGAATTTTGTAACAAGAAGAAAAATGGCGAGATCTATTGGGAATCGGCAATGATTCGGCCGATTACCGACTCCAAGGGGGCCATCACCCATTACCTGGGCGTCAAGGAAGACATCACCGAGCGCCGGAGAGCGGAAAAAGAACTGCGGCGCAGCGAAGCCTACCTGGCGGAAGCGCAGAGGCTTAGCCATATCGGGAGTTGGGTTTGGAGCGCGGTCAAACAGGAGTTTGTCTACTGGTCGGAGGAACACTACCGGATTTTTGGCATGAAGCCGGGGAAAGGAACGGTCCCGCTTGCAGAAGCCCGAAAGCGAATTCTTCCTAAGGACCTGCCAATTTTCGAACGCATTCTTAATGAATTGATGGTTGCAAACAGGGATTATGAAGAGGACTTTCGAACTGTCCTTCCGGATGGATCGATAAGAAACCTTCACAGTACTGGCCATCCGGTGGTGAGCGAAGGCGGTAACCTGGTTGAGTTTGTGGGCACGTGCATGGATGTGACGGAGCGCAAACGGGCGGAGGAGGCGCTCAAAACGTCGGAGAAACGGTATCGGCTCCTGTTTGAGCGCAACATGGCGGGGGTCTGCCGCACTACGCTCGAAGGCCGCGTGTTGGAGTGCAATCAGGCCGCCGCCCGCATGTTCGGTTACGACTCGGCCGAGGAAGTCATCGGGCTCCCGATTACGAATTTGTATTACCAGCCTTCCGATCGGGAAGTGTTCGTAAGCAAACTCAAATGCGAGAAGATCCTTAGCAACTACGAGTTGAGGTTTCGGCGCAAGAACGGCGATCCCTTCTGGGTAATCGCAAATTTCAGTCTCGCGGCGGACGATTCAGCGGCCGGCGGGATTATTGAGGGCACGCTGATCGACATCACGGAGCGCAAGCAGGCGGAAGAGGAACTGAAAGCGTCCGAGAAACGCTACCGGCTGCTGTTTGAGCGCAACCTGGCGGGTGTCTTTCGCACTACGCTCGACGGACGCATCCTGGAATGCAACCCCGCCGCCGCTCACCTGTTTGGCTGTGATTCACCTGAGGAGCTGCTGACCCTGCCGATTACGAAGTTCTACCCAACGGTTGCCGATCGCGAAGTTTTATTGACCAAACTGAAAGCGGAGAAAAGTGTTACCAACCACGAGATGAGGATTCGGCGCAAGAACGGCGAGGCCGCCTGGGCGATGTTAAATCTAAGTCTCCTCGAAGATGATTCAGGCGCGGGCAGGATTATTGAGGGAACGTTCGTCGACATCACCGAGCGCAAGCGGGCGGAAAAGGAACTACGGCTGACACAGTCCTCACTTGAAAATGCCTCGGACGCTGTGGTGTGGATCGATACGCAAGCCCGCGTCGTTTATGCCAACAAGGCGACGTGCCGCTCTTTGGGACGCTCCCGCGAGGAGCTTCTTTCCCTCTCGATTCCGGACCTTGATCCGGAAATGCCACAAGAAGCTTGGGCGCCGTTCTTGAAGGGACTCAAGACACAAGGCTCGACGACCTTTGAAACCCATCACCTAACCAAACAGGGGCACATTTTCCCGGTGGAGATAACGGCGAATTACCTGGAATTCGATGGGCAAGAATACTGCGTCTCCTTTGTGCGCGATATCACCGAGCGACGGGCGCTGGAAAGCGAGCTGCGTCAGGCTCACAAGCTGGAAGGGATTGGGCAGTTGGCTTCCGGCATTGCCCACGAAATCAACACGCCGACCCAGTTTGTCACCGACAACCTTACGTTCCTGCGCGATTCCTGGAAGTCGACCTACGCACTCCTGGAACAGTATCGGAGGGCGATTCGAAATGCCGCCGGGACATTACCGGAGGGCGTAGCGGCGGGCCTCGATGAAGCCGAACGAGACTGTGATTTGGACTTTATTGCCGCCGAGGTGCCTCGGGCCATCGAGCAGGGTCTGGATGGAGCACATCGGGTGGCCAAGATCGTCCGCGCCATGAAGGAGTTTTCCCATCCAGACTCGGCGGAAAAAACCGCGGCCGACCTCAACAAAGCCATCGAGTCCACCATCACCGTGGCTCGCAACGAGTGGAAGTATGTGGCGGAGGTCGTCACCGAGTTCGATGAGACTCTGCCGGCGGTGGTGTGCTATCCCGGCGATATCAACCAGGTCGTTCTGAACCTGGTGGTGAATGCCGCGCATGCCATCAAAGAGAAAGTGAAGGAAGGGGAAAAAGGACGGATTACGGTAGGCACGCGGACGCGAGGCGAGTTCGCGGAAATTTCGATTACGGACACCGGGACAGGGATTCCGGAAGCGATCCGCACAAGAATTTTCGATCCCTTCTTCACGACCAAGGAGGTCGGCAAAGGAACCGGTCAGGGCCTCTCCCTGGCCCATGCGGTGGTAGTCAAGAAACACGGCGGCAAAATCTGGTTTGAGACGAAGATGGGCGCGGGCACTACCTTCTTCATTGATCTCCCGATCAAGCCGGCTGACGCGGCAAAGGAAACCTAATGCGCAAACGACTGCTCTTTGTGGATGACGAAGCGATGATCCTGGATGGCCTGCGGCGCGCCTTGCATGGGATGCGTGGGGAGTGGGACATGCAATTCGTCGACAGCGCCGCGGCCGCGCTGCATGCTTTGGAGCAAGAGCCGTGTGACGCGATCGTCACCGATATGCGGATGCCGGTGATGGATGGCGCGCAACTGCTGGAAATGGTCAAACAACACCATCCGGGCACCATCCGGATGGTCCTTTCGGGGCAGTCGAGCAAGGCGGCGGTTCTCCGTTCCATATCGCCTGCTCATCAGTTCCTGTCAAAACCTTGCAACCCGCAGGAACTGGTGCTTCGGCTCGGTGAAGCATTTGCGATGCGCGATCTTCTGGCGAATCAATCGCTCAAGACCATCGTTTCGTGCTTGCGATCGATTCCGAGCCTGCCGACAATTTATGAGGAACTGACGGCAGCCCTGCGTTTGGAAGACCCTTCCCTGGTCCAAATCGAACGCATCATTTCGAAAGATGTCGCGATGGCCGCCAAAATCCTGCAACTGGCGAATTCGGCTTTCATCGGCAGCTGCGGACGGGTCTCGAGTCTGTTGCAAGCGGTTTCTTTGATTGGCACGGAGACGGTGCGCACGCTGGTGCTGTCGGTCCATGTATTTTCGCAGTTCGACGGGAAATCGGAGGTTGCCCCCTACCTGCCGGCACTATGGGAGCACAGCGTGGCAGCGGCATCGCTGGCCAAGCAGATTGCGAGTTCCGAGAGTTGCCCGAAGGCGATGGTGGAAGAAAGTTTTACGGCGGGGTTGCTGCACGACATCGGGAAGGCGGTTCTTCTCGCTGAGATGCCCCGCGAGTACCGCCCCATTCTGAAGACCGATCCGGGCGCGATCGTGGCCCGGGAACTCGAACACCTGGGATGCACGCACGCACAAGTGGGTGCGTACTTAATGAGCGTCTGGGGCCTTCCTGTACCGCTGGTGCATGCCGTCGCTTTTCACCATTGCCCAGCGGAAACCGCTGAAACGCAGTTTTCCGCGCTGACCGCGGTCCACGCCGCCGATGCCATCACCAGCGCGACCGATGCGTCCCCGCTGAACCGCGATATTGATATGGACCTGAATTATGTGGATCGGCTGGGGCTGGGTGCGCGAGTCGATCTCTGGCGCGGTTTTCATGAAGGGCGCATGGCCGCACTACCGGAAGGAGAAGCCGGTGCAAGAAAAGATCCTGTTTGTCGATGACGAACCCCCGGTACTCGAGGGTTACAAGAGAGTACTGCACGAGGAATTCCAACCGGACACGGCCGTCGGCGGCAAGGCAGCCCTGGACGCAATCGCGAAGGCGGGGCCCTATGCCGTGGTGGTGTCCGATATGCGCATGCCGAGTATGGACGGTGTCCAGTTTCTCTCTTGCATCCGCCGGATTTCGCCTGAGACCGTTCGCGTCATGCTCACCGGGTATGCGGACCAGCAGAGCGCAATTGCGGCGGTCAATGAAGGACACATCTTTCGCTTCCTGACCAAACCATGTGAAGCGGGTGTGCTCAAGAAAACTCTGATCGCCTGCCTGATGCAGTATCGCCTGGTCACTGCGGAGAAAGAGTTGCTCGAGCAGACGCTGACGGGCAGCATCAAGGTTCTTACCGACTTGCTGTGTCTCGCCAATCCCGCCGCCTTTAGCCGAGCGGTCCGTATCCGGCGATACGTGCAGCATATGGTTGCGCAACTGGGACTGGACGCCCCGTGGCAATACGAGATCGCAGCGATGCTGTCGCAGCTGGGATGTATTGCACTCCCCCCTGAAATCATCGATGCGGCATATTGCGGAAAGCAATTGTCCCGGGAGGAGCAGACGGCCTTTGACATGCACCCGAGTGTAGCGCGGACCTTGATGAGTAATATTCCGCGACTGGACTGTGTCGCATGGATTGTGGGGCAACAGCGCTTCGGGGCAGCCGTTCCGGATGCCAAGGTGTCGGCCAGTATGAGAATCGGCGCCGAGATTCTCCGCATGGCGATCGCGTTTGATGAGCTTAAGATCAGTGGACACAAGGATGCGGAAGCTCTCTCGAAGTTAAAGCAAGACTCCCAGTTTGATCCAAAAATTGTGCTCGCCCTCGCGAGCCTTCCAGCCGAAAGCGGCAGCATGGACTTGAAAGCGGTCCGCATCCCCAACCTATTTCCTGGAATGATTCTTCAAGAGGAGATTCGCACGAAGGGAGAGATGCTGCTGGCAGGAAATGGGCAAGAGGTAACGTATGCGCTCATTGTTCGTCTCAATCATTTCCATCAACGAGGAGAAGTCCGCGATGAAGTCCTGGTGTTCGATCCCGGTGACAGTCAGGCAGGCGCCAAAATTGTCGCTACGGCTCTTAAAGGGAAAGCGGTGGGCTGCCGATGATGTTGATGAGAAGTAAGAAAGGGAAATGCCATGGCTGAAACAATCCTACTCGTGGACGACGACAGCAACATCCTCGACGGGTATCGGCGCACTTTAAGGCGCGAATTTCAGATCGAGACAGCCATGGGCGGCGAGCAAGCCCTGAAACTGGTCGCTGAGACCGGCCCGTACGCGGTCGTGGTTTCCGATATGCGAATGCCCGGCATGGATGGCATCCAGCTTTTGAGCAAAGTCAAAGCCCAATCGCCCAATACCATCCGCGTCATGCTTACTGGCAACGCGGACATGGACACGGCCGTCGATGCCATCAACGAGGGCAATATCTTCCGCTTCCTCAACAAGCCCTGCAGCAAGGAAATGATGGCGAAAACCCTGACTGCGGCGCTGGTGCAGTACCGCCTGATCACCGCCGAAAATCAACTTTTGGAAGAAACCCTGAGCGGCAGTATTCAAGTCCTGACGGAAGTCCTGAGCCTGGTCAATCCCGCCGCGTTCGGTCGGGCCGAGCGCGCCCGCCGCTATATCCACCATATCGTAATCGCGATGAAGCTGGGAAACCCCTGGCAATACGAGGTTGCCGCCATGATGTCCCAACTGGGTTGCGTAACTCTGGCTCCAGAAACGATCGAGGCCGTGTACAGCGGCGAGAAACTTTCTGCGAACGAGCAGGCACAATATGACGCGCACCCGAGTGTCGCATACGGTCTGCTTTCGAAAATCCCCCGACTGGAGCCGATCGCGTGGATGATCGAGCACCAGAACCAGCCCTTCCGCGAAATCGACGACCGAGCGGACATGCGGCTGGGAGCGGAAATACTGCGGCTGACTCTGGCTTATGAACAACTCATCCACAAGGGAAGGTCGCGGATCGAGGCAGCACATCTTCTGGCTAGTCAAAACAAACAATTCAGTCCGGAGTTTTTTGATGCTCTGGTGACGCTGGATCCCAACGCCGAAGAGGGCGAAATACAGAAGTGCCGCATTGAATTGCTCTTGCCGGGCATGATCATTCAGGAGGAAGTGCGTACCGTAGAGAGAGAGCTTCTCGTCTCTAAGGGTCAGCAGGTTACGTTGCCGCTCATCCTCAAGCTTAAGAACTTACGCGCCCGGCACGTGATCGCCGCGGAGGTGACGGTCTCCTTGCCCACGACTACGCTCGCTTTTGTGAAAGGCGCTTCCTAGAAATCGGGTCATCGGGTCGCTCCATTCCCTTCATGGAAAACACGGCGCGAGGCACTCATTCCGGAAGAGGATTAGAAGGCTTTTCTTCCACGGACTCTACCTGCTCACCCAATGGCAGGTGAATGTAGAGTTGAAAAATTATCGCTCTCGCAATTCAATCACAAGCCGGCCAGCCGTATGCCTCGATCGAACGACCGAAACTGATCCAAACTAGTACTTGGATTTTTTGTCGAGCGGGTAGGGCTCGCCATACTTATTGAGATGGTCGTGGGGAGCGTCGGAAGAATGGAGCGTCATGGTGCCCAGTGCATTGTCGCCAGATGTGATCTCGAATTCGCGTGACAGCGCGGCCAAGTCGGACTCAGAAGTAAGTTCGTACCACGTTTCAAGCTTGTACCTTCCTGGTGGTACCTGGTTGATCTGAAAGGTCCCATCGCGTGCCGTGGTCGCGAAGTGGGGAGTGGATAGCGTTACGACGACCGCGCTCATCTCCGGGTGAATGTTGCAAAAAATGTAGATCCTGGGCAACTGGAACAAGTGATCATGAATTTCGCGGTGAATGCCCGCTATGCCATGCCCAATGGCGGCAAGCTGATTATCGAGACGCAATCATGTCATCTCGATGAATCGCGTGTCTCGACTGATAGCGTCGAATCGTCCCAATCTTACGTGCGGATCGCAGTAACGGACACGGGGTGCGGGATGCCCAAAGAAACACTCGATCATATTTTTGAACCGTTCTTCACAACCAAAGAGCCTGGCAAGGGCACGGGCCTGGGTCTGGCTACAGTGTATGGAATCGTCAAACAGAGTCACGGACATATCACTGTGCACAGTGAACCTGGCGTTGGTTCTACGTTCAAGGTTTTCTTCCCTTCACTGGACAAGTCGGTTCCCTTGCCCACAACGCGGCCGCTTGACGCAGCCCCCAAGGGGGACGGAACCATTCTGCTGGTCGAAGACGAAGCCGCTCTTCGCGTACTTGCGGCGGAATCGCTCAAGAGACTGGGATACACGGTGTTGCAAGCCGGAAATGGACTTGAGGCCTTAGCCGTTGCCGACCAACACGCCGGCAAAATCGACATCGTAGTGACGGATGTCGTCATGCCCCGCATGGGTGGCCCGGATCTGGTCGACAAACTGCGACAAAAACGAGAAGGATTTGCGGTGATTTTCATGTCCGGGTACACAGACGCGGCAGCTCTTGAGAATGCAAAGATCGGCTCTAGTGCAATCCTGTTAAGCAAGCCGTTTTCGACCGAATCGCTGGCGCGAAAAATTAGCGAAGTTCAACAGAACGCAGTCGACGCAAACAGCAAGAGCCTGGCAGCGAGGAACGCTGGATAGTTCAAATGCGCTAGCGGGTCCCCGGCGGGTAGTGGAACACCGCAAAGATCCCCAGATGGACGCGCCACTCTTCCTCTTCCTGAGTTCGGCGCATCTTCTCTTCTTGTGACTATTGTGTCTGCCTGTGATTAAATTCAGCACAGCATGAACGCCCTCGAACTTTCCCCCCAAGATTTTCGCCGTTTGGCCGCCGACGTCATCGACCTCTGCGCTGGATATTTGTGCACTCTCGACGAACGTTCCACGTTTCCCCAGACGACGGGTGCGGAAAGCGAGCGCCTCTTCGACCTCGACCTGCCAGAACACGGCATGGGCGACCAGGCTTTCGTCGCCCTTACGGATGTGATTGGGAACTCACGCGCTCAGAATGGCCGCTTCTTCGGATACGTTCAAGGTTCGGGAGAGCCAATCGCGGCGCTCGGCGATCTTGTGGGGTCAATTCTGAACCAGAACATTACGGCCTGGCGTTCTTCGCCAGCCGGTGTCACCATCGAGCGCACCGTGGTTCGCTGGCTGTCCGAAGCGGTTGGCTGCGGCGGTTTCGTCGGGACGCTGACCAGCGGAGGCTCCGCCGCCAATCTCATGGGGTTGGCCATGGCCCGCGAAAGGAAAACTCCAGCCAATGAGGACGGTCTTTACAACAAGAAAGCGGGTGTAATCTACGCCTCAGAGCAAGTACACATGGCCGTGCCCAAAGCCGTGGCCATGCTCGGAATCGGGCGAGAAAACCTGCATTACATCCCCTGCGATGATGCCTACCGCATGATCCCGTCGCTATTGGAGCGAGCGATCCGGAAAGACGAGGCGCAAGGCCGGTCGCCCATTGCTGTGGTCGCATCGGCGGGCACCGTAAACACGGGGTCAATCGATCCGTTGCGGGAAATCGCAGCGATTGCCCGCTCCCATGATCTCTGGATGCATGTGGACGGCGCCTACGGGGCCCTCGCTGCAATTGCGGCGCCGGAAAAGTTCGATGGTCTGGCGCTGGCAGATTCACTTTCCCTCGATCCGCATAAATGGCTGTACCAGCCTCTCGATTGCGGGTGCCTGCTCTATAGAGATGTGGCCTCGGCGCATCGCACCTTCACTTATACGGGCAACTATGCCAAACAACTCAGCTCGGATCCAGTTGAGGGCTTCGCGTTTTTCGAGGAGTCGATCGAGCTTTCCCGCCGCTTCCGCGCTTTAAAGATATGGCTCTCGCTGCGCTACCATGGGCTGCAGGCTTTTCGTGCCGCTATCCAGCAGAACCTGGATCAAGCTCAACGCCTGGCGGTGGCAATCGAAGACTGTGCTTCGCTTGAGCTTCTTGGCCCCGTGGACCTAAGCGCAGTTTGTTTTCGCCACCTCATGACCAAGGACGCTTCCGAAGAGACGCGCAATCGCTTCAATCTAGCCTTGCTCAAACGCATTGTGGCGCGTGGGAGGGTATATCTCTCGAATGCAGAATTGAAGGGAAAGTTCTGCCTTCGTGCCTGCATCGTGAACCACCTTACGAAGGAAGCGGACATCGATGCCGTGGTTCGCGAGGTTCTAGAAGTTGCACCAGACGTCATCTCAGAGCTGGCAATGTGAATTACCTGTCAGTCTGTGATCCGAGATTGCCCTTGAATCCACCAAAGACTCTCGCCGTTTGGCTGCCGACGTCATCGACCTCTGCGCTGGATATTTCACCGCGACTTTCGTCTAGACCTGCAGCACGTCGCCTTCCCGGGCAACCATCTCGTACAACACGGGATTGACGAAGAAACCGATGAAGAGTCGGGAGATCAGGCCGGCTACGATGACTATGGCGAACGGCCTTTGAGTATCCGATCCAATGCCCGTGGAAAGGGCGGCCGGCAGCAATCCCAGGCAGGCCACAAGAGCCGTCATCATGATCGGACGGAGTCGCAAGAGCGAAGCTTCCCGTGTGGCCATGCGGATACCCATTCCCTCCTGCCTCAGCTTGTTGATGTAGGAGACGAGAATGACGGCTGTCTCCACTGAAACCCCGAGCAACGCCAGGAGACCCAGGACTGAGGAAACGCTGAAGGGAGTGTGAGTGAGTTTCAGTGCAACCAGCGCACCCACCGGTTCCGTCATGACTACACCCAGGGCAATGGTCACCGGGAATTTGAAATTTCCGTAGAGCGCAAACAAGATCATGAAAATCAGCACTA
>ODAK010002359.1_pt1 | contig 19877 bp, 13 predicted proteins | sample 1539591 | NCBI WGS metagenome assembly ODAK01 (sample SAMEA3539303, study PRJEB22396) | soil metagenome | biome: tundra; feature: field; material: soil | place: USA | collected 2010-05 | depth 0.15 m | reverse complement strand
CGATACCGGCCTGGAGTTTCTTCTCCCAGTCGCGCTCTGTCTTGGAGGATTGCGAGGAGTAGCCAGCCAGACGGGAAGTCTCGGGAGTCGGGGTCTGCGCCGATTGCGCAAACGTGAGATGAGCGATGCCGATCATTGCGATTGCGAGATGTGCGAGAAAAGAGCGTAGTGAAGTCAAAAGAACCTCCTCAGGCAGTCACTTTCTTGTCTGGATTGATCGCCGAGAATTATAGGACGAAGTATCAGCAAAGAGGTAGTCAGCCCCTTGAGCCCAGGGCTCAGGGATTACTTCCGTGTGGCCGACTATTCGTGAATTGGCGCGCGCACCGCACGCCCAGGAAACACGCCCTCGGCTAGCAAACCGAAAAAGTTGTTCCTAACGCGAAGTTCGGCGGTTACTGCGTCAGTAGCCTGAGCGTTTGGTGACAGGATGCCTTGCCTCACCGTCGAATCAAGGCTGGACACCCGCATAGAAAGGAATCGCGCCCCGGGCGGCGTTCTTGTAAACAACGCCGCCCTTCATTACAAATACAACGCGCCGAACGGCGGTGATGTCTTTCAACGGGTCTCCATCGAGCGCAATGATGTCCGCTTGAAAGCCGGGGGCGATCGAGCCAATCTGATCGCCCAAGCCTAGCGCTTCAGCCCCCAGCGAGTTGGCAGAGACCATCGCTGCCATCGGGTCCACACCGCAGTCACGCACGCGATCGATGAACTCCTCGGCATTGCGCCCGTGCGCGCCCGCCACGGCGTCCGTGCCAAAAACGATCTTCAGTCCCGGAGTGTTCGTTGCGTGTCGTACCATCTCGTGGTCCATCGGAAGGATCTTCTCCATCGCTGCAAATCCCTCGGCAGTGTAGCCGGCTGTGCCGAGATACTTTTCTTTGTTCAGTAAGTAGTTCTCAATGACTAGCCCGGCTTGTGGATCCAAATAGGTGCCCTTCTCTGCCATCAATTTCAAGTCGTCGTCTGTGGCCAGCGTACCGTGCTCAACCTCGGTGCAGCCCGCGAGAGTCGCGGCGCGGACCGCCTCTTTGTAAGCGTGCACAAGCGTGCGCAGTCCCTGCTTCTTTGCTTCATCACACGCCGCGTTCAATTGCTCCTGCGAAAGAGTCATTCCTCCGCCCTGGCGAATGGACTTCGACGCGAAGATTTTGATCAGGTCCGCGCCGGCTTGCTTTTGCTTCCTCACATAAGCGCGGATTTCATCGGGCGTGCCGGTCGCCTCGCCTCTCCCTTCGAGCGGCTCGTCGGCCGTCAGGATGCGCGGGCCAGGGAGTATTCCTTTCGCGATGGCATCGCGAAGCGGAATATCGTTTGGCGAGCCCACACTTTGCACCGTCGTGAAGCCTGCCATCAGCGTCACCCACGCATTCGACGCCGCTTGATAGGCATCCTCTTGGGTTGTTCCTTCCGTGCCTGCGTTTTTCCCGTCCTTGCCGAAGATCCATGTAATGTGCACGTGCGCGTCAATCCAGCCGGGCAACACCGTCAGGCCGCGCAGGTCATAGTCCACCGGCCCCTCGATCTTAGGACCTATCGCAACAATCTTTGAGCCCTCGATCACGATCCGAACGTCATGGAGTATGTGACCCTTGCCATCGACCACCACGCTCGCGGCAATTACCATGCGTTGCCGCGAGGCAAGCGTCTGTGAAGGAATTCGAGGTGCCAGGGCGCAGACGCCAACAATGCTGAGGATGCATGAAATGACCTTTGCAGGTCGCATGACCGCTCCTTCTTCGGCTCGATCTGAAGTGCGAACCAATTCTGTCGCTTTCCTGAACCAGAATTCCGATTCGGACCTCTGGCTTGTGCATTGTAGGCGTCTAGCCCGCAGTCTGTACAGAAAGCGCGTGGACGCTGATCAACTCAGGCGGCGTCTTTGCGCTTGTCGCCACGTTTGCGGACATATGACAATCCGCGTTTGAGTTCCGAACTGAGGTCAAGGTTCTCTGTCGCAATCTGCACGGGCTCTCCGCCGGACTCAAAGCAGCGTTTCTGATCCGATGACGGGCTACATGGACATTATTGGATTATGGAAGAGTTGCCGACCATCCAGGAGTCATCTCACCACTTCCACCGTTATCCCGTCATAATGCCCTCCAGTACGCGTTCGGATTTGGAACGACTTGTCGAAGGGGTTGTGGAGCGCTACTGATCTTCGGTTAGAGCATTGCCGTGTTATTTTCCCGCTTCCGGTTGCGTCACCATGAGCGCAGGAACCTCCTGCTGTTTCACCAGGTTGTTATAAGCTGCTACATCGGTAGAGAGAATCACCTTCCATTTTGCCAGCTGTTCATCGACAGCTTTGCTGAGCATATCGAATACTTCGTAGGACTGCTTCGTGGGAGCCGAGTCGGCACTGCCCACGACACCGCTGAGCGCAACCAGGTGGTCGTTCAACCGAACCGGAAAATTGAGCACGTCCTGACCGCTCTTGGCCCTGGTCTGAATCAGCGCTTCTTCCACCACCGTCATCTTCGTATCGAGTGTCTTACCGGCATCGGCAATGACCTTGGCGCGGGGGTCGCTCTTCAGGCGCGTGCCAATCGTATTGATCTGCTCGCGAAGATCGCGAATCTGAATGATGGTATCGTCCGTTTCCGTGATCTTGTCCCGAATCTTGAGAAGCAGGTCGAATTGTTTTGCCAAGTCCTCCTGTCCTATCTTCAGCCGCGGATCAGCCTTGATCTCGAGCGGTGCGGTGTAGGTCTTGCCTAGCACCGTCAACCGTACCTGATACATGCCCGGGAGCGCTTCCGGACCGTTGGTATTGCCGCCCCAAAGCGGCGCTTTTGGCACTTTCGTCGCTCCCTCGTAGCGCAGATCCCAGACGAAGCGGTTCAGGCCCGCGTCGGCCGGCAAGCTGCCCGTACTGCGATCGCGGTTGAAGAAGTCTTCCTCCTCGTCGCCAGGTTCTTCCTTTTTGGGATACTTGCGGATGACCTTTCCCGCTGTATCGAGTGTCTCCAGCGTGATCTTCGGGGCTTCGGATGATTCGGTATCAGTCTTCCTGGTTTCGGCGGAAGAAGTCACCGGGCTTGCTTCATTTTTTGCCGGGGCGACCTCAGCACCGGCGCCCGAAGCCTGGGGTTTCGCCTGGTCCGGTTTCTTGAGTGCAGCTTTCAGCCAGTAATCGATGACGGCTCCCGCCGCCGGGTTCTTTCCCACGGCGCCGCTGGGGACAAAGAACGAACCCCGAAAAACCGTATGGTTCGCCGAGGCGGGCGCGAAAAGGTGGGCCTCCTGTTGCGGAATCGAATCTTCGTATTGCTCAAGCGGAGTGATGTCATCCAGCACCCAGAAGCTGCGTCCGTGCGTTGCCACCACCAAGTCAGTGTTCTTGATCACCAGGTCGTTTACCGGAACTGTCGGCAGATTTAGCTGCAGCGATTGCCAGAGAGCGCCATCATTGAAGGAAACGTACACACCTTGTTCCGTTCCGGCGAAAAGTAAACCCGGACGCCCGGGATCGGCCCTGACAGCATGGACATAATCGTTCGCCGGAAGCCCCGCCACTAGTTTGGTCCAGGTCTTCCCAAAATCTGCCGTCTTGAACACGTAGGGTGCGAAGTCGTCCGACTTATGGCGTTCGACCGCGAGATAAGCGGTCCCCGCATCGCGCGAAGAAGCCTCGATCATGCTCACTGTGCCCCAATCCGGCATCGCCTTGGGGGTGACGTTCTCCCAGTGCTGTCCGCCGTCGCGCGTGAGTTGAACCAGTCCGTCATCGGTCCCTACCCAGATCAGGTCTTTCTGTACCGGCGATTCCACCACCGAAAAAATCGTGTCATACACCTCGACACCGGTGTTGTCCTTGGTAATCGGACCGCCCGAGGCCATTTGTTTTGACTTGTCGTTGCGCGTCAGATCGGGACTGATGATTGACCAACTCATCCCGCCGTCGTTTGTCTTGAACAGCACTTCGCCCGCGAAGTACATCGTCTTGGGATCGTGCGGCGAAAAAACAATTGGCTCCGTCCATTGGAACCGGTGTTTGACGTCGCCCGCAGCCCATCCGATTGGATTCACGGGCCAGGGGTTGACCGCCTGCTCTTGGCGGGTGCGGTGATCGTAGCGCGTGATCTCACCGCCGTAAGAACCCGCATACACGATCTCCGGGTCGGTCGGGTCGGGCGCGATGTAGCCGCTTTCGCCGCCACCTACGTCGTACCAGTCGGGACGATCAATCGCACCCGCGGCGCTCGCACTGGCGATGGCCACAGTGGAGTTGTCCTGTTGGGCGCCATACATGTAATACGGAAACCGGTTGTCGGTCGTGACATGGTAAAACTGTGCGGTGGGCTGGTTATACACGGTGCTCCAGGTGTCGCCGCCGTCGACGGATATAGTGGCGCCGCCATCGTTGCCATTGATGAGACGCTTGGGATTCGTGGGATCGATCCACAACGCGTGATTATCTCCGTGCGGCTCGCGCAGTCGGCTAAAAGTCTTTCCTCCGTCATTGGACCGATACGCCCCGGTGTTCAGGATGTACACCGTATCCGCCGACTTCGGATCGGCGAAAATGTGCGAGTAATACCAGGCCCTCTGGCGAAAACGGTGGTCGTCGGTGGTTAAGCTCCAGGAATCGCCTCCGTCGTCCGAACGATAGATTCCACCTTTCTCTGCCTCAATGACTGCCCACACCCGGTTGGGATTTGCGCCGGAAACCGTGACCCCGATGCGGCCCAGAATGCCCTCCGGCAACCCGTGGCCTTTGAGTTGCTTCCAGGTTGTTCCGCCGTCGCCGGAACGATAAAGGCCGCTTCCCGGGCCGCCGCTGTCCAAACTCCACGGGGTCCGCTTGGCTTGCCAGAGTGCCGCGAACAGGATGTTGGAATTGCTGGGATCGAACACGATATCGATGCCCCCGGTCTTGGCGTCCTTATAGAGCACCTTCTCCCAGGTCTTGCCGCCATCCTGCGTGCGGAAAATCCCCCGCTCCTCGTTATCGCCGAATGGATGTCCGAGCGCGGCGACGAAAGCGATGTCAGGATTCTTGGGATTCACCGCGAGGCGCCCGATGGCATGCGTGTCGCCAAGGCCGGCAAACTTCCAGGTCTTGCCCGCGTCGATCGACTTATAGACACCGTTACCGCCGACGATGTTGCCGCGAATACACGCTTCTCCGGTGCCCACATAAATGACATTCGGGTCAGATACTGAAACCGCGATCGCTCCGATCGCCGGCGACGCATCTTTCTGCTTGTCGAAAATGGGTTTCCAGTTGAGGCCGCCATCGGTCGTCTTCCATACGCCTCCGGCGACTGCGCCAAAATAATAGACGTTGTCATGGCCGACTACGCCCGACACCGCGACCACACGCCCGCCACGAAATGGACCAACCAGTCGATACTGCAGACCCTTCCAAGGTCCCTCACCCTCTTCTTTGTCTTTCTGAACGTCACCGGCCGGTTCACTCGTAGTCGCTGCCTGGTTCTGTTTGGCCGCCTTCGTTTGGCTGGAATCGGGGGCTTGCGTCGGTGGGTGTTTCTGCCCGGATACTGAGCCAGTAAGACACACAATAAGAAGGGCGAGTGTAGTCGTTCGCATTTTTTTCTCCGGAGACGTAAACGATACAGCCAGCAGGCACAGATTCACAACCAGAACTGACTCCCGAAGGCGGCTGTGGAAGGGCGAGCGCCCTGCTAATTATTGGCGAAAACGATCAGATCCGCGAAAGCTTGCGAGCGATCTTGGGCGGGTGACGGGCAAACCGGCAGTTATCGGCATGCGACTCATCGGCGGTTGAACAGCGACCCACACCGGAAGCTGGCTCCGGAAGTTGTCCCGAAGTCGGCTTCGCGGAAGTCGGGCCCACCACGATACGCCGAGGGGCGGCAGACTGGGCCACTTCGCCGAGTCGGCGCTTTTGACAAATGCGTGATCGGCCGGTCCGCGGCCCCGAGAGAACCGGCAAGGAGTGCAGGTTTGCACTTCAGTGGATCCAGTTCTTCAGCGGCCTGCGGGTTTCCGTGACATTGTCATGGCCGCTGCCAGGCGATTCGACGGATTCTTCGAACTTTCGCATCGCCTCCCGCTTGTGTTCCTTCCAGTTCGGTACATAAATCCACTTTTCCTTTAGAGGCTCCCACGGCCAGAAACTCCGGAGAGCGGTAAGCTCGGCGTCGGAGTACGGACCAGACCCAATCAGGAGAAAGGTGCCGCATCCTGGGCAACAGCGCTTCTTCCTGAAGCTGAAGTCCCACCTGCAACGGGGGCAGTGATAGCGCTGAGGCTTGGCTTTCAAGATGCACCTCTAAAAGACTTCCTCCCGATCACGCTGAGCTTGATCTGGCGGTAGCGGGCGAGGCGGTCTATGAGGTCACCTACGACAAGCCCCGCCGACCCACCACCCGCTCAACAACTGGACAAAAGGGTAGATCGCCATCCAGACGAGATCGAGAAAAAGAAAACTACCCGCTAGGACGTGAACCAAGCCGGTGCCCAGACCGTGAGAGAAGTGACAGAAGGCCGTCAATTTGGCTGTTGTTCGGTCAAACGCCGCCGCGGTTTCCTTTTTCAGTTCCGCCGCTGGCACTGGCTGCGCAGCGAGGCAAACGAGCATCCCGGAGAGAAGCACAACCCCGGCCTTCTTCGAGCTTGATCATTCATTCAGCGGTCAGCCTGCCTCAATACGCACTGGCCGATTTTCTCCAGTCCTGCTTGAGCTGCTCCATAATGTCATCGGCCAATATGTTTCTATCAAAGGCCGCGGATTTTGTGGTCTTCCAAATGGGTTTCTGAGAGCGACGGTCCACAAGGGTAACTTCTGCAGCCGTCCGCCGTACCACCACCTTGGCGGGCACGATTGTGCTCTCCGTTTGACAAGCGAGAATCGCGTCAGCGTCTTCCGGCTTTGAAGCGATCCCGACCGTCGACCATTTTTCGAGACGAGCCTTGACCAGGAGCACAAAATCATCCGAGGACGGAGCCACATAGATTGTCCTCACCTGGTGCAGCAGAAGGGGGCCGGCTGAAAAACTGGCCTGTGCGGCCAGGAATCCTGTGGAGAGTAACAGCCCCGCGAAAATTAGCAGGATCTTCCAGTTCACTCGCAGAGGTGCGTAGTTTATTAGTCGGGAGTTCATAACGCTCCACCTTCCTTTCTCATGCGCTGCTTCTTACGCGTGTGCGGAGCTTGCCGAACTCGTAGGTTCCCAAACCGCGCTGGGACGCCATTTTCAAATAGGGCAGAGATGAAACTTCCAAATTCCAGTAGGCCTTCGCCACATAAGCGTCGAGCGCCACCGGATCGGTTCCGGCCACCAGCGTCTTTTTGAGCAGGACATCGTCAAGGCTGCCTCCAGTGGGGCCGTTCCGGATGAGCACGCGATAGCAATCGATGATGGTAAGAGTCGGACGAATGAAATCAGCGAGGTCCACCAGGCTTTCGTGGATCTTCTGGTGCAACTGATGGCGTGGTCCACCCAGGATGCCGTACCAGTTCTTCATCCCCAGAGTTGTGCCGGTCAGGCTGTGGTGTTTGGCGATCGGGACGTTGATGATCTTGTCGGCATTCAGGAAGGGATCGAAAACCGGCCAGTCCCGCAGAACCTCTCCCTGCAGGTCCACATCTTTGAATCTGGCGGGATCGGGCAGGATCACTTCGGCGCCTTCGCGCCGCGATGCCTCGGCAATGCCCGACCTCTGAAAACACCGGCGCGGGTCGTTACAGCTCACGTCGGTCACGATCACCCGTTTCGCCCCTGCGTTCCAGCACTGCCGGACGATCTCTGCGACGATCTTCGGATTGGTGTTGGCCGCCTGTTCTGGAGTGCGGTCCCAACCGATGTTCGGCTTCACCAACACGATGTCGGCGCGGGAGACGAAGCGATGGATGCCGCCCAGTTCTTCGATAGCAGTCCTCGCCAGTTCTTCGGGATCATCTCCCTGGATGACCGCCATCTCGGGCAAAGCCGCGTCAGCCGCTACCGTGTGACTGCGCTTCAAATTGATTGCCAGCTCTGCCTTGGGGCGCTGGCTCTGTTCGCTCAGCCAGAATCCGAGGCCTGCGGTTCCGGCAGCGATTCCTCCCACGCGGAGCAGTTTGATTAACGCTTCACGACGGTTGAGTATGGTGCCTTCGGTCGGCGGCATGTTGTTTTGACCTCTTTGCTTTTGCCCGACAACTAAATTCTAATCTCGTTCTGGTGGCAGCAGCTATGCAGTCCGTCACGATGCCGTGTGCGAAACAACCGACGTCGGCCGTAAGGGCGGCTCTGACGCTGATCGGATTCAGCGCGGTCATCGGCCAGATCGTTCTCATGCGGGAGCTCATCGTCGTCTTCAACGGCAACGAGATTTCGCTGGGAATCATGTTATCGACTTGGCTTTTCTGGACCGCCGCCGGCAGTGGCCTGAGCAGCGGTTTTGCACTGGGCGGGAGCAACGCTCGCCGGGCGGTCGCCGCGCTCGAATGCCTGCTCGGCGTCAGCCTGCTGCCGACGATCTGGGCATTGCGCGCCTCCAGAACTTTTTTTCAGACCGTGCCGGGTGAGTTGGTTGGTCCGGTGCCGATGCTGCTCACATCGCTGGCGTGTCTGAGCCTGTTTTGCGTTGTCTCAGGGGCGCTTTTCGTGGTTGCGACCCGGATGTACGAACAGGAGTGCGCCGTTTCTGCTCGTGTCGCTACCAGCTCGGCTTACTTGCTGGAGGCCGCTGGTTCCGCCTTGGGAGGGATCCTGGCCAGCATTGTTTTGCTGCGTTTTCTTGAGTCCTTCCAGATCGCTACCGTCGTCGCCCTCCTGAACCTATGTATGGCAGCAGTCCTGTTGTTCCGGATGAGCCGCAAGCAGCTTGGGGCCGTGACGGTGGCAGCGGCGGTTTTCGCGTTCGCTCTCCTTACAATCGTTCTCCTTATATATGTTGCACCGGTGTTGGACAGGTCCGCGCAGGTGCGCCTGTGGCGGGGATTCCGCCTGCTGGGATCTCGCGACTCGATTTACGGCAACCTGGCGGTCATTGAAACTGGCAATGAAACCGGGAACACGGAAACCGGCAATATCCGCAGCATTTATGACAACGGCGTGATTCTTGCCAGCGCGCCGGACGAGAACGCCGCCGAAGAGGCGGTTCACTACGCTCTACTGGAGCACGCGGCTCCGAGGCAAGTTCTGCTGATCGGCGGCGGCGTGAACGGCAGCATCGCCCAGGCGCTAAAGCATCCCACCGTCGAGCGGATCGACTACGTTGAGCTGGATCCCGCGCTCATCGACATGGCGCGGCAGTTCTTTCCCGTGCAGTCCGCTCCTGTTTTCTCGGATCCTCGGGTGCACGTGCACTACGCGGATGGCCGATACTATCTCCGGCACTATCTCAAGACAGCGGGCGACACATTCGACGTGATCATTCTTAATGTGCCCGACCCGCAGACCGCGCAGTTGAACCGGTTCTACACGGCCGAGTTCTTTCGTTCCGCTCGCGATCACCTCGCGCCCGGCGGACTGCTCGCCTTGCAACTGCGCTCGTCGGAGGATTACATCAGCCCCGACTTGGCGGAATTCCTGCGCTGCATTCAGCGCACCCTGCGGGAAGTTTTCCCTTACGATGTCGCCATCCCAGGCGAAACCATCCACTTCTTCGCCGCTACGCGGCCCGATGTTCTGACGGACAATCCCCAAACGCTGATTGCAAGATTGCAGGAGCGGAATCTGAAGACACAGTATGTTCGGGAATACTTCATCCCATTCCGCATGATGCCCGATCGCATGGAGCAGGTTCGCGAGCAACTGCGGCCGCTGACCTCGACGCCCGTCAATCGCGATTTCGAGCCGATCGCCTATTACTTCGACGTTGTGCTATGGAGCACGCAGTTCAAATTGGGCTATTCCCGCTGGTTCCGGGCCGCAGCGCACATCGCTTTCGCTAGTGTCATCGATGTGGTCCTTGTCATCACATTGTTTGTGGCGGTTCTTCTGGCGTTTGTGCCCGCTCGCAAGAGACGCGCCCGGTCTGCCGCAGCGTGCTGCATGGCTGCGACCGGATTCACCCTGATGGCTCTGCAGATTTTCCTGCTGCTCGCATTCCAGTCCATCTACGGTTACGTTTACCACCAGCTCACGATCCTCATCGCCATGTGCATGGCAGGCATTGCCTTCGGAAGTTGGCTGGGCATCCGCCGCATTCGTTCCAGCGATAGTCCCCCCAACCGCACTATGGCAACCGCGCAGTTCCTGCTCGCTCTTTCTGGTCCTGCGCTGATATTTGTGGTTAGCCTGCTGTCGAGGATTTCCGGGATGGCGGCAACATGGCTGGTGGCGCAGTTTGTCTTCCCGGCGTTGGCTGCTCTCTGCGGATTACTGGGGGGCTATCAATTTCCTATCGCGACGGAGATCTACCTTTATGACTATGACTATGACCGCAGCGGTCGATCAAGGCTGGGCACACTCTATGCCATCGATCTGCTGGGCGGATGCGCGGGCGCGCTTTTGTTGAGCAGTTACCTCATCCCGGTGTTTGGTTTTTGGAAAACTGCATGGCTCAGTGCGGCGGTAAACCTGGCGCCGGCTCTCCTGGCCGCGCGGGTGAGCCTGGAGGCAAAGATGTCTCGGGCATAAGCGCTTGCGGCCGGTTCTCGCCGAATACCACCGCTGTAAACATGAAGATGTCTGTGTTCTCATCCTTCCAGCAGCCGGAGCGCATACCCGCTTTGGCGCAGGTTTCTTCCAGGAACCTCTGTCGATCCCATCGTTCGTCCACCGGTACCTGCGGAAGCAAAAGGCCTTCGTACGCGCCGTTTTTCATCAGCAAACCGTGCTGGCCAACCTTGATCTGTCGAATGTCCAGCACGCGACGAAGGGGCGACAGCACGGAGACTTCATAATCGATTTGCGGCAACTCTGAGGCGGATACCGGCTGGAATCGGGTATCGCGCAGAGCGGCCAGCGTGGCCGTGTCCCGCACGGTCATGTATAGAGGTTTAACCGCGGAGGTATAGCCGATGCACCCCCGCAGTTCTCCCGATTTGCGCAGGGTCACGAACGCACCGCGCTCCTCATTCAGCACTTCGCTTGCGCTCGCGGTTGGTTCATACGCCTTTTTCTCCCGTACCGCGTACTCCACCGACTTGCGAGCCAGAGCGAGCAGTTCGTTTTTCTCGTGACCAGTCAGTGAGAATTGCGGTTCCACTGTCTTTCCGCTTGGAGTTTTCAAAAAGACGTCCGCGCTGTATCCAACCACGCGCGAGTGATCCCCTGTGGTGTCGCCTGAATTGGCGTACTTGAGCACCAGGGCTTGGTTCGCTCCCATGCGCTCGGCGGCAATCATTGCGGCTACGATGGGCGCGCCGCCACAGGCTTCCCAGATCCGCGCCTCGAAGTTCCGCGACATGCTGAGGTAGTCCCACGCCTGAAGTGCATTCAGCGTTTTATGGTCGATCTTCACGGCTTCGTTGTAGGGGTGATAGTGCGATAAATCGGAACTGGCCACGATCAGCGTGTCTTTATCTTTGCCCTGGATTAGTTTCGCCAGAGCCACACCCAGCGCACGGCTGCTTTCGTAACTCTGGTCTCCCATGACGACGGGCACGACTTCGAAGTCACCCAGCACCCGTTGCAACCACGGCAATTCCACCTCTAGCGAATGCTCAGCGCCTTTCGGCGTGGGAACATGCCCCTGGCTGGAGAATTTGATGGTTGGACTCATCTGCACGAGTTGCTTGGCAAACGCTTTGTCTACCGGGACTACACCGAGCGGCGTCACATAAGCGTCGCCCTCATAGACGGAAGTGAAATCAAACGCCTCGTAGTGCGACGGTGCAATCACGACCACGCGCGAAAACTTGCGCCCTTTCAGCGCCGCGTAAGTGTAGGCAGCGACGGGGCCGGAGAACTGATAACCGGCGTGAGGTGCAACCACAGCGAGGATCGGGTCGTTGATCGGCGGCGGAGACGCATGCGCCAACATGTCATCAATCATCGCCGAAAGTGTCTTTGGGTCGGCCGGATAGAAGCCGCCGGCGACAGCGGCTTGTCTCACGTTCTCTTGTCTCACGTTCTGGAGATCGGCAGCACGGACATGCTGCAGTGCCGCAATCGCCAGGATCGCGATGACTAGAGCCGCCAGCCAATACATTTTGGGGCGCATCTTGACATTCATATGCGAAAACTCCTCTCGCGCTTTCATGCGTGCCAAATACCAGGGATCGGCTGCCCGCAGAATGGGCAACTGCCCTTGCGGATCAGCATCCGACTCGCCGTGAACCCTACGCGTTCCACCAACATGCGTTGGCACTTCGGGCAGTAGGTATTTTGCGCAGGATGTCCCGGCACATTGCCGATGTATACGTAGTGCAGCCCCTCGGCGTCGGCAATCGCCTTGGCACGCTCCAGAGTGGGCACCGGCGTTATGGGCAGGTTCTTCAACAGGTATTGCGGATGAAATTGCGTGAAATGGATCGGCACATCCACGCCCAGGTTTGTCTTGATCCAGCGTGCCAGGGCGCGGAATTCGGCATCGCCGTCGTTCAGCGTCGGCACCACGAGGTACACGATCTCGGTCCACTTGTTCATCTTCCGCAATGTGACCAGCGAGTCCAACACCGGCTTCAACTCAGCAACGACCACATCCTTGTAGTAGGACTCCGTGAACGCTTTCAGATCGATCTTGACCGCGTCCATCTTTCCGTACGCCGTCTTCAGCGCCTCCTCTTGCATGTAGCCATTCGACACGACCACGCTGCGGATGCCGGCTTCGTGCCCGGCATCGGCTGCATCCATCAGGTACTCGCTGAAGATCACCGGTTCGCTGTAGGTGTAGGCAATGGTCGGACAGTCGCGCTGTTTGGCCAACTCAGCAACCAATTTCGGGGGCGCGTAATCGGCAGGAACCTGCTCTGGACGCACCTGGGAGATGTCCCAATTCTGGCAAAATTTGCAGTTGACGTTGCAGCCAGCTGTGGCCAACGAGAAAGCGGTCGTCCCCGGCAAGTAGTGGAACAAGGGCTTCTTCTCGACGGGATCAATATGTGCGGCGCACACCCGCGAGTGCACGAGCGAGTAGTAGGTTCCTCCGCGATTCTCCCGCACCCCACAATAGCCGCGTTCCCGGTCTCCCACCGTGCATTCGCGCGGACACAGCTTGCACTTGATCTTCTTGTTGTTTGGAAGCTTCTGGTAGAACTTCGCTTCGACGGTGAATCGCGAATCATCCTGCTTCTGCGGACCAGCCCACGCGGGGATCGCAACGAGGGGGGCAAATTCGCCGACGCCGAGAGCTGCTCCCGACGCCAGGGCGCACCTCAAGAACGACCGGCGATCGAGCGGGCACGCGAACGGGCTCTGCTCACCGCCGACAGCGGGACTCTCGCCTCCAGCTGCGCCGTCGGCCGGGACCTTCACGCCTTCTCGCGCATCGAGCTCACGCGCCATGTTGAAACCTCAATCACGCATCCGTCTACAGCTCGACAACCGCGATTCTCCTGGGATCGTTCGTGCCCAGTCGATGCTGGGCATCGGCGGCGGTCGCGATGTAGTGGGGTGCTCTCTTATCGCCTTCCAGCGTCTTCAATCCCTTCTCGGCTCGCTTGCGCTCGATGATTTGCCAGCCGGTGTAGTCGAGCGCGACGGGATCTTGCGAAACGATCAGGGCATTGTTCTTCCAACTGTATTCCGGCTTGTATCCCGGTCCGCCTTCGTACGATGCCGTGGTCGCATCGCAGATGGTCAATCGCATCTTGGTTCTGATTTCCGGCAGCATGTTCAAGTCTGCGATATACGGATTGCAGCCGTTGGGGTGGTACTTGTTCGGGTTATGAATGACGCCATACATGTTTTTCAGGGCGATGGTTACGCCGGCGCCGTCATGGTCTTTCAGCACCGGGACGTTGATCAGGACGTCGCAGCGTTGCGTCAGAATCTTTGACAACCGGCTGCCCACGCTGCCATACATGGCCAGCTCTGGTTCGTAATCGACTTGATCGGTGCCGAAGCATTGCACGCGGTTTCCGCTCGTCGCCACATGGAATCCAACGTGTTCCATTTCGTCGCTGTCGCGGTCCCAGACCACGATATCGCTCCCTCTGATTCCGGCCTCCTGCAACCGCTCGCAAATAGCTTCGACGAGCTGAAGGTTGCTGGAGAGCCCACGTCCTCCAAGCGCATTCACTTTCAGTCCCACCGTCTCGCCCGGCCGGACCAGCTTCTTCCACGTCTCAATCGGATTATCGCGGTCGAAAAGAGCCTGCATGGCGCGATCCAGAAGGCTCAGTATCCGGCGCGAATCGACCGTCGCGCCCGCCCAGCGCAGCATGGCATCGCGCGCGACTACCACCCTGGATTTCGCGAGCACCGCTCCTTGTTGTTCTCCTGCTGCGAGCAGTCCCATCCTGCCGCTTGCGCCCAGAACCGCAGCGCCCGTGAGACACTTCTTCAGAAAATCCCGCCGATTGGCGCTGCGCGTTGCGCTCATGGGGTTCTCCGGTGAACCCACGACCAGCTCCGAGGATCAGTTTGTGGAAGGGCACGGCTTCAGCCGTGCGATCCGCCGCGAGGAGTCCCGGCTTTAGCCGCTGAGGCAAAACCGTTCAACGCGCGGCGGTTATCTTCGAAACGGGTCCTCATCATAGATTGAGCCGCTTCAAACTATGTATACCGCAATCCGTGCAACTTTTCAGTGACGAACAGCACTTCGGGCGATCATCGCCTGGCAAGCCGCAGCTCGATACCTTGCCCTAGTTGCAAAAGTGCCTGCTCGGTTTCCGCCGATTCCTCATAGGCGACGATTCGCACCAGGTAAGCTCCCTTGCGGAAGACCAGGCTTTGGCTGGACAAGCGCGCCTCGTCTCCCAGTTGGATCGGTTTCACATTGACGGCCGGCTCCGATTTGGAAATCTTCTCGGCGCCCTCCGCGTTCCCCATGGTGTAGATGTCTACTACCGCGTCGACCTTGTTCTGGAACTTGTAGTCGGTCGTAGACACTCTCTGCACCCCAGCCTTCAAGTACCGTTCCGCCTCGCCGTCGATGTACTTCCACAGGTCTGCCGCCTCGAAGGTCCGTGTATCTCCAGTCTTCGCCCAGCCGGCAACCTGATTGGTCGCAGGGAAAAATGATTGCTCAGCCCCCAGTTGACGTTTGCGACTGGCGTCCAAGAGCAGCGCGACAGCGAGCATGACCAGCAGCACTCCGCGGACTTTCACCTCGGCCTCTCTTTGCCACGGTTCAGCAGGATCTGGTTCGTTCGCGATCGGCTCTCGCCGATGCAGGTCACGTAAACTGCCGGGCGATCCTGAACCGGGCAGGCGTATTCGCACGCCCCACAGCCCACGCAGCGATGAGGATCAACCAGCGGTTGTTTTACCTGCTGCAGATGGCCCTCTACATCCGCGACCTCGGCTGGCTGCAAATAGATGGCCTTGGGCGATGTTGGACACCACTCCTCGCAGACAATGCACGGTGTCGCCATAGCCCAAGGCAAACATCGCCCGCGATCTAAGAACGCCGTGCCCAGACTGATGGGCTTTGCGTCGCTCGGGACCCGCGCCTCCCAGCCTTTTTCTTTCGCCGTGATCTCCCATATTGCACCGGTAGGACAAACCTCGGAGCACAGCACGCAACTGCTCTCGCAGTAGCCAATCCGCGGCACCATGACCGGCGTCCAGAGACCTTCCAAACCCGCTTCGGTCAACGCGGGCTGCAGCGCGTTATTTGGGCAGACCTTCATGCACTCACCGCACCGTATGCAGCGCGACAGGAAGTATTCTTCATCCAGCGCGCCGGGAGGACGCAGCAACCGCTCATGGCGCTCAACTGCGAATCCGGGCGTGCTTCGCAACAGTGGAACCACGACTGCCCCCGCCGCCAACCCGGTCAGCACCTTGCGTCTCTGCAGGCTCACACCGATGGACTTTTGAGCGGGGAAAAACTTGAACTGCAGGCCGTGCTCCGGACACTCATCAATACAGTTCAGACAGAGATGACACTCCGGTTGACGCCACGGAACTCCGCCGATCGGATCATCGCCGCCCTGGCAGCGCAGCAGGCAGCGATTGCAGTCGTCGCAGCTCTCCGGGCTCTTGACCAGTCCAAGAATCGACCAGCGCGATACGATCCCGAGCAGAGCGCCCAGTGGGCAAAGTGCCCGACACCAGAAACGGGTCACGCGAAAATTCAGCGCCAGAAGAAAGATGAAGACGAGGCCGAGCCAAACACCTTGCCGAAAGTACGGCTGTTTGAAACTGAGCAGCAGCCCTCCGAAAATGAAATGCAACCCGCTGCCCGCCGTCTGCACCGGTGCAAATCTACTGTGTTCCATCGCGCGCAGCACGACGTTCAGGACATAGTTCGTTCCGGGCAAAATGGAGAGGCCGAGTGAGCGCACCAGCAACGAGAAAGGATCCAGCCATCCGACGATCCCTGTGCCCAGTACGGCGGCGATTAAGGCCGCGACTAAAAGGTAGTACTTCGTCGTCTGCCAGCGCTTGTACCGGTTCGATTCAATCAGTTGTTTTCCACGTTTGCGCTCGGATCTCAGGCTGCTGAAGAAGTGGTGGATTGAGCCCAGAGGACAAATCCATCCGCAGAAGAAGCGTCCGAGAAACATCGTCGGAATCAGAACGACCAGACTCCACAACAGGCCGTGGTACAGGGCGCGGCTGGAGAGCGCATTCGACAGCGCCACCAGCGGATCAAATCGGAAAAACAACTGCACCGGATAAGGAAGCCGGATCTCACTCCCGCCGGCGTGCAGCGATCCGCGGAACTCCGTGCGTAGCAGAAGGAACAGGAACAGTGAGAAGAAGATAATCTGCGAAAGCCAGCGCACCCTTGTCGGCTTAAGACGCACCTCGTACTCCTTGCATCTCCGCGCAGCGGATCGGCGCAGCGCACACTAAACCCTTGGCACTCTCTGAGCGCCCGACGCCGCACTCCCAATGTTCTGCCAAGCGACTTCCGCTTTCTGTGACCAAGATCACTTGTTTTGGCCCGCACGGGCCGAGCTCAATCTGTGCGCCACACTCGTGAATGGAATCCACGACTTGAGGGCTCCGGAATCGGATATATTTTCCCCCACTGGGGAATTGGAAAGTGCTGTGATAAGAACGTGATTAGTTCCATGGTCACAACGGGTCAAAATCGATCAGAACGCGTCAGAGCCCATTTCTGGTAGCGGTTAAGCAATCAGTTAGAGTAGAGCATTTTCCCAACCAGTCAGAACACTCTTGGTGATCTCCAAAACGGTGGGCAAGACATCACCCCTTCGGGTCGGCATCCCTGCGGCAGCTCCCTAATGAGGTGTTGTCCGTAGTCCAGAAATCCCGACCTGGGAGTTACGGCGATCAGGGGCGTCGTCGGCACCGGTTCCGGTTGGATGACGGGCTAACAGGAAATTCTTCCGGGCCAGAAGTCGCGTTGGGGGAGATCGCCACCGATCTCCCCCAAGCAACCGACTGAGCTTCGCTCAGATAGGAACGGAAGGAACATGGGATGAGCGATGATAGATGTGCTGGAGACCGCGGCAGCTACGGCCCGAAATGGGCAATGGTGCTTGATGAGCCCGACTCCAAGCATGGGTCTGAGGTTGCGGATAGGTTAGTGATGACGACTGCGGAGCAGTGCAGCGATCTCGATCAGGAGACTGCGAGGATTCGCGCCTCGGGCCGTGTTCTCCGGCGACAAGGAGAAGATCATGGCGAAGCGAAAAGAGAAGCAAGAGCGCAGATCGATGGTGTTGGAGCCGGACGCGGCGGGCATCGATATTGGCGCGGAGGAGATTTACGTCGCGGTACCACCGGATCGTGATGAGGAGTCGACGCGTCGATTCAGCAGCTTCACCGGCGACCTGCATGCACTTGCCGATTGGCTCGGGCGGTGCCGGATTCAGACCGTGGCGATGGAGTCGACAGGCGTGTACTGGATCCCGTTGTTTCAGATCCTGGAGGAACGCGGGTTCAAAGTGTATTTAGTCAACGCACACTATCTGAAGAGTGTGCCCGGACGCAAGAGCGACGTCTCCGACTGCCAGTGGATCCAGTATCTGCACTCGGTGGGATTGCTGCGGGCCAGCTTCCGTCCGCCCGAGGCGATCTGTGCCCTTCGTACCCTGTGGCGGCACCGTGGCAGCCTGCTGGAGATGGCGGCCGAGCACATTCTGCACATGCAGAAGGCGCTCAGTCAGATGAACCTGCAGCTCCACCATGTGCTCAGCGACATCACCGGAACCAGTGGCCAAGCGATTCTCGATGCCATCCTCTCGGGCCAGCGCGATCCCGTCGCACTGGCGCAACTCTGTCATCGTCGGGTGCAGAGCCCGCGGGACAAGGTGGCGCAGGCTCTGGTGGGAGACTACCGGCCGGAGCATCTGTTCACCCTGAAGCAGTCGCTGGAGGGATACCGCTACTACCAGAAGCTGATCTTGGAGTTGGATCAGGAGACGGCACGTTTGATGCAGGCTCTTCCCAGTGCGACCGAGGATCCCATACCACCACGCACCAAGCCTACGGCCTATCACCGCAAGGGCAACGATCCTCGGTTCGATCTGCGAAGTGAGCTTTACCGCATTGCCGGCGTTGATCTCACCGACATCCCCGGAATCAGCGCAGCCACCGCACAAGTCATGCTGACCGAGGTCGGCACCGATGTCAGCAGGTTTCGCCATGCCTCTGCCTTCGCCTCCTGGCTTGGCCTCTGCCCGGAAAAACGAATCAGCGGCGGCAAGGTGCTGTCCTGTAAAACACGCCAGGTAAAGCATCGCGCTGCGACTGCTCTCCGAATGGGCGCCAACTCTCTGTGCCGCGCGAAAGGTTACTTCGGCGAGTTCTTTCGGCGCATGCGGGCCAAGCTCGGCACTGCCCAGGCGATCACTGCCACCGCGCATAAAATCGCGCGGATTCTGTATCACGTCTTATTGACCAAGGAACCGTACACAGAAACCGTCTTCCACCGTTGCGATGAACAGGCACAGCAGAGAGCTGAAATGCGCCTCCGCAAACAAGCAGCTCGACTCGGCTTCCAACTCTTGCCCATCCCAGCAACAGGAGAATGACAGCTAGTTCCTCAGGAGCCCGTTTGTGACCCGCCACAACGCGCTGGTGCGGGAGCTGACCCGCCGGAACAAGTGCTCTACGACGTAAGGCGGCAGACGCTGAGCGGACCGCGTCGTTGCCGCGCAAGACACTCTGGTTTTCCTTGTCAGCGATACTCCCAGAGCCAGTTTCCCAACACCGCCATTAACCAAATCACTGCTCCGCAGAGAACGACTTGCTTTAGCCAGAAGAACCCCATCATGAGATTAAAGGAGGTCGGCAGATCCTTGAATTTTGGCGTGCTTGCAGGATCCTTGTCGAGCCTAGCTCGCATGCCCTGCGCATTGAAATAGGCCGCAACATACTGCAGGTAGTCGAGCATCAAAACCAAGACACTCACTCCTCCAATTCCCATCAAATGCCACTTGCGCTGGGCCACAATCAAAGCGTTCGAATCCTTGTCCCCTGACAGCACACCCCAGACAAGCACCAGTGTGCCCAAGGCCAGCGTGCGTACTTGGGTGCTGAGGCGGTCGGTCAACCAATCGAGTTGCTGGTAAACCTGCTCCTTCAACGACATCGGCCTGCCACCTACCACCCTCATTCACCTCAACCTCGGCCCATGCCACCCCAGATCTCCGTTCGCCACGGCTTGAAGATCGGTTCGCTGTTTGAATGTTCTCGGAAGATTCCGCTTTAGGGAAAAGCATCCGCTCAGTCTCACCACTCGATTCGCCTATTTCCGTTGACTAGATTGTCAAAACCTCGTTTCACCAGCCGAAAGCGGTATCTTTAGTTCTGAGAAATCAACCAGCGCGCCAAACCGCTCGGATTTCATTTTTGGACCCCCTATCCCCTTTAAGAGAAATGACCACTTGCAAGGTAAGGGGGTTGGGGCGTCGATTCTGG
>ODAK010002358.1_pt1 | contig 19886 bp, 18 predicted proteins | sample 1539591 | NCBI WGS metagenome assembly ODAK01 (sample SAMEA3539303, study PRJEB22396) | soil metagenome | biome: tundra; feature: field; material: soil | place: USA | collected 2010-05 | depth 0.15 m | reverse complement strand
ACCAGGGCGTGACCGCCAACATCATGTCGCTGGGTGGCATTGCCATCGCCATCGGTGCCATGGTGGATGCTGCGGTGGTGATGATAGAGAACATGCATAAACATTTGGAGCGCGCAGGTAGTCATCCAGATTATTGGGCAATCACCACCCGGAGCGCGCTTGAAGTTGGGCCGGCGCTGTTTTTTTCGCTGCTTGTCATCACCGTGTCTTTCCTGCCGGTGCTGACCCTCACCGGGCAGGAAGGCAAGCTGTTCGCTCCGCTCGCCTACACCAAGACTTATTCCATGGCAGCTAGCGCGGTGCTCGCCATTACTTTGGCTCCGGTGTTGATGGGTTATTTTATCCGCGGGCGCATCGCCCGCGAACAAAGCAATCCGTTGAACCGGCTGCTGCACGTGCTTTACCGTCCGCTATTACTGGCTGCGCTGAAAAAACGAAAATTTGCCCTGTTGCTCTGCCTGCTACTGCTGCTGAGTGCCGCGTGGCCAATCGCAAAGCTGGGCAGCGAATTCATGCCGCCGCTCAATGAGGGCGACCTGCTTTATATGCCCACCACCCTGCCCGGCGTATCAATAGACGAAGCGGCGAATATTCTGCAAATCACCGACCGCCTGATCGCGCAAATGCCCGAGGTCGAGCGCGTGTTCGGCAAAGCCGGGCGCGCTGAGTCTGCCACCGACCCGGCGCCGCTTTCGATGCTGGAAACCACGATTCAGCTCAAGCCACGCGAACAGTGGCCGCCCGGCGAAACCATGGAGGACCTAATTCGCAAACTGGACAATCAGGTGCGCTTGCCGGGGCTGACCAATTCCTGGGGGTATCCGATCCGCACGCGCATAGACATGCTGTCCACCGGAATCCGCACACCGCTGGGAATCAAGGTTACCGGCCCCGATCTTGACGGCGTCAGCGCACTGGCCAGACAAATCGAAGAGATAATTGAAAATTCCGTGCCGGGTACACGCAACGCTTTTGCTGACCGTGCTTCCGGTGGACGCTACGTGGATATTACTTTGAACCGCGCACAAGCGGCGCGCTACGGCGTTACCGCAGCCGATGTGCAGCGCCTAGTGCAAGGTGCCATAGGCGGGGAAAATATCGGCATGATGATCGAGGGGCGCAACCGCTTTCCGATCAATTTGCGTTATCCGCGCGCTTTCCGCGATTCACTCACCGCGCTTGCGGCAAGCCGCATCATGACGTCTTCAGGTGCGCAAGTATCACTCGGCACAATTGCAAACGTGAGTGTGAATGACGGGCCGGTCGAGATAAAAAGCGAAAATGGCCGTCTAATAGCCTATGTTTACCTTGATTTCGCCGGGCGCGATCTGGGCGGCTATATAGCCGAGGCACAAGCCGCAGTGGCAAAAACCGTTGATCTGCAACCGGGCTACGCCATCGCCTGGTCAGGACAATATGCCAACTTGCAGCACGCCAAAGAACGCTTCATGTGGGTGATACCGCTCACGCTGCTGCTGATGGTGACACTGCTTTATTTGAATTTCCGCCATGGAGGCAAAGTGCTGCTGGTGTTGCTGTGCTTACCCTTTTCCCTGGCGGGCGGCTTCTGGCTGGTGTACTGGCTGGATTATCACTTGTCTGTGGCGGTCGCGGTTGGTTTCATCGCCTTGGCCGGAGTCGCAGCCGAGTTCGGCGTGGTCATGCTGCTCTATCTGGATCATGCCATCGCGGAACTCCGCCAGTCTGGGCGACCGGTGAACCGCCAGAATTTGCAGCTAGCCATCGTGCAGGGTGCACTGCTGCGCATACGCCCGAAAATGATGACGGTATCGGTGATCGTCGCCGGGTTGATTCCTGTGATGGTCAGCTCAGGCACCGGTGCAGACATGATGAAGCGTATTGCCGCGCCTCTGGTTGGCGGCATGATTTCCGCACCGCTGCTCTCCCTCATCGTCATTCCTGTCGTCTACGCTTGGTGGCAGGAAAGGGGATTGCCGGAAAGCCAGTCCTCTTAGCGTCCCAGTGATGAACCCACTGAAGACCGCTACCCTGTGGCAAACAACATCGAAGGCAATTGCCTCGCTCCAACGAACCTGCAACGTGTGTGCTAACAAGATTCTTGTCGAGGGAACTATGCACAAAGAAAAAACCTCTTTTGGGCAGAAGCCCGCAAGGGTTTGTTATGTAGCTGAAAAAAAAGAGCAAGGCCGATAGGCCTTGCTCTGCTGAATTCGCGACCATCTTGTTGGGACGGGCGATAAAATCAGATTAATACTTCTTTATTACTTCACCGTGCCTGCGCGGAACAGATCAGGTACAGCTGCACCTTCAGCTTGGATAATAGCAACGTTACCCTTCATCAAGCGGGCAAGCGCATGGTCAACGAGGATATATTTGGCCGGGACGCGCGCATTGAATTCCACCATCGTTGATCCACCGGGAGGTACCAAGGTGGTTTGCACATCAGTAAGCGGTTTGGCAGTGAGGGAACCCTGATCGTAAACTTTATCGAAGATGGTACCGATCGCATGGAAGGATGAGGTCAGGTTAGGACCGCCGACACCGAAGAAGATACGGACATTGTCGCCCACTTTGACTTTCATCGGATTAGTCGCCAAGGCACCAGCAGATCCGTTCATCACCACGTGTGATGGATGCTCTACCAACATATCATGCATGCTGAAATATTTATCAGGATCAGAACTGTCTTCAGTATACATATCACCTTGCATTATGTAGAATTCCTTATCAACTCTTGGCAGACCGCCTTCCGGTTCGATCAGAATCATGCCATACATACCGCTCGCAATATGCTGCGGAATTATCGGCGTAGCACAATGATAGACAAACAAACCCGGGTTCATTGCCCTGAAGACAAACGACTTCTCTTCGCCGGGACCAACATTCGTCAGTGCAGCACCACCACCTTGACCCCATACTGCATGCAGGTCAATGTTATGGATCATTGAGTTGCCCTTGGCGTTTTTCAATGTAATTTCAATGGTGTCTCCAACTCGGGCACGCAGCATTGGGCCTGGTACTTTTCCGTTGAATGTCCAATAGGGAAAGGTAGTTTTGGCTGCAGCATCCAGAACCCCTAACACCTCCTGAACTTCCAGGGTAAATTTAACCGTTTCTGGTCCGCGCTTACCTACAGGCGTCCCTACCGCAGTCGGATCTTGGACTATGCTTACAGCCTGAGGCCCTGTAGCCTTTTCGCCATACAGCATTTTCTGGACAGCGTCTGGATCCCAAGCCCACCTTTGATCCGCAGCAAAAGATGTCGACGAGCCAAACATCAACAGCCCCAGCAACAGCATTCCTATGATTGCACTTGTTTTCATGATGATTCCTCCCTTAGTTTCGTTGGCTATTAAAAACATGCATACTAAATTTGCATGCCCTACCACAAACCAGTGGGTGCGCCACCAACACAATGGGCAAGCGCAGACACTATGAAAAGCAAACCTTAATACTGGCAAGCAAACCTAATGCATTTGCAAACACTGCCACGATACGGCATAACCAACTGCATTAATATTATTGAATTTTTCGTACGCGCCTAAAGCAGGTGCTACCGTCGAGTGTGGGCATCTTCCAATTCGGGTCGAGGCTGGAAGAGTACCCGACCCCCAGTAGTTATAGAACTCATCTAGAGTACGAAAAACTACATCAGCCAGCTTCTCAGAGATTGTGCCCTACTTGGCTAGACCCAGAATGAAAGCAACCAGCTGCTTGATATCTGCTTCACTAACCTTTGTTTGAGCAGGCATAGGCGTAGCGCCCCATACACCGCCGCCGCCCTTGGCAATTTTGGCGCTCAGCTTATCTGCAGCACCTGCATCACCCTTGTACTTGTCAGCGACTGCTTGCCAAGCCGGTCCAACCACCTTTTTGTCGATTGAGTGACAATTGGCGCAACCGTTTTTCTTGGCAATTGTCGGCATATCCGCCGACATTGAACTGCCTGCAAACGTCAAACCCGCCGCTACTGCAATACTTACGATGAAAGATTTCATATTATTCTCCATTAGTGATTTCAACATTTAGCAGACTCAACTTTGGAAGTGCAACTTTTGTAAAATATGTTCGCGGGTGAACTGCTTTAGCCTCGGAGCCTCTTAAAACGACCGCGTAAAATGAAAACTGATCAGGAAATACACACAATTCACTCTTGAGCAAAGATTCCGTAATTTCTGCAATACATGTATTATAAATGTATGTACTGAAAACAAAACATATTCCTAAAGGGGGCACTTGTCAAGAAAAAGAGGAGAATCATCAAACCCTGAATTACCTCAGCACTTTCGGCAGTTTTTCGATTGCGGGCGGCTTGACAATCCAAGACTGGCAAAGCTAATGAATACGCCCTATGCCAAGGAGTCGAGTCCTTCCCAAAATCCACTCCCGAAAGACTAATGGATATGAAAGTGTCTGCCTGACCACCACATCCCAGCAGAAATGCAAACCACAAAAATGACAAATCTACTCGTCATATTTTCAATTGTTGAAGCCTGTAATTCAGCAACACCAGCGTAACCAGCAACAGCATCGCCACAGCGTTATGCAGGACTGCACCCGCAAGCGGCAGCCCGAGCAGCACATTGGAGATGCCGAGCACGAACTGGAACGCGACCAATCCCAGCATGGCTTTCCCGATTATGCGCAGCCCCTGCACCGCCATGACCCTGAAGGACAGCCAGCTCAAGTAGAGCAGAGTAAGCAGCGCGCCAGCCCGATGCATCCAGTGAATCGCCGTCAGTTTTTCCACTGAAAGCGGCAGTCCATATCTATCCAGGCTGAATGAAAAATCCATCGGTGGCAGCAGCAAGCCTTTGCAAAGAGGAAACTCGGTGCAGGCCAGTCCGGCGAAATTAGCGCTTACCCAACCGCCCAGCATGATCTGGATTAGTACCAACACTAGGCCGAGCACTGAAAATCTGCGCCAGCTCTGCATCACGCCGGCACCAACTTGGCCAACCGGTGCCATCTGGCGCAGCGCGATCCATGCCATCAGTATCAGCGTGGCACTCCCTCCCGCAAGATGCACCGGGACAATGACCGACCGCGGCAGATGGGAGAAGGCCCAGATGCCGAATGCCGCCATAAATGCCATTAACCCCACCAGCAAGGTTGGCAGCAAAGGTGATTGCCGCAACTCCCTGCGCTTCTGCCACGAAAGACCGCAGACCGCGATACCCAGGATTCCCAGCAGCAACCCCACCATGTTCTGCAGCTTCCACCGCCACGAGGCATGGTCGCGCGCGGCATCAGCCTGGGGCGGCTGCCTTTCCTTCAGCGCATTTTCCTCGTAGCAGGCAGGCCAGTTGGTGCAACCAAACCCCGCATCGGAAAGCCGCGCGTAGGCACTGAATACCACCGCGACAAAAGCGAGCACACAGGTCACCAGAACAAGTTTTAAATACATGTGATATTCACCTTGGCTGCCGCTATTTTGGGCAACCGCTGTTATTGATGCTTCTGTCCGGCATGGTGGTTTTGCAAAATTTTGTGTCTTGCAGGATGGCGTTGCGCAAATCGGCTCCAATCAGTGTGGCCTCTGTCAGATTGACGCGGCTGAGGTTGGCATCGACCAGACTGGCCATCGCGAACACCGCCCCAGTCGCATTGGCGCCAGTCAAATCGGCTCCTTTAAAATTGGCCATTGATAAGTTCGCGCCTGCAAGGTTGGCCTCCCTGAGGTTGGCACCCGGCAAAGTACTTTGGGAAAGATCGGCTTTGGCCAGATTTGCACGCGACAAATTCGCACTGTTCATATACGTTTCGGACAGGTCGGCCCCAGCGAGATTGGCGTTCGACAAATTCGCTCTTGTCAGATTGGCCTCCGTGATCCTGTCGCCACTCAGATTGGCGCCTGACAGTTCGGCACCCGCAAGATCGGCACCGGCCAGATTGGACTTGGTCAGGTTCGCACCGGAAAGGTTGACGCCAGGGCAATTGGCTCTTCGTTTGATCTGACAACCGTTGATGGTTTGGTGCGCATCGGCTGTTGAGACCAACAATACAGCGATGACAAGCGGCCAAGCGGCAATAGTTTTCACTGGATATTCCTCACGGTCTAAAATGTACGTTACCCGGATGATGCGCCACAAGTGCCGATAAATCTCGCCGGCTGTTAGCGGAACTTGTCGATATTCTGAAATCGATATTCTGGAAACCGAGGCTGCGAGGTTAGCGAAATTCGCATCACGGAGCAAGTTTGGTTATTGACTCCGCCGGGGGTAATGAGTAGTGTCATCATGGTGAAGCCGATCGCGGCTTTGGTCGGATGGATTCTGTTTTCCGCAATCGCGGCTTGCGTATCGCCGGGTCAATCGCGAATTCGGCTTGTGGCAAAACAAAATGATGAAATTAAAAAGTCTGTACACGATAGCATCGGGAACCTTAAGCATGGGCCAATCCTGAATCCGCCAATTGGCCGTTTATCGAACGAAAGAAAGCTCAATGACCGCTGAGACTGTTGCCATGTTGGAGATTTACCGAGTGGCCAGTTTCGCCATGTGCCCGATCACATGCCATATCGGTTACCTGTTTCACCCCGGGCTCGTTCAGCAGCCGAATTCAGGAAGCCCATCATGCTGATCCAGCTTGTCGTCATGGGTATGCTGGCGGCATTGTTGCCGCTGGTAATCGTCTGGGTGTCGAACGACACTGACAAATACCGCAAACTGGTATGGGTCACACTTTTCCTCACATTTGATTTGATCATGTTCGGCGCTTTCACACGGCTGACCGATTCAGGTCTCGGTTGCCCGGATTGGCCCGGCTGTTATGGGCAGGCTAATCCACTGCAGGCACATGCAGACATCAGTGCCGCCGAAACCGCGATGCCGACCGGCCCGGTGACTGTCATGAAGGCATGGATTGAAATGATCCACCGCTATCTGGCAATGGGCATCGGTGTGCTAATCATCGCGTTGATGGTGATCTCATGGCGCAGGTGGCTGCAATCGGGGCGCAAGGAAATGAAATTTTCACCACTGTTCCCGACACTGCTGTTTGCATTCGTATGTCTGCAGGGCGCTTTCGGCGCATGGACTGTCACGATGAAATTGCAACCGGTCATTGTGACTATTCACCTGCTGCTGGGCGTGACATTGCTGGCACTATTGACATGGTTCGGCGCACGCCAAAGCGATCATCTGCCTATTTCTCAACTGGGGGTGTCGCAAACGGCGGCTGCGCTACGCATACCGGCGGCACTGGCTATCGTGCTGCTGGTGATACAGATTGCACTCGGCGGTTGGGTCAGCAGCAACTACGCAGCTCTGGCTTGCCCGGATTTTCCGCTGTGTCAAGGTGCGCTATTACCGCAAATGGATTTCGTAAATGGCTTCTCGTTATGGCGCAATCTGGGCATGACCGCCAAAGGCGATTATCTGCCCTTCCCTGCGCTGACCGCGATCCACTGGACGCATCGCGCCTTCGCCTTTATCGTGGTTATGCTGGTTGCTTGGGTGGCACTTAATGCACTCAAAGTCGCCGGTTTACGCAAGACGGCACGCTGGCTATTGATCATGATCGCGCTGCAATTTTCTATCGGCATATCGACTGTGTTCATGAAGTTACCACTGGCACTGGCAGTGGCACACAATGGCGGCGCGGCACTTCTCATGCTATTGCTGGTCACGTTAAATTATAAAATCAGTATCGCGACCGAACACGCTCAATATTGAACTCTAATCAAGCCAAGCAATGTATTTCCTGTCCGCCCTTGAGCCGCATTGCTCATTTTTGAACAGCCTTCACATCAGGCTTTTTCGGGGAAACGTGAGTCAGCCTGATACTATGTGCCTCACTTTTTTCCACGACGAGATCACTGCCAGAATCGAAGCTCCATATCCAGGCACCGCCACGGCGAGTTCTGAACGTTGTATCAGTCCAGTATTTGCCGGGCAGAGATTCCGGGAAAAAAGATTTTGGAAGGGTAGGCCCTGGAAATAAAACGCTGGTGTCCACTATGGTGTTCAATTCAAAACGGCTGGGCAGATACCAATCATTGAGGCCGCAAAGTTTTTTTGCATTGAGCGCTTTGATGTAGGATTCTGAATCGCAATCACTGCCGGTGCAGACTCCAGCGTTAGCTTTGCCGGCCCAGCCGCCGTTGGTATTTTGATCCGGATCGTACCAACTGTAAGTATTATTGATATTTTGCAAACCGGGTTCGGATTTTTTTACTTCCCAGATCAAACCTGATTGGTTGTCCCGCACACAATCCCATGGTTGTTTTGCATAGTCTTTGCCGTTATTCACACTGCCATCCTGGTTAAGACGCGTCATGTCAAATACAAACGGCTTGGGAGTGAGCTTGTCGCCACAACCTGCGATTAGCAAAGGGCACAACAACATTAAAGCAATGCCGTTACAAGAAGAGATTGAACTCTTAGTTAGCATGCTTTTGTTGATCATTTTTTTCATTGAGCTTACCCATAAATAAATGTGGTGAAAACCTGTTTGATAGAAGGTGCGTATTATCTTTGAATTGAGTGGGTCACCACCATCTACTTTGATATATTTCCACTTTCGGTCAAGCCACGCAGGCTGGAGCGGAATGATTCCAATTCCAGGGCCAATTCTCTGAAATCGGCGGAAGCAGCCCAAAATTGCCTGATTCGTTCACGCTCGGCGCGACTGCGCAGGCGCGGCTCCCGTTCTGCAGTCAGGCGCCGCTTTGTCCACAGCACACCCAACCTGTGGTAGCAATCGTTCTCGCGGCAGCCGGTAATGAATACGCCTTCGACATGATGCTCATGCAGCGCATACTCAATGAAGGAGGGCGGCAACATGGCAATACATGGCAGGCTTAATACGGCCACATTTTCACTGCGCAATTTCTCAATATTCGCTGCATTATCGCAGCCGAAAACCATGACCCGTACTTCACCCTCAAGCTTAGCCATGTCATTCATCATGGCGGCGCGAAGCCCGTATATCGGCAGCGATGGCATTTCGATTCCGCTTACATAATTATCTTCGCTCCTGAAGGGATTTGATGAGGGGCATGCCCCGACGCAAATACCGCAACTTACGCAACGATCAGGTACGACCACCGCTTCTTCCAGAAAGTGCAGACCGTCGCTGCGAGGCCTCATCGCTACCGCCTCATAAGGACAATCGGCGACGCAAAGCCTACATCCGCTACAATCTTTAAGATTTACTTCGGCTATCGGTATCTGCTTGTGTCTGGTTGGTAGCCACGGCAACACGCTTAGCAGCATGCTGAGTCCGATCACCAACGCCCATACCTGCCCTGCCGACCATACATCCAGCAACGGAAAAATATATAAATAAAACCAGTCAATCCCGACGTTGCCTGGCTCAATCCCCATATCTGCCGGTCCTTGGCTCAGCGCTGGCTTTATCAATGCCAGAATCAGCAGCATCAGCAGCATCCCCAGCACAAGATCACGCCGTGGATTAACCACCGGCTTGCTTATGCGCATGATATGTATCCAAAGAACAAACAGGATAATCAGCGGAACGGTCACATGTGCAAACGAAACCAGCGAAAAGAAACGGTCATTGAGCACTTCCTGCGAAATAAAGCTTTGCGACATCGGTTCGCTGAATATCGGCAACCAGTCAAACCACTCCATGGTAGCTACGACAGAATATTGAGCCAGCTTGTCCCATACCATCCAGTAACCATTGATGCCGGCGGCAAATATCAACCATATCAGCAGCACACCAGTGATCCAGGCAAACCATCGTGCTCCGCGATAGCGTCCCAGAATGAATTCACGCAACAGATGCAGCACCATTACCACGACCAGCGCATCGGAAGCATACCGGTGCAGGCTGCGCATGACCCCGCCGAGATACCATTGCTCGTGCGTGAAATATTCAACAGAAGGATAGGATAATTCGATGCCCGTCTTATAAAAGGCATAGATATAGGCGCCGCTGACAACAACCACCCAGAAAAAATAGAATCCCAGTGCACCAAGATAGTAAACAGGATTGAGATCATTGCCGAAAATTTTATTCAGGATACCTTCAAGCTGAAGCAGTACCCTGCGCGCGAATGACTCAGTGGGATTGGGGATGATCAATTCAGAACCCTTGCATCAATACCATCGGCATCACAGCTGAAATAATTGGTTGAATCATCTCTTCAATGACCGGCGGCATAATATACTGTGCGTGCGTAAACTATTTATGGGGCGTTAACTTGGAAGTCATTTACTACACACTGATCGCTGGCGGCCTCTACTTCATTTCCGACTGGATACTTGATCGCATAGAAATCTCACGCGGAGAACGTTTCCAAAATCGCGGCTTACGCAGTCTCGTTTTCTTTTTGATTATTCTGGTACTGGCATTTATCTCGTTCGGTTTTATCAATTATTTTGTACATCCCTTGGAATAAAAAAAGAGCTGTTATTGATTCATAGGGGTTTTTCATAATAATTTGTCATTCCGAGTTACCTCAACCGCCGCATGGCTTTGAAAACCACCACCAGGAATATGATGCCCCCAATAACGGCTATCAGCCCCCCAAAACCCATCAATCCCATCCCTGCTTTCTGCGCGAAGCCGTGCAGTTCTTGCGCGGCTCCCGCCACCTTGCGCTGCACGCCATAACCGCCGGACCACAGCAACCCGAGAAGGTGGAGCAGTTGTCCCGCCCCATATATGTAAGGCATCCGTGTTGCCCATTTCAAATCCGGCTCACGATAACCGAGGCGCGGCAGCAGATGGAAGGTCAGCCCCATGAAGGCCAGACTGATTGCCCCTCCGGTTCCATGATAGTGTGCAGTGATGATCGTGTTGCTATCCTTGATCATCAGGCTTATCCCACCGCCAATGGCAAACAAGAGCATGGACGACAGCAATGCCGCGCGTTGTGGTCCTGTCGCTGAAGTGCGGTCTCCCGCCACGATTCCGTAAAGAACTGCCAGGCCGATAGGCACGGGTCCAAAAGCGCCGCCAATCTTCATCAACTGGGTGAACTGTCCCATGTAGTCAGTCATCGCACCGGCAAAGGTCAGGTAAATAACGGGGACATAAAATACCGGCAACAGCACCAGTATAAGGAGGATAGTCGCTACCCGCGGGGTCAGCGGAATTTTCGCGCCGCAGGCATCTGCCAGCCACAACCAACCCGTCAGCATTAACAGCAGATAGGTGAACTGCAACACGTGTCCGCCACCCCAGAATAGAAGATCATAATATTGTGTGTTGTCGAATGTGCCGGGAATCATCATGTATGACCAGCCAAAAGCAGCCAGCGCGAACAACGTGGAAATAGCAGCGGCAAAAAACCCGAAACGTATTGATCCTTCCCCTCCCTGCCACAGATTTGCAGCGGGTACCGCTATCAAGCTGCGCAGCACCAGCAATGTTATGCCAACAGCAAAGACGATCAGTCCCGTAATAAAGAACGTGCTTTGAATGACCGGCACATAATTGCTCATCACCGGATTACCGGTATCAACGAAAGGAGACAAGACGATCATCGCGGCACCAACGACGGCCAGCACCAAGGCCAGCCAGCCAATGCCAATAAATCTGGATGATGAATTCAAGCTCCACAACACGCCGGCGAATGCCAGGAACCACAGCAGCACGGACAGATCAACATGCACCACAAGAGCGGTATGAAAAAAATCAATCCAGGGGAAAACATCCTGAATATATGGGGTGCGCGAAAGTACCAGAAGAATAGCGAACAGCCCGGCACCCACCAGCGATGCCATGCCGAGCCACAACCAGCCGGAAGCCAATCTGCGACTGGCATCCGACGGCATCGCAAGCGCGAATCCGCGCGCACCTCTATCTTCTGTTTTGATACCTGCTTGCTGATATGCTGAACTCATTCTTTGCCCTCATGCCGCATTTTTGTTCTTGAAAATAAATCCGCCGGTCGCCGCTTTGAAATCGATCACCATGATGCGCCCCGGAGCAAGGTTTACCGTTTCCTCATGCGTATAGTTAAAATCATCCCCATCATGATCCCTGAGGCGCGCCTTCAGGATGTGAATGCCCGCCTTCACCGGGATGCGCCGGTAAATATTCGAATTGCTGCTGTGTGCCCAGCCGGTCGGCCTCAATACCTCGTGATAGAGTTGCTTTCCGTCCATTTCCAGCTCAACGACCACATCAGCCCGCTCGCGTGGACATTCCTTAGTCCCTTTGCGTTTGTAAGCAGGCAATTTGGCAAGCTCTTCAGGGGTCAGTTCGCGACACTCGCCTTTGAGCTGACCGGCATGTCTGAAACTCAATTTGATCAACGTCTCATCCGGCGGCAGATGGGTATATACCGGAGAGGTTGAGAAAAAGCCGATCACCGTCACGAACAGGGCATAAAACAATCCCTGCCCTATGTATTGTAATGGCTTAGACATGCGTCACTCCCTCAGAGGATACTGGCACTTCGGCAACTGAAGCCTGGTGAGAAGCAAACAGAAACGCATCAGAAAAATATTGGTCTTCCGGCAGTCCCTTGGCCATGAATGGCGCGCGGCCCGCTTCAATCATCAAAGGCGAACCGCAGGCATATATCTGATAGCCGTCCAACTCCTGATAATCCTGCAGAATGGCTTCATGAACCAGGCCGGTTCTACCCTGCCAGTCATGCTCCGGTTTTGGCTCGGATAAAACCGGTATGAACTTGAAATTATCATGCTCCTGCTGCCATTTCTTTGGCAATTCCTCAAGATAAAAATCGGCAGGCGTTCTGGCGCCCCAGTACAACACCATGGAACGCTTCAGCCCGACATTAAAAGCATGCTCCACCATGCTCTTGACCGGGGCAAAGCCGGTGCCTCCCGACATAAAGATCATGGGTTTGTCGCTTGCTTCATGCAGGAAAAAAGTACCGAGCGGCCCTTCCACTTGCAGCACATCGCCCTCTTTCATCTCATTGAAGACATGACTGGTAAATTTTCCGCCTTCCACCAAACGAATATGCAATTGCAACCGGTCTGATTCATGCGGAGCATTGGCAATGGAAAAACTGCGTTTGCTACCATCATCCAGCAGCACAGCAACATATTGGCCGGCGATAAAATTCATCAGTGCATCTCCCTCGGGCCGCAATTCGAGCAGCATAACGTCCTGCGCAGCCCGCTCCATTTTCTTCACAATGAAATTCACGGTCTTTACCGGGAATTTCAACAACTCATCGACTTCATGGCACTCTATGTACAGATCGGATAATGGCTTGGCACAGCAGAACAATGCCTTGCCCTGTTCTTTTTCCGCATCGCTGAGCACGCCTCTCTGGTATGTACCGTAATCGACCTTACCTCTCAGTATCTTGCCCTTGCAAGTTCCACAAGCACCATCACGACATTGGTAAGGCAGATTCAATCCCTGGCCTAGTGCAGCCTCAAGTATGGTTTCGCCTTCCTTGGCCGTAACCTTGCGTCCACTGGGAATAGCCGTGATCTCAAATTCGCCCTTGCCGCGCTTCCTCCCCAGAAACGGCAACAATAATAAAAAACCGGTAATGCCTCCTGCCAATAGCCATACCTTGCCCGGACCCCAAGAATAGAGCAATGGGTAACTCCATAGATAGAACCAATCCAGATTCAGAATGGATGGCGAGGAGTCCAAATCCGCTTGCCCTTGGCTTAACGCCGGCTTGACCAGCGCAAGCACGATCATGGATAGTACCAATCCGATTTTAAGCACTCTTGGCGGCGATGTCTTGGCCTGCGGAACGCGTTGAGTGTGTATCCAGATAAGTGCAAAGGCCCCCAACGGAACACCAATGTGAACAAATGAAAGCAGGGAGAAGAAACGATCATTCACACTACCCTGTTCCAGAAAATTGCGCACCAGAGGGGCACTAAAGATCGGCAAAGCATCCAGCCATTCTGCGGTCGCCACGGCAACAAACTGCGCCAGCTTATCCCAAACCAGCCAGTAACCGTTTATACCGGCAATATAAATCAGCCACAGCACCGCGACACCCGTATACCATGAAAACCAGCGGAAGTTTCGGTAGCGGTCAAAGACAAAATTACGCAGCATATGCAAAACAGCGGCCAGTATCATCCCGTCGGATGCATAACGATGCAGGCTGCGCATGATGCCGCCCAGATACCATTGCCCATGGGTTATACGCTCCACCGAATTGAAAGCTTCTTCCACGCCGGTATCGTAAAAGGCATAAATATAAAAGCCGCTGACTACGATGATCCAGAACATCCAGTAGGTAATTGCGCCCAAATAATAAAGCGGATTCAATGCGGGTCCAAAAACGCCATTGAGTCCGCTCTCCAGACGCAAGAAAATGCTCTGGCCGATGCGATGGATGAATTTAATCACTGGAAATTTCTAGGAAGATAATCTTGATAAAACTAGAACGGGCGCAAAAAAAGGGCTTTATCTCGGCCTATATCGAACATGGTGCGGGTTGCTCCGCTTTGGGCTGCGGCGATACTCAACCACGATCCACCATGTGATAAATAGCGAAACGAGAATCCCCATCCCAATGCCATAAAAATAACTGTAATCAATATTATATTTCCCTGTCCTGGCGTCATAAACCGTGCAAAAGAGCCGCACCTTGTTTGACAGGCCGGCAAATCCAGACTCTGCCGTCTTAATGTTGTAAATCATATTCTTTAAGGGCTCGAGCAGTGTCTTATTATCAAATTCTTCTCCGTAAATTTGTTGATAAACCCTGCCTTGTCCATCAACAAAAGTCGTTTGCGTTATATGATCGAACCCACCACCGGGAGAAGGGGAAAAAACAAACCCCAAATCCTTGCTCAACTTTTTTATCGTGTCCGCGTCAGCACTAACGAATTCCCAGTTAGCCATTTTCACATCCATACGTTTGCCAAAATCATCCATCGCCTCCGGAGTATCATTCTCCGTATCGAAACCAATCGTCAGCACTCCGAAGCTGTCAACCCCTAATGCATCCCGTGACAGTTTGAGTGCATCCAGGTTGCGGGTTTTGATTGCGCAGACAAACGGGCAATGGGTATAGATCATGTCGATAACCAACGGCTTGCCTCGGTAATCGGACAGACGCACTGTACGCCCGCTACGATTCAGAAAAGTGTAATCACCAAGTTGCTTGCCTATCGCACCCTGACTTATTTTCAGGGCTTCCTTTTCATCAAAAACCTGAGAGTCTGCCTTTTCCGGTTGTACATTTAGCTTGGCCGCCGATACAGCGTTTTTATACAGCTTTACACCACTGGTATCACTATCCTGTGCCAAGGAAGGCGGTGCTGCAGCTAATAAAGCCACCAGAGTTAGCGGCAATAAGTGGTGTTGCATAATTTATACTTTCATGTAGTTTGACTCATCGAAATGACGGCACCCGAGTCTGGCTGGAAATAATCGTCTCATAATTAAACAAGACTATCCCATCTGCGCGAATGCCAAACGGGATGCATATTCGAACAAAGTGGGAGTCAGGCGGCGAAACTCGCTTCCAGCATCAGTGCGAACATCAACACACTAAGCTGCACCAGTGACGCGAAAAAATTGGCCATCGCCGTTTGTTTCGTCGGATTGCGGACCAGCTGCACACTTTTAATCAGGAAGTAACCGCCTCCCGACAAGGCGCCAATGAGATAGATCCAGCCTAAACCGTAATACACCGGCACTAGGGAGACCAACACCAGCAGGATGGTGTGCCCCAATATAATGCGTGCCGCTTTCTGATCGCCTTTTACCACCGGCAACATGGGCACCCCTGCTGCTGCATATTGATCGCGAAGGGCTATCGCCAAACTCCAAAAATGCGGGGGTGTCCACAGAAATAACACCAACGCCAATGCCACGGGAAGCGGTCCGAACGATGGATTGACCGCGGCTGCACCGGCAAGTACCGCGAAGCTCCCGGCCAATCCACCGAATACAATATTTAGCCAAGTACGCCGTTTCAGCCATACCGTATAAACAATGGCGTAAGTGAATGCACCGAGAAAAATGTTCAGTGCCGTCATTGCATTAAGTGCAAACGCAGCAGACGTTACCGCAACCAGAAGCAGCAGCCCGATTATCACCAACCACTTGCGACTATGCTGAAAAAATCCAGTCACGAAAGGACGGTTTTTTGTACGCGCCATTTTCGCATCCAAGTCGCATTCGCTGTATTGGTTGAAGGCTCCAGCTGCCGCTGATCCCATCATTACCGTCAGCGACAAAACCAGAATTTTCCATATCGGCAAGGACGGCCCCGGCGTGATTGCCATACCGCCCAGTGCAGCCAGAGTTATCACCATGCCAATGCGCAACTTGAATACATCGATATATTGTCTGATCATTATTTTACGCCCCTCTCTTGTCCTGCAGTAATCAGGAAAGGTGCCTGGCACCCTTTCCATCATCTTGTTTCTTAGGACATGCCCCATACAGTGGACAGATACTTGAAGTTAATAAAATAGTACAACACGAGGGTCACGAACAGGATCATGGCCAACACGAAAGTACCCGGTGCTTCCATGCCACCGATACCGATATGTTTATTTCCGGATCTCTGCGCGACAACATCGGCATCTTCTACTTTCGGCCAGGGTGCGGAACCTTCCGGGATACGCTCGCCTGCAAAAATGGACGCCAGCACGATCACGATAAACATGATCCCACCAACCGCCATGATTACACCGAAGATCTCGCCAAAATCCATCAAGCCCTTGGCGATTTCCGGATACTCATAAGCCAATGGCTGACCGGCAAAGGTAATATCGGGATGGCGGCGCACCACGCCCAAAGTACCGGCACCCATCAGAGAAATTGAGAAAACCCAAGCACCCAGACTAAAGATATAGGGTTGAAATTTCGCCACCCCTGGCATAGCTATCTTGCGCTGGAACACCACCGGAATCAGCCAGTAAGTAACCGCCATGAACGCCATGGTGGTACCGGCTACCACGGTGCCATGGAAATGGCCCGGCAAATACATGGTGTTATGAATGATCATGTTGATCTGCTCTACGCTCATCACCACACCAGTGATACCGCCGATGAAACCAAAACCGACCAACGACAGGAACATGCCGGAGAAGATCGGATTACCCCAGGGTGCTTTGCGGAGCCAGGTAAATAGGCCGGTATCAAGACCCTTCTTGCGTTGTGCGACTTCAATGGAGCCGGGAACGGTCAAACCGTGGATCAAGCTGGCCAACACTGCGAGATAAAGCATATAGCTGGTGTTGAATATCTTCCAGGCAGAAGTCAACCCCGGATCGGACAGCAGGTGGTGCACAGAACCAAGCTGGAGGAACAGGATATACAGCAGGAACGCAAAACGGCTTACCTTCTCGGACATTGGCTTGGCACCAAATACCAATGACGCGATGAGATACCAGATGGAGATATGGGTGACCACGTTGATCTGTTGCGAGGAGTGGCCGAACGCCCACCAGACAACCCGGTACATCATGGGATCAATGTGGCTGATCAGTCCCACCGACCAGAGAAAAGTCGGAATCAAGACCAGCGCGCCGGAAACGATGGTGAAAATAGCGATCACGCAGGCAGTCAAACCGCCAAAAACAACCAGCGGAAGCGATCCGTTATATGTTTTTTCTCTCTTGGCAACCACCAGCGTGCCGAGAAACACGAAACAGCCGATCAACGCACCCACGGCAAACAGGATTAAACCCAGATAAAAATGCGGGGCCGCTTCCAATGGCGGATAGGAGGTCATCATCACGCTGGAATTACCTCCCAACACTGCCACCGCGACCATGGCCGCACCGATAATCATGAGCCAGAACTGTGTCCATGCCCAGCGTGGCGTCGCTAATCGGTTGCCCAACACATGCGCGCCCAGAAAATATAGCACGGCCATTTCAAAGAAGATGATCCACACCATCAGGTTAACCAGGCCATGGGCCGTCAGGAACAAGTAGAACATTTCAGGCGGGAGCAGCTGCACGCTCGGCATGCGAGTAAGAGCCACCCCGAGGCCAAACAGTCCCCCAACCAGCAAAAATACTACTGCTGCAAACGCATTCCACTTAACCAGGGTGTTAGCCGTCCTGTTAATCTTAAGGCCGGACACAGGATCAACGCGAAATTCAGACAATGTAGTCGTCGCCATTATTATTTACTCCTTAACGTAAATTCTGCCCAGCATCGTGTGATGACCCATGGCGTTAACACCACCGCAGTATTCACCGCACACCACACTGAAAGTGCCGGATTTGTTCGGGGTCACATTGAGAACCTGCTCGTAGCCTGGATAAACCTGAAAGTTAATGTTCTCAGGCTGCAACGAGAATCCATGGCCCACATCAAGAGAAGAAAGATGCAGACGATAGGTTTTCCCTTTTTGCAGTTCCAGAATAGGGCGCCATTGCCACTGCATGCCAGCCAGATAAACATCGCTGCCGGGAGGCGGTGCCACGACATCTTCACCGCTAGCCACATCCTTGCGGACAGAATATTTCGCCAGCTGATCCGCCAGTTTCTTGGCATACACATCGGGCGTGGTTTTGTAGGCCTCGTTTCGCATGTTCTGATTTCCGATCCAGTGCCAGCTAATCATCCAGCCGAACATGAATAGACACCACGCAAATGAAATCACAATCCAGGTTAACTCAGTGCGTTCGATTGGTTCACGCCACCAGTCTGGGTTAGTTGGGGGGGTATAAGACGTTCCCATAGCTGTATCTCCTTTTTTAATTAAGCAAACATGGTGTTCTTAAGGAACCATTGGTATGTGGATTACATCCCACAGCCCCCACAGCATATAAATCACTGTAGGCACCGTCAAACCCAAGAACAACATAAGCCATTGGTTGTCCAGCGCCGTTTGCATAAAATGAGGGCTTGCATTTTTAGTTGACTCTGACATTGTTTATTCCTCCCTTAACAATTGATGGCTGACGCCATTGATGATTGATATAAAACAACTTGACCTAAACGTTCAAACCAAGCACCTAAAAAATAACCATAGCTTCTGGGATATTCTTCCCTACTTAATGAGACTGTATTAAATGTTTACTGTTATTCAAGCTCACCCAAGCAAACAGTTTAGCGGCCGAGCAACACGACAAGGCCGACACCAAGATAAGTCGCAGCGCCAACAGCCAACAATACTGTCAAAAGTAAAAACTCGTTATGCAGCATCTGCTGCACGAAGGAAACCAGAGTATTACCAGCCTTAGATGATGATTCCATTTTGCACTCTCCCGTTTATATTTGTTATTTTTATATTTGTTATATTGGATTCACATATTCCCAGCGCAAACGCGCATGCGACAATTCAGACGTACCCACGAGCTTCACCATGTTCGAAAGAGCGCATCTAAATCAACTGAGCGCATACCCAACAGGAAAGCTTCACCAAACATTGCATTCAGTGCATTCAGTATTTTCATATTCTCCCCTTTCCGTTTGTAAAAGCCATCCTATGAAAACCCGACAATGCAATTTAAACATGTAGTAGAAATACATGTTCATTAAATTACGCTTAAAGCAGTAGATTGTCAAGGATACGTCGCGGAGGTTGGTCAATTAGATATCCCTTAAGGATCGATTGCTAGCCAATAGCGGTCATCAGTGGGTGATAGATATGCTAACCGGCTAGTATTTTTTTCCGCTTTGATTCTCAGGAAATGGGAAAATGGGATGCCCACCACCAATCTATCAAAGGATTAATCATCTCCAAACCAACCCGACCTCTACCTGCCATACGACGCTTACCTTCTTTGCAAGATTTGTGGCCTTTCCTGCGGTCTTACCGCGAGGATAGTGCTGGCTGTGTAAAAGCCGTCTTTTCAAATATGAAGGAAATCATCCCGGAACCATGGATGTGGCGGCATCGCAGTGCGTTGCTTGCGGCACTACTTGCTCCCTTGCGGGATGTGGCTGCATGGCTAGTTATTATTGGGCTGTTGCTACAGGGGGTACTGTTGAATTGTGCGGCCTTCACCAGCATCCCGGTTTATCGGCACACACTCAGACACATTAAGAAAGTTGTG
>ODAK010002357.1_pt1 | contig 19887 bp, 26 predicted proteins | sample 1539591 | NCBI WGS metagenome assembly ODAK01 (sample SAMEA3539303, study PRJEB22396) | soil metagenome | biome: tundra; feature: field; material: soil | place: USA | collected 2010-05 | depth 0.15 m | reverse complement strand
TGAAGCACGCGGACTTTGCCCTTGTCCTTGGGGATTTCGACTCGCCGGTTCGCCCTGGGCTTGTAGGTACCCGTGAGCAGGTCTGTTCGGATGGTTTGAAGGGGTCGCGATCCATTACGGGCATCAATAGATCGCATCAACGGAATACGTTCCACGTGTGAAGTGATCGTGTCAGCGGAAGAGGTTGCGGTAGGCGGTGGGGACGTGGCTGATTGTCGTCATGATCGAGAACACATCGGAGTCGTGGTTTGATGGTTGGCAGTCATCGATCGGCGGTCGGGTAGCCGAGTTTCGGAAGTCGGTGAAGAGGGCTGTGGCTCAGAGGTCTCGTGGCGACGGCGCAGTGGGGGCCATCGGGCTGCAGGTGGAGCGGGACGCTCAGGAACTGGTGAACGAGTCGGACGGGGCTTGATGCGAGAGGCGTTCGAGATCGCCGACACGACGACCTCGGAGGTGACGGTGAGCGGCGAGACGTGGGGCTTTCAGCGCGTGTACACGGGCAGCTACGAGACGACGTTCGGGGAGGTGAGCCTGGCGCGCTCGACCTACCAGCGGAGCGGCAAGGGTCGGGCGCTGATTCCGCTGGACCTGCGTCTTGGGATCGTAGAGGGGCGGTACACTCCGTTGGTTTCTCGGATCGCGAATCGGGCGCTGGGGTCGATGCCCACGAACGAGGGCGAGGCCTTGCTCAAGGAAATCGGCGTGTGCATGCTGAGCCGGTCGACGCTGCACCGGCTTCCGCAAGCGATGCTGAGGCTGCGGATCACCGGGTCCTTGTGAGTCCGCCGCTCATCCATACCGGACACGAATCGCAGCGGAGCTTCCCCCAGGTTCTTGCGTCCCGTTCCGCAAGAAGACCTTCGCATCGTCCGCCTCGATCGAGCTGACGACAATTTGCGAAAGTTCCAACCCGAGCTCGTGGATGTAGGCGGCGACGTCGGGGCTCCGCACGTCGGCCAATGTCATCCCGCGCGCGTTGCACCAGCCGAGGAACCGCTTGGCGGCTCGGGTGTAGGCCCGGCGCGTGTGCGCGTTGTGGATGCCCGCCGTCAGGAACTTGATCGTGCGGATCGCCGCGCGCTCGCCTGACCAGGCGACCAGACCTTCGCCTAAAGGCTTCGGCTGGCGCGCGAGGGCCGGGGAGGGGGCTCTTGCCGCGAGCGCCGACTCCGTGCAGAGGACGATCGCACGTGCCTTGGCCGAATTCGGGAGCGCGTCTGGAGCATCTGGCCTGTCGGTCATCGCGGCGCACCCTCGAACATAGGCCGCTTGCGCGCGAGCGCGTAGACGCTCGCAGTGTCGACCTGGCCTGTGGGCTTGGTCTCGGGCTCGAGGCGTTCCTCTGCGTGAACAGCCTCGAAGCCTTGCTCCTCAAGCGCGGCGGCCAGAGCCGATGGCGTCTCGAAGTGGATCGGAATCCATCCGGGGTTCGACCACGTGCCGGACTCCAGCTCCCTCCCCTGGCCGAAGAACGCGCACCGGGTAGAGAGCGCGGTTAGCACGATGAAGCCTCCGGGCCGCAGTGCTTCCCGCCACACCGTTAGCAGCCGGGAACGCTCAGCTGCGAGGAAGAGATGGAGGAAGTAGTGCGCGAGAATCGCGTCGACAGGTCCGCACGCACCGAACGCGTCCTGCTCGAGATATTCGATCGCGGGATCGGCGAACGCGCTTCGCGCGCGTGCCAGGCCGGCCTGCGACGTGTCGGTTGCGACGACCCGGTATCCGAGCCTCGCCAGACCCAGCGCGTTACGGCCGTAGCCGCATCCTGGCACGAGCACGGTTGCGGGCGCGGGGAGGTGCGAAGCCAGCCACGCGACGGCGGGGGAGGGAGTATCGCCCCACGCGCGGACTTCCTTGCTCAAGACGATGTCCCAGAACCCTTCCACGCGCTCACTCCCAATAGTGCTGCATCAATTCAGTGATCCAGGCAGGTTGCCGCAGCCCGCCCCGCGGCCCGAACTCCATGACCCATGGCTTCAGGTCGAGCACCGGCGAGCCGTCGACTGCGTCGAGCCCGTGCACATGGAGCCTGAGGCCCTCGACCCGGAGAATCCGGCAGATCGTGGTGCCAATCGCGTTGGGCCGGTTCTTCGCGCGCTGCGCGAAGATGCCGATACGTGGCCAGGCCGGGTTGTTTCTCGGATGGCGCGCCTCGCGCTCCACCTTGCCGGGCTCGACGCGGTCCATGACGAACACGACCTCGACATGGGAAAAGGCGTCGAGCCCGATCAGCGCCTCAGCGGTGAAGGGCGACTCCAGCTCGATGAACGCTTCGACCGCGTCCCAGCGATCGTCCTCGACCGTCGCACGCGAGGAATGCACACGGCCGATTGGCCGCATCACGATGGCGTCGCTTTCGCCTGACGATCCGTCGTCGCTCGCTGGCCGCGTCTGCTGCATCGTGTCCTCCTCACCCTGGAACCGTTCCAAACTCATCGCCCCCGAGCCGCGCTCGGTTCCGATAACGTCCTTTATCGGAAGGAAGATAGAGGGGTCGTCCAACTCGGTCAATCCTCAATAAGCCGCCCCGGCACTTCCGGTATCGGAATATTAGGAAACATACTCTTGTGCGCCTCGTCAACCAGAGGCAACGCCCGCAGCCGGAGCTTGCGCAACGAAAGCTTATACTTTCCGCGTGCCGTTATGGACAGGTAGTCGTGGAAGCTCTCGCGAATCCCACCATGTCCCGATTGCGCGTAGTCTTTTAGCAGGTCCGTCAGGCGCACATGGTCGACGGAGGACTCGAGCAGCTCGAGATCGGCGATCGTCATGATCGTCAACGGCGCGATGGTGAAGCGTCCTTTACGCAGGTAGCCGGTCGCCATCGACACATCCGGCTCGAGGGCCTTTGCGAACTCCTCAGCCAGGAATTCGCCGTGGCCGGGCCTGTCCATACGGACGTCGTTGACCACGAGCACCGGGTAGACGAGTGCGACGCGCGACCAGTCCTGACCGACCGGGGTTGCCCCGCCGGTCGCAAGCTCTCTCAGCCATCGTCCGAGCTGCGCCGCGCCGCGCAGCTTCTCGCCGTCATCCCCGTACTTCTCGCGCAGCGCGCCGAGATAGCCGTCCTTGTCTTGCGTCGCATTGTCGGGCACGAACACGCCCTTGCTCTCGAACAGGACGGCCTCGATGACGTCGTTCAGGCACGCATCCCCGATCTCGACATCCTCGCCGTCCTTGGTCGTTGCGTGTGGATTGCAGATCAACCGTACGGGCAGGAAGGTGCTCGACGGGTACATGCTGCGTAGGAGCTCGTGCATGTAGCTCTCGAAGGCCTTCCCGAACGCCGTGAAGACCTCATTGGCCGCGCCGCGCTTGCTCCGCTCGCGAAAGGCCTTCACAAGCGCGAACAGCGGGCCGACCGATGCCTTGTCAGCGTAGAAGATGTGATCGAGGATGATGGCCCTGCCGTCCGCCGTGCGCAGGATCGGCCGCTCGCGCAGCGGTAGCGTGTCGAAGGGTTCGAGTTCGGCTACGTCGCTCACCGGCCGCCCCTTCCACAAGCCGGCCTGCAGCTCGTCGGCCGTCTGCGACTCGAGCGCCAGGTAGCGGTCGAACATCAATTGCATTTCCGGCGGCATGGCGGCGCGCAGCGGCGCGATGTCGATGCCTCCCCACTTCTGCGCCGTCACAAGCTCCGGCGTGACGTAGGCGGCGGTCGGCTCCCCACGCGCAACGTGAGTCTCATTGGCCAGATGGCAAGCAATCCTCGCTGGGGCGCCGAGCGCTCGATGGGCCAGGTCGTCGCGATGCCGAGGGGCCGTAGAGCATGTCGCCCGTCACGACGCACATCGATGGCCGGAGGATGGGACGGTCCTCCCCGGCGGACCGCTCGAGGTCCAACGACCGAGTCGAGCAGCGCGCCCGTATCGATCTCGTCCGCGACACCGCGATGGAGATCGGATAGATGCAGGATCGAGAAGCGCATCGGGGCCCCCCCGGGCCGCCCCGGATGCCAGCGCCGGCTACGCCAGACAGCCTCCGGTTGGCCTCACCTTGGCGGGCGAGCGTCGGTCGTGTCGCGGGCCCGCGAGTCGGCTATACTGAGCGCGTGATTCCTAAGGAAAAAGTCGTCGAACTCGTCGACGCGCACTCGAAGCTCGCGGAGCCGACCACGGGGGCGATCTGGATCCGGCCCGAGGCCGGTGAAGCGTGGCTGGTGGAGGTGATCCCCTCGATGGCCGACGACGAGAAGGCCGAGGAGCCCACTTTCTTCAGCCCCGGCGTGGAGTTTCGCTTCCCAGTCGCGATCATCGCGGGGAACAGACCGAGCCTGGAGGCTGCGCTCCGCAGAAAGCCCGAGCTGGCCCGAGCTGTAGCCGCCGGAACCGTGATGCTCGACGCCGGCGACGCGAAGGCCCTCGTCGATGTGGCACGCGAGGTCTCGCGGGCCGCGTAGCGATGGCGGACGAACGCTTGAAGGCGTGGCTCCGCCAGGCCCGTGCTGATCTTGAAGCGGGGAAGCTCGAGGCCGCACAGGAGTGCCACCGGCGCTACTGGCTCCAGCAGGCCTGCGAGAAGGGGATCAAGGCCCTCGGTCAGATTCTCTGGAACGGCCCAGTGGCGGAGGACGGGCGCTTCCGGCAGCATTTCCTGCATAAGCACTCCCCTGAAGCAACTCGCCCAGCAGGCTGCGGCTGATCCGGCCTTCCCCAAGTCCCTCCACCTTCTGTTGCGCCAGCTCGACGCCGAGCTCGGAAAGCTCGATGGCGAAGGTCTCCTGCGAAAGGTTGATTCAACGACAGCGACGACGGAACCGACGGACGCGAGCTACCGCTACCCATTCCGCGACGCCGCGGGTGAGGAGCTCGCTCCCGTCGACTGGTCGACGGCGGATTGGGACGCCTACCAAGGCAACGCGCTTGGCGTTGCCGCGGCGATCGATCGCTTCCTCCGCGTGGTGGAGAATCGACGTCAGCGCGGACGCGCGATGGGGTGAGCGCGTAAAGTACGCGGAGCAGCGGGACTCCGAGCAGGACGGGATCGGCAATTTCGACCGGGCTCCTTAGGCCGCCTACGTACCCAGGACGGCCAGGCCCTGGAACAGTAGGAGAGAACGCTACCTATTTGCGGCGCGCTTGCGGGCGAAGGCCGCGCGTTTCTTCCGACTCTTCTCTTTCAGGTGGTACGCCTCGTACTGAGCGAAGCTGAACTCTTTCAGCCAGCGGGCGTTCTCCGTCAGCACGGCCCGCATCGCTTCCCCGACCGCTTGGTATCGACTGACGCAATCAGGGATATTGTCGCGGTGGACCCCGTATGGCCTCCAATACCGTGCGGGCTTGTTGCTCGCTTTTGCAGTGGACGATGGACGGCCCGGAGCGCCGCGGGTACGACTCCCGTCGTACTTCGCGGCGACCCGCTCGCGGTACCATCGAAGGATGGTCTCCGGCGTCGCGACGGACGCCATCTCGGCCAGCAGCTTTCGGCCGAGCGGCTTTCCCTTCTCGAGCAACCGTCGCTCGGCATCGGTGAATCGAAGGCGCTTGGGCCCGAGCCGGGCGCGCAGCACGCGGTTCTCGGCGCGCAAGAACTCGAATGGCCTCGCCCTGGCGGCGGCGAAGCCAACTGGCGACCAGCAGGATGACGAATTGAAGCGGAGCGGCGGACGGCACGATCGCCGGACCCTACCAACCCAAGCCTTCGCAGCGAACGCAATTCGCCCAGAATGCCGCGCGATCGAGTTTGGGACAGTACGGGGTGTTCATCACGACCACCCGCGGCCCGCCGCGCAAGGCAGAGGAGCAGCAGCGGATACCGAGCAAGACTGGGAAGGGAAGCTGATACCCGGCGCACGCGGTCGATAAGGGATTCGTCCCGCAGGCCCGCCGCCGGTGGAGATGCTCGCCTCAGTTGGACTCTGGTGAATGCCCCATTCCCGTCGCGATCCGCACGGCCTCGGGCAGGATGGGCACCAGGAGCTGCTGAACCGCTCGTCGCACCAGACCGAGGGTCTGTCGGGGCATAGCTACGACGAGGCATCCATTGTATGCGCCGGCGGTCGCGCGCGTGAGCACCACCCTCACGACGGACTCATCGTCCCCTCGCAGGAGGCGACGGTACTCCTCCCCAAACCCTTCGATCCGGCGGTTGGCGAGCCTGTCGACGACTTCGCACGCGTGGTCGCGTGGCCCGATTCCAGAGCCGCCGACGAGGATGATGGCATCCGCTTCGTTGCCGACGGTGACATTCAATAGAAGCTGTTCGATGAACTCCTTTTCGCGGTTCACCGTCACGCTGCGAACGACCTGGAAGCCTGCGGCCCGCAGCTCGTCGACGAAGAGCTTCGCTACGTCGTCCCGCATGCTGGCCCGCCCGGGAGCGATCGTGGCGACCAGGCAACGCACAGGGCCAACGTCGCGTCCATCCACAGACCCTGAGTACCGTAAAAACGCATAAATTTCTGATCAAATCGCTCCTCACGAAGCCCGGGACGGGGACGCCGAGCAGCTCCCCTTCGTGCACGTGGCCAAAGTCGTCATGGCGAGCGTGATCGCCGCGCACGGCGGGCCGGTGCCGCCGTAGCCAGAATTTTCGCAACCCTTTTAGGGGCCGTGACCGCATACTCTCAACGAAGTCAGCGTGCAGCCCGCCACCGACGTTCAAGCGCGACCGTGTCGGCCGACTGTCTCGTGCACGGCGGACATCGTCTCGCCCGGCGCATTCGAGGTCGAGGCGGGTGGGCTCTTCTCCAAGGCCCCCGGGGAACGGCAGGCAGCATTTCCCGTCCTGCTGAAGCAGACACTCACCCCCTTGCTTCAGCTTCAGGTCGGATCGAACGGCTACACGTTCTTAACGGGGAATGCGCCAGCGAAGTACCTCGACAACGTCTTCGTCGGTCCGAAGCTTCATCTGCGCGACCAGGGCGACATCTGGCCCTCGCTCGCGCTGTCGGCGCAGGTCAGCCTCCCGACGTTTCCTGCGACGGGGTATTCGAGAAGCGACAACGCCTTCTTCGTCGGTTACCTGAGCAAGGATCTCGGACCCGTTCACGTCGACTGGAACGTCGGGATCGACGTGTGGCGGCTCAACGATTCTCCCATCACTCAGGAGTTCACCGCACTGGCTCTGTCGGCTAGTCTGCCCGCGTCGCTCGGTCTCGCGCTTGAAGCGTACGCTTTCTCGGACGCACTTCCGGTTGCCGCGCGCGACGGCGGCCTTCGAGCGGCCCTCACGGTGACGGCGCGATCGTGGCTGGTCCTCGACTTCGGCGGCGATGCCGGCTGGTTCCCGTCGACGAGGGCGTACAGTCTCTTCTTCGGAATGACGATCGTACCGGTGGTCCTATGGGAATCTCGACGGTCGCCCAATATGTGACCTTTTGCGCGCTCGTCGGGCTCCTTGCGAAGCCCGTGGGGCTCTATTTGCTGCTCGTCTTCGAGCGCAAGCGGCCCCTCTTCGCTGTCGAACAATGGCTCTATCGGGCAGCCGGGGTTGACGCCGCGCGCGAGATGACGTGGGCGGAATACGCACGCGCGTTTCTCGTCTTTTCGGCTCTCGGCACACTGCTCCTCTACGGCGTGCTTCGGCTCCAGTGGCTGCTCCCCGGGGGACCAGACAGCTCCTATCTCACCACGCCAATGACGCCCGATCTCGCCGCGAACACCGCGGTGAGCTTCGCGACGACCACGACGTGGCAAGCCTATGGCGGCGAGACGACGCTGCGGTACTGGGCGCAGCTCATCGGTCTGGCGTCTCAGGGCTTCCTCGCCGGCGGGGCCGGGCTCGCGCTCGGCTTCGCGTTCCTACGCGGCTTCGCGCGCGCCGAGTCGGCGACGCTCGGTAACTTCTGGGTCGATGTCACGCGCGCGGTGCTCTATGTGCTCCTGCCGCTCGCGCTCCTCCTGACGGCGTTCCTCGTCTGGCAAGGCGTGCCGATGAACTTCGCCCCGTACACGCACGTCACGACCCTGCAGGGGGGGGTGCAGACGATCGCGCAAGGGCCGGTCGCTGGGCTGGAGGCGATCAAGAACCTCGGCACCAATGGAGGCGGCTTCTTCAACACGAATGGTGCGCACCCCTATGAGAATCCCACACCGCTCACAAACTTCGTCGAGTTGCTCGCCATCGTGATCGTTCCCGCTGGAATGCCCTACGCGTTCGGCCGCGCCACGGGGCGCCGCGAGGCGGGGTGGTCACTCTTCGCGATCATGGCGATCCTCTTTGTGGTCGGGCTGGTCGTGATGCACATGGCCGAGGGGGCGGCCAATCCGCGCCTGGCGTCCCTCGGAGTCATTGGCGGAAACATGGAGGGGAAGGAGACGCGCTTCGGCGTGGCCGGCTCGGTCCTCGGCGCAGCGGTGACATCGAACGGGGCGACAGGCTCGTACGTTGCCATGCACGATTCCTTCTCGCCGGTCGGCGTGCTCGTCATGCTGACGAACCTCTTCCTCGGCGAAATCGCGTTCGGCGGGCTCGGCACGGGCCTCTACAGCCTCTTGATGGTCTCGGTCGTGGCGATGTTCGTCACAGGGCTGATGGTCGGTCGTACGCCCGAGTACTGCGGCAAGTCGATCGGCGTTCGCGAGATGAATTACGTCGCGCTCTACGCGCTCCTCGTGCCGGCCATCATCCTTCCGCTCAGCGCGCTCGCCGTGTCCCTCGAAGCCGGTCGCGTGGGGCTCACCACGAATGGTGGCGCGCACGGCTTGACGGAGATCGTGTTCGCCCACGCATCGTGCGCTGCAAATAACGGCATGACGATGGCGGGCCTCAACGCAAACACGCCGTTTTACAACGTGACGCTCATGATCTCGATGATGGTGGGCCGCTTCGGCCTCGCCATTCCCGCCCTGGCCCTCGCCGGGCGCCTCGCTGCGCAGCGCGCGAGGCCACGGAACATTGGCTCGGTGCCGAGCGAAGGAGGAATGTTCGTCGGCCTCGTTCTCGCGACGTGCTTGCTCGTCGGAGCACTCACGTACTTTCCCGTTCTGGCGCTCGGGCCCATCGTGGAGCAACTGATGATCACGAGATGACTACGGCTCCGGAGCGCGGGGACAAGGGAGCAATTCGACGCCACGAGCGCCTCGGCGGCGTACTGGGCCACTATCGGCCATCACCGCAAAGCACGGCCGATCGAGCCTTCGGACAGGACGGGGACTTGGGCTCGAAGGACGAGCGCGGCAGAATGCTCGCACGGGCCGGGCTGAAGAGGAGCAAAGCTGTCGGCCTGGCGGGCGTCCTTCTCGCTCGTTCATGGCTCGGCGGCGATCCTCGAAGCGGACGCCCTCGACGGGTCGGGCGCGCGTCGGCGCGAGGCTTCCCGCGAGAGCACCGCAGGCCCCTTGAAGGGTCGTCCGGCCGCCGCACAAGGGGTCAAAGGGTGAGTTCTACGAGCGTGCTCCCGACCTCAGGAACGGCTTGCCCCGCCCTCGGCCTGCGGCGAGGATACCCTGCCATGGCCTCCCTGAAGAAGACCCTCAAGAAGAGCCTCAAGAAAGCCTTCAACGAAATCAGCACCCGGTTCGCCAGCGAGATCGTCTCGGCCCTGGCCCACGTGGGCGTCGAGGAGTTGCGGGACGCTCTTGCGGGCCTTCGTGGCGAGCGTCAGGCCTCGAAGAACCCGAGGGGGTCTTCCAAGCGGAGCAAGCCAACGGCCACGACGAGCCATTCCATCGAGATGGGTGCGGCCACTCTGGTCCGGCACCTCAAGGATCACGGTCCCAGTCGGTCGGAGGATCTCCGGCGAGCCCTCGGCTTCTCGCGCGAGGACATGGGCCGGGTGTTCGCGCTGGCGATGGAGCGGAAGCTGGTGACAAAGACCGGCGAGAAGCGGGCGACGGTCTACGAGGCCGTCAAGCGGCGTGGGTCGAAACCGCAGCTCACCGGATGAGGGTCGCGGCGGTGATGAAGGAGGGCCACGCCCGTCTCGAACTCGGTCGCCGCGCCGGTCGCCCTCTCGTGCGCCTGCGAACCGCTGTAAGGAGCGCCTCACACCACCCGTCGATCGGCTTCGGCTTCGGGTTGGGTCGGCCCGCCATGCGCCTACGTGATACCGTGCGCACCGTCACCCGGCAGCAAGCGCTGGCAAACCTGATCAAAGTTCCACGACCGCTCGGGGCGAACAAATCGCCAAATAACGTCGAATCTGTCCGACGGCCAGGACTGAGGGAACCCGGCCGAGGTGCCGAGGATCGCCTTGGCGATCGTCGGGATAGCCTCGCGCTGCCAGCAGATGAGCGTAGTTCCCTTCAGCGCCGTCACCTCGGTGACGAGGGCGGGTTCCTGGCCTTTTCTGAAATCCTCGATGACCTTCAGGCCGAGATTCTCGGCGAGCACCGAGACGGTCTCCTCAGGACGTTCGCTCTTGCTCCCGACCTTGCCCTCGGCGGTGTGTAGTTTGATGGACGCCGAGGCGTAGATGCGATCGGGCGCTGGCAGGCCATCGTTTGAGCCAAAGAAGCTAGCGAGCGCTCCCGCGCGCTGCCAGCCGCGAACGATGAGTGACTCCGGGGCGGCGCCGCCCATCGCATTGACCCCCATCGCGTTCCCGTCGGGCTTCTCCGCATGCCGGATGACGTAGATGGTGTCCGTCACGAGTGCCTTCTTGCGGATGCTCGCTTCGCAAGCTTCCCCGCGTGTCGCGTGCGGACCGCCTGACCGAGGCCGTTCATCGTCGCCGTGGCATCACGAACGTCGTCGGATGGGAGTCCATGTCTTCTCTCTCGTGGGTCCGAGCGCGGCTCCAAAGACACGCTACGAATCTGCTCTAATTCTGGCAGAGCGAGCCGAGCGACTTCCCGCGCTTGGCTTTGGCCCCTCGACCTTCGCTGCCCATGCCCTCCAATAGGCCTCGATTCGGCTCGTGAAGACTTTCGGCGAATCCTTGTAAAGCTGCCGGCCGAGTTCGAACGCCAGCCGTTCGAGCTCCTCGCGCTGCCGGTCGAGCGGCTCGAACAGGCCCTTCAGGACACCATGCCCGCCGTACGTCAAGGGATCGGCCGCGAGTGTTTGCCGAAGAACGGCCAGGTCGTGATCTTCACCAAGCAGCTGCGAAAGCCGGTGAACTCGATCGCCGAGGTCCTTCTCGTGACCGGTCCACGCGGGCTCGAGAAGCTGAAGTTGATGCCAGAGATACTTGGCCTGCTTTCGCCACTCATGCAGGTTCGCCATGCTCGGGTCTGCTGCCGCCAGAGACAGCATGTGACGACCTGCCCGGTAGACGCGTCTCAGGCCCCCCTCCAGCGCTTCCCCGCCGTCGTCCTTGGTCTTCCAATCCGAGAGCCTCCCGAGCGCGCGTGCGGCGACTTCCGCCACTGCAGGGAACGTTCTGCCCTGCCTCAGTACGCGCCGCGTCACTTCCTGGTGGTTTGCGACCAAGGCGGCGTGGACCTTCGCAACCGCGCCCGGCTCGACGTTGCACTGCTGGCTGAACTTGTCCAGACTCTCCACGAGCATTTTGGCATCGCGGACCTCGCTGAGTGGCCGAGCGGCGTCGCGAAAGCACCAGTTCTCTTCGCGGTATGTATCGTCCCCCAGCTCCTCGCGCACGAGGCGTAGAGCGGCCCGGACTCTCTTGAAGCACTTGCGCACCTCGTGGACGGCGTCGCTCTCCCAGGCGTCGCGACGGCGAGGGCTCACTTTCGCGCCGAGATGTTCGAGCGCCTTCTCGACCTCGCGTCTCACGTTGCGCCGAATCCCGTCGACCACCGGCTCGTCCGCCTTCAATTGAAACGTCATGTCAGCACTCCAGTCCAATCAGAAGGATGACGCAAATGGGTCGCTCCACTCAGAGCCATGGAGCAATCGGCGGCGTGTGCAGACAACCAGACGCACGCGACTACGAGTACGATCAGGACGATGAGCCCGGCCTTGAGCCACTTCATGCGACTGGCAGCCTTCTTGGTCAGACCCCCGGCGCCAAGCACGTACGGCGAATGGAACTGCACGACGGAACGATCGAGCGCGACGTTCGTGGCCGGCCCGGCGTCCGACGGGAGAGCGAGAAGGTCCCGCACGCTCTGGACCCAAGGATCACGAGACCCGGCCGACGTCAGCCGATGAATCAGAGCACTCGCAGACGCCTTGTCTTCCTGGGACAGCCCGGAATACGGCAGCTCGAATATCGGCCGTTCACCGGGCTCGAGAACGAACAACAAGCCGATGTGGACTACCCGTCCCGAAGAGTCCAGGCCCGCAGTGCTCGATACGGAAAAGAGCTCTTTGTCCCCGTTCACGCCGGGAAACCGTTGGGCGAACAGGATCCCCGCGTAGCCTCTCGGGGCACATTTCTCCAGCAGCTCGGTCGGTACGCCAGGCGAAAAACCATCGGGGCGGAGCTTCGGATCGAGAATCTGTCGGAGCGGCAAGAGCGTCTGACCGTCGCTCGCAAGAACTTCGTCGCTCTGATCACGATTCGGAAGAATCCAATAGACGCGCATGGCGTTTACGCTGCCTTCTTGCGCTTCACGGTCTCGTGCAGCGCAGAGTATACGGACCGAAGGACGTCGTTGATCGCGAGCGTGTAGATTCGCTTGTTCTTCATCGAGATCAAGGTCGCGCCGGTGTACCGGTCCTCGTACGGATGGAGCACTCTCCTAACCGTTTTGTCCAGCGCGCGGAGATCGTCCGCGAGCGCCCCTGCCAAGGCTGCGTAATCGGTGTGACTCTCGATCTCTTCGTCGATCTTGTTGATCAAGATGTGAACGAGCGCCTCGCCCTTGAGGTACGGCATCGCAGTCATCAGCCAGTCGAGATCTTGGCGCACGCGCCGACCTTTGAGGAACCTTTCCTCGGTCAGGTCCTTGATCGTCATCATGTAGAAGACCACGTCGGCGTCCTTGCACGCCGCCAGCCACCCCGAAGGCGCGTCGCGGTAGTCGGTCTCGCCGCCGATGTTGATCACTCCCTTGCAGGTGATATCGATGACCTGATGATGCGAGAGTGCGAGCTTCACGCTGAAGGAGCTAACCTTCTCGCCCATCGGCGAGTTCGTATGGACCGCGGGGATCTCCCGGTTCTGCAGCCGCGCGAGGAAGCTGTCTTTCCCGCTGGCCGTCGGACCGACCACAGCGATCTTCTTTCCAGACCACCATTCGCGCGCCGCCTTCACCAGGCGAGACGCATGCTTCCTCACGCCTGGAAATGACGCTAGGAGCAGGAACACACGGAAAACGGTTACTGCGGCCGCCGGCATCGCTCTCAGCCTCTCCCGCCCGCCGCCAGCAGCGGCGACGGATCGCGCGATGCGGCCCTCGAAGGCACGGCAAGCACATCGGCACTGGACGTGGGCTCGCTCTCGGACTGGGGGCGGCGCGCGGGCACCCTCAGAAGCGGAACGGTTCCCATGAGCACCGCCAACATCGTCGCCCCGTTGTTGATGATGGCGGCGATGGGCGGAGTAATGAATCCGCAGGCACCCAGGGCGATCGCAATGGCATTCGGTACGATGATGACTCCCAGATTCTGCCGAACGCTGGCCATCGCTCGGTCGCCGATCCGGAATGCTTTCTCGAGTCGGGCGAGGCCGCCGTCCAACAACACGACGTCGGCGGTCTCGAGCGCGACGTCGGTGCTGCCGGCGATCGAAATTCCCACATCCGCCGAGGCCAGCGCTGGCGCGTCGTTGATGCCGTCGCCCACCATCGCCACGACACAGCCGGCGGCCCGCATCTTTCTCACATATGCTGCCTTTTCCTGGGGGAGGAGACCGCCCACGGCTTCGTCGATCCCGAGCGCACGCGCGACACTCGTCACCACTTCGGGGCTGTCGCCCGAAAGAAGCACGACCTTCCGGCGGCCGCCGTCTCGTAGCGCTCGCACGATGGCCGCGCTCTCGGGGCGAGTGCAGTCGGAGTAGCCGACCACTCCTACAACTCGCTCGTCGACGGCAACGCAGAGGCTCGAGACACGAGCCCTCTTGAAGCGGGTCAGGTGCCTCTTGAGGGACCGACCGATGTCGAGTCTCTGGCTCTCCATCCATGTGGCCCGGCCGACCCGCACGCGTCGGCCCTGGACGCGCGCGGACAGTCCCAGCCCCACCGCGTACTCGTCGCTTCCTGCGTCAGGCGCGACGGTTCGGATGCCGTGTTCCTTCGCGTAGGCCTTCAGCGCCCTTGCGACGGGATGGTCGTGTGGCGCCTCGGCGGAAGCACACCACTTGATGAGGGCGGACTCCGTCACGCCACTGGCGGTCACCACCTCCACCACTTCCGGTACGCCACTCGTCAGCGTACCGGTCTTGTCGAAGACGATGACGTCGGCCTTCGAAAGGCGCTCCAGGTATTGAGCCCCCTTGACCAGCACTCCTTCGCGCGCGGCGAGCGCCATTGCGGTCAGCGCGCTCGTCGGTACCGCGATGCGAATGCCGGTCCCGAAGTCGGTGATGAGCACGCACACCGCGCGGGTCACGTCGGAGGCCAGGGCCGCAGCGAGCCACGCGACCCCGAACGTCGGAAGGACGAGCTTACTCGCAAGGGCAAGCGCGTCGCGCTGCAAGGTGAGAGGCTTCGAGCCCACGGTGTTCAGGATTCTCTCGATCCTCGCGGCCTCGGTGTTCTTCCCGGACGACTGCACCTCGACGACGACCTGGCCTTCGACCACGACGGTGGAAGCGAACACCGGGTCGCCCTTCGTCTTCGAGAGCAGGTGCGACTCGCCGGTGAGCGCCTTCTCGTCCACCTCCGCCAGGCCCGAGACGACCCTGCCGTCGGCCGCGATGCCGTGCCCGGTGTGGACGATAAAATGGTCCCCGACTTGGAGGTCGCCGACCGGCACGGCGTCGACGCAGCCATCCGGAAGAAGGCGCAGCGCTTCCTGCTCTCGGCGCTGCATCAGCATCGAAAGCGCAGAGCGCGCCTTGTTAGACGAGATGTCGAGCAAGAGGTCGCCAACCCCCACCATCCAGATGACGAAGGCGGCGGTCGTGGGCCGGCCGGTAGCGAGCGCTGCGAACGTCGCCGCCACATCGAGAAGATCGATGCTGATCTCCCCTTGGCGGAGCGCTACGACACTGCGTTCAAGGGGCCGCAATGTGTTCAGCGCAACGCCCACGGCGAGCCAGGGAACGGACGCCGAACGCGTGAGGCACATGAAAAGAACCCACGTGCCCGCCAGAGCGCCACCCCATCGAGCCGGAGTGGGCTTGTGCCATTCGCGCGCCCATTCGGCCGGATCGCTCTTCAACAGCGCTTCCAGAATCTGGGCTTCACTCACCTCTTCGGGGCCGTAGACCACCAGCGTCGTGCGCCCGCCCGGAAGGTGCTTGGTGCGCTTCACCCCCGGGAGCCCCGCGGCGAGCATCGTCAACGTGGCGAGCTGCGGTTCGGTGATGCCGGTCACTCGGAGGCGGACACGCCCTCTCAGCGAGTGCACCCGTTGGACGTCGAACGGCTCGGCGATGCGGCTGCGGTTGAGCGTGTGGACCTTGTCTCGCAGACTGCGAACGAATCGACCGGGGAGCGCGGTTCCATCGTCGTAGTCGATGTGGAATGAGCCGGTACCGGGTCGCTGCTCGAAGCGAACTACGTCGATGCGCTCGGCCAACCACCCTTGGAGCGCAAGGGCCTCGGCCGAATTTTCACCCACGCCAAAGATGGAGGCGCGACCGCGACCTTTCTGAAAGACCTGTAGCTCTGTGTTCATCGAGCATCGCCACGCTTCTTGCCCTGGCCACCGCGCTCGTCCTCTTGCCGCGCGACTCTTTCGCGCGTCCGTACCTCCGGTCGATGCCACTGCATGAAGACGCGGTAGCTGTGATAGAGGGCGCCGTCCCAGCTTGGCAGGCGGCCACGATCCTCATGGAGCGCGAACGACACGACCGATGTGGCGGCGAGCGCGACCGGCACCAGCTCTCGCAGGTCGGCTCGGTCGCCCGTCAACTTACTGACGATCTGGTTGACGCCCTGCACGGTGTCGAGAAACGCGCTCACCAGCTCCTGGCGATTCATCTGACCGCTGGTCGCGTGTTCGACCCCTCGGAATCCCGCAGCCTTGGCGATGTGCTTGAGCAGATCGTCGGCCTCGATCGCACGTGAATCGTACTCGACCACGACACTTCCGGTCTTTTGGTTGTGAGACCAAGAGCGAAACCCGGGAGCAGCCTCGGCGGCGGCCCGCGCCGCCGCCACTGCCACCGCCCGGCTGTCGTCTGCCGGCTGAATGAATGCGCCTGCCTTGATTCGAAGATACCCAGGATGGTGGTGGACGAGGCGCAGCGGTTCATCCACGAGTCCAGCCCGCTCCGAGCTCTTGGGGAGCGCCACCACTCGTCCGGATGGGCTCACGCTTCCTCGTTCGTCGTCCGGGCCTCGTGCACGGCTCCGTTGGTGGCCCCATTCGGGCCGGAGGTGCCCACCTCAGCCTTCGACCGAGCCTCTGCCAGCATGTCCTCCAGACGCTCGCCCTCCGCCGCGGCCCATTGGCCGACCCGCTCCTTGGCGCGGATCGCGATCTCCAAGAGCTTCACGCCAACATTTTCAGGCGAGTCCGCAAGACTTCTAGCGGCCCAGCCGCCGACGAATCCCGCGCCGAATGTGAGTACCGATTTGATGTTCGAGTTGGTGTTCGAGTCCATAGTGTTCTCCCGTTGCGCCGGAATCGTGAGCGCGGGCTAGCCGTCGGACTGCCGCGTTGGTCAGTCCTTCTGTCCGCCGTGGCCGTTTCGATGCTCATTCAGTCCGCGGTATGCGAGGTAGCCCGCTGCCCCGGCGAGCGCAGCCGGGCCTACGCCGACCACTGCGGCAGCAAGCAGGCCGCCGCCCGCTGCCGCGACGACGCCGGCTGTCAGGCGCTGCCACGAGCCAGTCGGCAACAGGGCCTCGACCGTCAAGGCGACGTCATCGTGCTTGCGCCCCGCCTTGTGGATCTGGGTCGACTTCGGGGTGTGCTTTGCCGCTTCTTTGTTCATGGCTCTCTCCTCGTTTTGGTTTATGCGTGCCGACTTGCGTCGCCCGTCTTTTTTGTATGACGCCGCCCGTTAGGGCGGCGTAAATATGGAAGGCGCAGCGAGTGAAGCGCGGAGAGGCAGGGCATGTGACGTGCCAGCAACGTGCGCGAGCGGATCTCGCTTCTTGGGGAACCGTCTGCGCAATTCTCGCGTTGGCGCGCAAATGAGGCGCGACCACGTCTCGACGTCGATGCGGCCACCTCGGCGGAGTGCCGCCGCGACCCATCGACGACGATCGCGCTGCTAAACTAAGCTGGCCCAGGATTCGCTTCGGGGAAGATTTCGATGCCTTTCGCGACGAAGATTCAACGCGAAGGCCCGGCGGTGGCGCCTGCTGACGTGTCGGCTCTGGAGCCGCAAATTCGAGTGCGCATCGCGACGCCTCTTGGATCTTCATGCCGTATCTCGATGGAGGCGGGCGGTGCAGTGTAGCGTCTCGACGAGCGCCCGACGGATGTCCGCTGGGTTGCGGAATGGAAAGCGGTGGATGCCAAGCAGAGTCGTACGTCCGTCGATGCCCAGCGCCACCACGTCGTCGCCGCGCTCGTACACGTCCGCGATCGGAGCCATGAATTTCGCCCGACCCACGAGGGGACGGAGCATCCATCCGTGCCGCGTCACGACCACGGAATGCAACATCGCCAGTCGACTGCTGACCGCGCAGAGGACGGCGGCCGCGTAGATCGCAGCCGCGAGAGCGAAGTGGAAGTGACCGGACGGCGGTGCACTCCAGACGAATGCGACAGCGCATCCAATGCAGATCGTGGATGCCAGCCTTCCGGCTCTGCGCGCCGCCCTGGCGGCGCTCCGTACGCATCGGGCCGGCCTCCTCGTCGTTGCCAGGCGCGACCGCATCGCGCGCGACGTGGTGCTCGCGGTGCAGTTCGAGCGTGACGCAGCGCGAGCGGGTGCCCGCCTTGTCAGCGCTGCGGGCGAGGGCAACGGTGATTCGCCCGCTGACGCCTTCATGCGGGTCGTGCTCGACGGCGCGGCACAATACGAGCACGCCCTCATTCGCGCTCGGACGCGCGCGGCGCTCGCGGTCAAACGCGCCCATGGCGAGCGCATCGGCGCCGTGCCTTACGGCTTTGCCTTGGGGGCAGACGGTAGGTGCCTCGTGACCCACGAGCGAGAGCAGGCGGACTGTCGCTCCGGGCGCTCGCCTCACGGCTCGCCGCCGAAGGATACGCCAGCCGTACGGGGCGACCCTTCTTCGCGTCCCAAGTCGCGCGCATGCTCACTGGAGCCGCTGGCCCACCGCGGAACCCGCACGTGCGTGCTCGGGCACGTGCCACGCAAACAATAGGTTTCCCGCCAGCTTAGGCCACCTCGGACACTTCGATACCGTCACCCCCCAACTCTGGCCAAGGATCAGAAGAGGCTGGTGACGGGAACGGTCGCTCCGACCGCGCCGCCCGCACCGAGCCCCGTCGCCAGCGCGACCGTGCGGCGCGGACCGCGCTGCGATGCGCCCGGACGCTTGCGGGCGCTGCCCGCCCCGTGCAGGCTTGTCCCCATGGTCGCCAAAATCGCGCCCACCCTCGACCAGCTGATCGCCGAGCTCGAAGGCCTCCCCCCGGAAGTGAAGGGAGAGATCATCAAGGGAGCGCTCTACACGAGCCCGAGGCCGCTCGCGCGCCACATGAGCATCGAAGGGCTGCTCGTCGGCGACTTGACCTCGCCGTATCAGCGAGGCCGCGGGGGTCCGGGTGGCTGGTGGATCTTGCCCGAGCCCGGGATCTCGTTACCCGGGTCGCCCGAGTTCTCGCCCGACGTGGCGGGCTGGCGCCGTGAGCGCCTTGCCGCGCTGCCCGAGACGACGCTCGCGCTCGTTCCCGACTGGATCTGCGAGATCCACTCGACCAGGACGCGCGGCTACGACGTGCGCATCAAGCGCCCCTTCTACGCCGAGATCGGGGTCGAGTGGCTCTGGTACGTCGACGCCGCTGCGCGCGCCCTGACGGTCAGCCACCTGCAGGGCGGTCACTGGCTCGAGGTGGGCGTCTTCGGCGACCGCGACAAGGTTCGTGCGCCTCCCTTCGACGCCGTCGAGCTCGCGCTCGCGGAGTGGTGGGGCGACGCCGAAGAGGAGTGACGACCGAGCGCCTCGCTCGCTCGACGGCGCTCAGTTTCAGGTCACGGCGGCCAGGTCGAGCTAACCGTCGCCGCCGCCGCGACGGCGTCGGGCGTCAGCGGCCTTGGAGTCCTCGAGCCGCAAAGCGTGGCCATCGACCACCCGTTCCTGTTCCTCATCCGCGACACGACGAACGGCAGCATCCTGTTCGTGGGCCGAGTGGAGGATCCGCGTCCTCCGCCAGCGCCGCGTAGAACACCTTTCGCATCGAGAGGCGATCGGCCTCGAGCGCGATCAAGGCGCCCGTGTCGAGGGTGAGGCCTCCCCTCATCACCGCCGCCGCTTGTTCTTGCGCCGCTGCGACAGCGAGGGCGCCGGACCTTCGCGATTCCAGAACGCGACCAGCGCGCGTTGCTCGTCGGCGGTCGGGATCTCATGCGGCAAGAACGTCGCAAGAATCTCGCGCCGAGCCTCCTGACGTTCACGTTCCTCGAGCCGATCCCGCACCGCTCGCGTCACGTACGCCGAGAGGCTAACGCCCTCGTCTTCAGCGGCGGTCTTGGCTAGACGGAGCTCGGTGCGCCCCATGGCGACGCTGACCTTTTGCGTACCAGCCATCGCTCGAACCTACCACCGGTAGGAGCACGCTGCCACCACGCGAGCGGCCGCGCTCACTTGCGCGATCGAGCGAGGAGGCGCCGGAGTGCAGGCGTGGCGATGAGCGGCGCATGGAGCAAGCCGAAGCTTGCTCAGAAGTGGAGGCGCCGGGAATCGACCTTGACTGGACGGAGGCCTGGCGCGGTCCAGGCAAGGCGATGAACGAAGGCGACTACTGGCCCGCTGATCCGAGCGATGCGAGCATCCCACGCGCCATGATCGGAGCTGGTCTGGTCGACACGATTCTTCTTCGGTGTGTTGATTCCCATGA
>ODAK010002355.1_pt1 | contig 19899 bp, 19 predicted proteins | sample 1539591 | NCBI WGS metagenome assembly ODAK01 (sample SAMEA3539303, study PRJEB22396) | soil metagenome | biome: tundra; feature: field; material: soil | place: USA | collected 2010-05 | depth 0.15 m | reverse complement strand
GCTTCAGCCACGTCGAAGTGCAGGAACGCCCCGGCTGGCGGGCCGCTGAGCGGGCCATGTGGGAAGAGGCCGCTGCGCTCAGCCCCGGCGATGACCCAGCGCTGCAGTCATTCCACGACGAAGGCGCGCGCTCGCTGGACACCTTCACCCTGCTACGCCGGGTCATGGGAACCGCGACCGCACCTTCACCGGCCCCGGCGCGAACGAACGGCGAGCGCCGTTTGTGCAGATAACCGCGATCAGGGCCCCCAACGCGGCTGCCAGCGGTTCCTGCGTGCCACGCAGACGTACGATGGCTGCATTGCCAGCACCCCCGCAGCTACGCGGCCACGACAGCGGAGCCGGACCATGCCATCGTCAGTTCCCGTGATCGACCTCACGCCCTGGCTCAGCGGAGACGAGACGGCCCGCGCTACCGTAGCTGCCGAGGTCGACGCGGCGCTCCAGAGCGTGGGCTTCTTCCTGATCAAAGGCCATGGCGTGGCGGGCGAACTGCGCGCGCGGGTACGTGCGCAGGCACGGGCGTTCTTCAGGCTGCCGCGCGAGACCAAGCAGCGCTACGCCGTCACTGTCGGCGGCCGGGGCTGGCTGCCGCCCGGCGTCGAGGCGAACGGCTACGCCGAGGGCACGCAGACTCCGCCGGATCTGAAGGAGTCATTCGCGGTCGGCGCCGACCAGCCGACGGGCGACCCGGACGTCGACGGGTACTGGTTCCAGCCCAATGCCTACCCGGCCGAGGTGCCGGCGCTGGAGCCCGCTGTCGTCGCCTACCTGGCCCAGATGCGCGAGCTCGCGGACGAGCTGCTCGTGCTGTGCGCGGCGGCACTGGGGCTGGACCGCGACTTCTTCACCCGGCACACCGGGCACGCCACGCACACGATGAACATCAACTGGTACCCGCCGATGACGCTGGCCGGCGAGCCGGAGCCCGGCCAGTTCCGGATCGGCCCGCACACCGATTTCGGCACCGTCACCATCCTCGACCGTGAGCCGGGCCGGGGCGGCCTGCAGGTGTGGACGGAGCAGGACGGCTGGGAGGACGCGCCCTACGACCCCGGCGCGTTCACGATCAACACCGGCGACCTGCTGGCCCGCTGGAGCGGCGGCCGGTGGAAGTCCAACAGGCACCGCGTGCTTCCGCCGCAGGTCGAGGCGCCCGGCGAGGACCTCGTCTCGCTCGTCTACTTCTACGAAGCCGACCACGACGCGGTGATCGAGTCCCTGCAGCCGCCGGTCGGCAAGCCGAACGACTACGGGCCGGTGGTGTCGGCGCAGTTTCTGAAGGAACGCCTGGACGCGATCACGGTAGGTTAACCGCCCGGCGGCCGGCAGCTGACGATATCGTGCTGTGCCGCAGGCTGGGGCGGGCATCAGTCCGACATTTACCGGCGGGGGCTGGCAGCGTGTCACCAATTGACGAGATCCGCGCCCAGGCGCCGGAGGTGGCTGCTGGCTGGTCACCTGCCGATGCGCCGGATTCCTGGCGGCTGACCGCCGCCTTGTTCCAGGCGATCGCGGCGCACGAGGGACTGCTGGGCTGGATCGCCCTGGGCATCGCGGCGACGGCAGTCGCCCGCACCGATCCGGTCGGGCTGGCCGACCTGGGCACCGGCGCCGGGCTGGGGCTGCAGCTGGACCGGTACCGCTACCTGCTCGGCAAGCAGGCATCCGGGCCCGGGGCCGCCGCGCTGAGCCTCAGCTGCGAAGTACGCGGGCCCCGCGAGCCGCCGCAATCCAGCCTGCCGCCCATCGCTGAGCCCGCCGGAATCGATGTGAGCCCCGTCGACGTGCAGGACCCGCCCGCACGGTCCTGGCTGCAGGCGTGCACGCCGCCGGAGGCATCCGCGCTGGCCCGGCTGACCGCGGCCATCGAGGTGACCCGCCAGCACCCGGTCAAGCTCGTCACCGGTGACGGCGTCGAGGCGCTGCCCGGCGTGCTGGACAGCTGCCCGCATCGCTGGTCCGCGACCGCCAGCAGCACGGCGTCTTCGCCGTGCTGGGCGCGCGAACCTTCCACGGCAGCACCGACCGGCGCCGCCTGCTCGCCCGCGCCCACCCCTCCGGCCAGTGGGTCGAATGGCTCGACCCGGATCCCACCTGAACCGCCCGTGCCAGCCCTACTGGGCGAGCGCCACCTGCCGTTAATGCCTGACCGGCCCTACGAACAGGATGAGCGGGCTCAGCTTTGAGCAGACCGGGAGCGGGAACGGGACGATCTTGGACCTAGTCTGGTTCGGCGGGTAGACGCGCAGGCCAGCGGCGGTGACCGGGTGACACGCCGCCCGCGGGAAGTTGCCGGCGTCTATCACTTGTAGTACCGCCGTGGCGGTCTTGCCCCGGCCCAGTGTCACTAGATGCGGGGCGGTGGAGTGATCGAAGGCGGCCCGGCGGCCCAGCTGATGTCCGTGCAGGTCGACAGCGGCCAGGAAGGGGAAGCCGTTGAGCGTGCAGCTTCGCCCGCTCAGGTTGGTGAACTCCAGGCTGTAAGTGACGCTCCCGAGAGTTACGCCGCCGCTGGTGTCCAGCCAGATGACCAGGCCAGGCGTCTGGCACAGGCGCACGGCAGCGGGTGACGCCTGGCTGGCAGGCGATCCTGGTGCGGCCAGCGCGACCGCGGGCACGAAGATCGCGGCGCTGACGGCCGCGACCGCGGCGCTGATCCGGCGTGCGGCGCGAGTGGTGAGTTTCATGGTGAGTCCTCCTCGGGTGAGAGCCTGACCGGGACGTCTGGTTACTGGGCAGCAAGTGCGGACAGCGCCCAGCGGGCACTGCAGATCACTGGGCGCGGCAGTGCACCAGGCACTAATGCAGAGCAGCCTGGATGGCGACTGATACAGCCATCTGTTACTTCTGCTTTTGCAACACCGCGACGGTCATGAAGCGCTGCCTGGTCGAGCATGCGCTGAACGGGTAGGGGATCAGCCTGGACGCGGACTGGCCCGGCGGGTAGACCCGCAGCCCAGCTGCCATGACCTGGTGGCAGGCCGTGGGGGGGAAGACGCCCACATCCGTGATCGCCAGCACCGCCGTCGCGGTGGCCCCGTTGCCGAGCCTGACCGTGCCCAGCTTCGCGTTACCCGGGTTACCCCACCTCGCCTGGGCGCCGACCTGGCCGCCGCCCAGGCTGACCGCCGAGACCCCGGGATGACCGCGTAGCGTGCACGCATGCCCGGACAGGTTGGTGAAGTTGAGGGAGTAGTAGAAGGCCCCAGCGGCGCCCTGCTCGTAGGTGATCCAGGCGACCAGCCCGGTCGTTGAGCAGCCTGGAGTGCTGGCTGCGCTGACAGGTGCGGCAGGGGAACCGGTGGCCGCGAGTGCGGCCACCGGGATCAGGGCTGCGGCGCTGGCTATGGCAGTCGCGCCGGCCAGGCGCCTCGGAGAGAAGGCGTGCAGTCGCATGGCGTCCCCCTTGTTCTCGGCAGTTAAGGACCTCTGCACTCCTTAGGAGCGCGTGACCTGCCCGGCAGATACGAGTCCCGCCCGATCAGGCGCCGGAGCAGCACAATGCGACCTGCGGCACGCTCGATGGCGACTGCCGTTCTGTCAGTGGCGGCGTATCCGGCGCCACCGGGCGGCTGAGATGGAGGCGGCCGCGCACACGATCAGGGCGGACCCCAGGACAACGTCGAAGAGGGCCGGAAACGGCCACTCGCCGCTCGTGATGAGCAGCATCCCGAGCAGCAGCAGCGGCAGTACCAGGGGCCCGCGCGGTCCCAGAGCCAGGCGCGGCACCGTCCCCGGCGGCAGCGGCCGGGCCTGCTGCAGGACCGGGGCGGGCCCGGGAAGGTCGGCCATGACGCGGCGCAGATCACCGAGGGTCCTGGCCTCCAGCGCCGCCGTGACCCGCTCGTCCAGTTCCTCGCGCGTGAGCCGGCCCTCAGCGTAGTGGTCCTGCAGCCGGACGGTGGCGCGCTCCCGGTCGGCGTCGGACGTCCGGATGCGGTCATCTATCGCCCTGCCCGTCCCCTGGTGATTGGTCCCGCCCGGCGGCACCCCCGCTCTCGCACTCGGCCCCGGCAACGTCTGCGGGGCAGGCGAGAGCGGTCCGGCGGAGGCGCGCTCGAAGTGGCCGTCGGCGGCGTCCAGCCACCGGATGACCGAGTCCAGCCGGAACAATTCGGCGTCGACCGCCAGCGCCAGGCGCAGATCGCGGCCGGCGTTGTCGCGCTTGATCCGGGTCCGCCGCTGCATCAGTTCCACCAGATACCGTCGGTGCACCTGTGCGATCTCATGCCCGTCGGTGCCGGGCACCCGCAGCGCCACCAGAATCTTCGTGGCCAGCTCATCGTGGGGCGGGGAGGCCAGATCCGGGGGCGTGCGCAGCCAGCCGGCCAGCTCCCGCTCCCCGCCGGCGGTGATCCGGAACTCCGTCCGCGGGCTGTCCGCCCCGGCGCCGCCGGACTCCACGAACCGGTCATGTTCGAGCCGCTGCAACGTCGTGTACACCTGGCCAGCGTTCAGCGGCCGGACCTCGCCGGTGCTCGCCTCAAGTTCCTCTTCCAGCCGCAGGCCGGACCTGGGCCCTTCGCTCAGCAGTGCGAGCACGGCATACCGGACGCTCATGACGTCACGCATCCGGGTACCGGGTCACTCGATCGGCTGGTGAGTGATGGCCGATGGTTCACGTCCGGCCAGCAGCCAGCCGACGCCCGCCGCGATCAGCGGCATCCCGATCAGGATGATGAGCAGGTTCTCGGTGGGGACGCTGGAGAGCTCGGAGAGGCCGTCGAGCGGGTTGTCCCATGCATAGGCGATGGCTCCGATGTAGGCCGCCACCGTGCCGAGCACCGCGCCGGCCAGGCCGAGCGCCCCGGCGGTGGCGGCGGTGATGGTGCGCCGGGTCGCGGCGCTGGCCCCGGTGGCGGCCAGGGTGCGCAGGTCGCTGGCCGTCTCGCTGCGGATGAGGCCGACCGACATGGCCAGGATGCCGAGCGCGAGGAGGATCCCGAAGACGGTGGCCCAGTTGATGATCTCCGCCGACGTGGGGATGCTGTTCTTCGTCTCGATGGTCATCCCGGCCGCCCCGGCGGTGGCCCGGGCGCCGCTGATCTGGGCGGCGGTGGGGGGATGCGGGGTCTGGATGAGCCAGCCGGAAATGCTGGTCTGCAGGCCGAACTCGTGGATGGCATGCTCAGTGATCACGGTGTTGGGCGCCGACGTGCCGGATGGCAGGGCGCTGACTTCCTGGATCACGGGGTTGGCCAGGCAGCTGCTCTTAGGACAGGGAAACGAGTCCGACCCCGGCCCCGGCCCGGGACCTTTCTGGCCGCCGTTCCCGTAGAGAAGCTGCATCTCCGACATGCCCGACAGCCCGGGCCGCATGCTGAGGATGTCGGCTGCCGGGTTGACGTCAGCCTTGATCCCGAAGGCCCGCAGGAGCTGCGGGGTGGCGACGTAGATCTGTCCGTCCCATTGATGCCCGGATGCGGCGTGCTGGAGGTTGGCGCTGGTCTGCTCGAGCGTGATGACGTCGGTGGAGCCGAGCCCGGCAGCGATGGCATGCACGGTCTGCGTCATCGACTTCGTCGTGCTTCCGGTCGCAGGCCCGCTGGGGCCGCCGCCACCGCCCGGCCCGCCGGGTCCGCCCCCACCGCCTGGACCGTTGGGCGTGTAGACGATGACCTGGTTCGACGCCACGTTGGGCCCGGCCCAATCGAGGACGTTCCCGAACCGCTGCGCGGACAGGACGCAGACGAGCACGGCGATCAGCATGCCGACGCTGATGGCAGCCAGGGCCGAGCCCGAGCGGGCCCGGTAGCGGGCCAGGTCGCGCAGGGCCAGGCGGACCGCGATCGGGGCGTGCCGGCCGAGCCTGCCCATCGTGGCCAGGAACAGCGGGGCCAGCAGGATCACCGCCACGAGCAGGGCGACGAGGCCGAAAAGCAGCGCGGGCGCTGAGCCGCTGCCGTTGCCGTTGCTCTGGCCGGCGTACGACAGCAGGAGCGCGGCGATGACCAGGAGAACCACGCCAGGGACCGCGGAGCGGTGCACCTGCTTGGGCGGCGCGGGCCGTCCGGACAGGGCCGTGACGATGGGAAGCCTGGTGATGGACCGGGCCGGACGGGAAGCGGCAAAGAATGTGGCCAGTACGGCGAGAACCATCGCCGCGGCGATCACCAACCACGGCAGCTGGAACACGCCGATCACGTGATGGGCGTTCGTCTCGAGACTGGGCCGGTAGGCGAGCCAGGCCGCCAGGCCCGCCGCGGCCCCGATCAGCGCGCCGGCGACCCCCACGACCACGCCGTTGGCCCGCACGACCAGACGGATGTGCCTGTCCGTGGCGCCCAGCGAGGCCAGCATCCCGAGCGAGCGCAGCCGGCGCTGCGCCAGCACCGTGAAGCCCCCCACGGCCATCAGGGCGATCAGGACCATCGCGACGGTCACCAGGGCCAGCACGATCGTCTCCGGGTTGAGCGGGTTACTCGACGCCGCGACCGAGGGCGTCTGGACGTTCAGGCCGATCGAGGCCGGGGTCACGCCCGGCGCGTCAAAAAGGACGGTGACCTGGGTCGGCGCGCGGACCTGGCCGGGCGTCACCAGGGCGAACTCGTCCAGCAGGCTGTGCGGGTTCTCGACGATGCCGACCACCCGCCGGGCCGTGCCGCCAGTGCGCCACAGGTCCCCGATCTTGAGGTTGAAGGCCGAGGCCACGCCGTCCGTCACTGCCACCTGGCCGGGCCCGGTGGGGTAGTGCCCGCTGACCAGGGCGAGCATTGGCTGCCCGAACGGGCCGTGCGGGTTCTGGGCCCGCAGGTCGAAGGTGTTGATCGTGCCGGGGATGGCGACGGTCTGGTTCTCGATGACGTCGACCCGGCCGAAGCGGTGCTCCAGGGCGGCAATCTGGGCGGCCAGGTGCGGATCAGGCGCCTGGAAGCTGGCTGCGTCGCTGGCGGTGCCAAAGCCAGCGCCGGCCGGGGGCGGCGTGTTGGTGGCCACCGCCGCCCCGAGGAACGTGGCGGCCACGGCGACCACGATGAGCGCCAGGACCAGGACCTGCTGGCGCCACTCGCGGCGGAACATCCGCCAGGCCCAGCGGATCACGGCGCGGCGGGCGGGAACGCCCCCGTTGCGGGCTCCCGCCGGTGCCGGGCGCTCGCGCAGCGCCGTGCTCACTGGCCCGGGCCCGGTGTGAGCAGCGACTCCGGCCCAGGCATCGGCGCCGTCTGGTCGACGACGCGCCCGTCCCGCAGGAACACGACCCGGTCAGCCCACGAGGCCAGCTGCGCGTCGTGGGTCACCACCACCGCGGCCACGCCCCGCTTGCACGCCTCGTGGATCAGCCGCATCACTGCTTCCGCGTTCACCGAGTCCAGCGCCCCGGACGGCTCGTCGGCGAGCAGCAGGCGGCGGTCCCCCGCCACCGCGCGGGCGATCGCCACCCGCTGGCGCTCGCCGCCGGACAGCTCGTCAGGGAACCGGGAGGCCCGCTCGCCCAGGCCGAGCCCGTCCAGCGCCTGCAGACCGGCCGCGCGGGCCTTACCGGCGGCTACGCCGTCGAGTTCCAGCGGTAGGGCGACGTTCTCGGCGGCGGTCAGCCCGGGCAGCAGGTTGAAGTCCTGGAACACGAACCCGACCGTGCGCCGCCGCAGCCGGGCCTTGGCGTTGCGTGACATACCCGACAGCGCGGCGCCGCCGACCAGCACCTCCCCGCTGGTGGGGTCCTCCAGGCTCCCGGCGATGGTCAGCAGCGTGGACTTGCCCGAGCCGCTCGGTCCCATCACCGCCACCATCGCGCCGGCCTCGACGGACAGGTCGACGCCGCGCAGCGCATGTACCTCGGCCATCCCCGCCCCGTAGGTCTTCGAGACGCCTCGCAGCTCCAGCACGCTCATCGCTGCACCCCCACCCTGCGCCGCAGCCTCGGCAACGCGGCGGAAGCCGGCCGGGGAGGATCAGCCGCGGCGCGCTTCAAGCGCCCGTCGGCGGCGTCCAGCCACCGGATGACCGCCTCCAGCCGGAACAGCTCGGCGTCAACCGCCAGCGCCAGGCCCACGTCAAACTCACCTTCGTCCTCTTTGATCCGCGTCCACTGCTGCATCAGCTCCACCAGGTACCGGCGGTGCACCTGGACCACCTCATGCACATCGATGCCGGGCACCCGCAGCGCCACCAGCACCTTCATCACGAGCTCATCGCGGGGCGGGGACGCCAGGTCCGGCGGCGTGCGCAGCCAGGCGGCCAGCTCCTGCTCACCTTCGGCCGTGATCCGGAATCCTTTTTGCGGTCCGTCGTCCCCGGTGTCGTCCGACTCGACCAGCCCGTCGCGCTCAAGCCGGCCCAGCGTCGTGTACACCTGGCCCACGTTGAGCGGCCATACCTCACCGGTCCGCGCCTCGAACTCCTCACGCAACTGCAGCCCGTACTTGGGCCCCTCGCTCAGCAGCGCGAGCAGCGCGTGCCGGAAACTCATGACGCCCGACAATCAGATATCATGCCGAGCATGCTACCGGGTATATAACTCCCTGACAACCCTGTTCCCTCCAGAGTCGGCATAGTCGCGGAGCCCGGTCTCCTTGACTCCGCCTGCGCACAGGCCAGCCGAACGCGGCCTGCCATGCGGCCGGTAACGTTCAGGTCGTGGCGATGCATGGCCATGATCTGGCGATAAGCGCCGCGGAGAACTACCGGGCGTTCGCCGAGGACGCCCACGACCGCAGCCCGGCTTATGAGTCACTGGCCGTGTCGGTCGCCGACAACACCGCCATCCTGCGTTTCCTCGGCTCGCTGCCACCGGAAAAGCGCCAGCCCAACCTGCTGTTCGGGGCAGCCCGCTACCTGCTGGGCGACCCCGTCGACATGTCCCGGCTGCGGGCCCTGGTCCGCCGCAGCAGCGCTGAGCTGGCTGAGGTGATGATGGCCCGGCGCACGCAGACCAACGAGCCGGCCCGCTGCGCCACGATCCTGCCGGCGCTGGCCCCGCTGCCGCCGCCGCTGGCGCTGATCGAGGTCGGCGCCGGTGCGGGGCTGACCCTGCTGTTCGACCGTTACTCCTACGACTACGCCGGGCACCGGATCGCTGGCCAGGACCCGCAAGCGCCCACCCTGCGCTGCACGCCGCGCGGGCCGGTGCCGCTCCCGGCGCAGCTTCCCGCGATCACCTGGCGGGCCGGGCTTGACCTCAGCCCGCTCGACGTCACCAGCGATAATGACGTCCGCTGGCTGTCCTGCATGGTCTGGCCCGGTGAAGGCGACCGCGAGCAGCGGCTCGCCGCCGCGATCGCCGCAGCCCGCCGCGACCCTCCGGTGGTGCACCGCGGTGACCTGCTAACGGGCCTGCCCGCACTGGCCGCCCAGCCACCCGCCGGGGCGACCCTCGTCGTGTATCACTCCGCCGTGCTTGCCTACGTCACGCCCGCGGACCGGCAGCGGTTCGCCGCCACCGTCCGCAGCCTGCCTGCCATCTGGCTATCCAACGAAGGACCCGCCATCCTGCCCGGCATCCCCGTGCCCGCCTACCAGGGCGCGCCGTTCATCCTCGCCCGGGACGGCCAGACTCCCCTGGCGATCACGGACTCGCACGGAAAATGGCTGCACTGGCTTCCGGCCGCAGCGCCATAACAAAAGCGCCACAACAAACCAGCGGGCCTGCGGCCCCTGGAGTCGGTAACTGTCCACGGGGTCCGCCCGGCGGGAACGCGCGGTCGGCGGCGAGATGCTGAAACTGTCTCGCGGGACTTGCAGCCGATCTGGGACGCGGACACAGTACGGAGCATGGCGACATCAGCAACTGTCCGGGTAGCTGCGGTTCAGGTGCCCGCCCGCGCGTTCGACACGGCGGCGTCCATGATCATCGCGAAGCGGTGGCGAGGATGCGGCCAGCCAGGGCGCGAGGTTAATCGTGCTGCCCGAGGCTGTGCTGGGGGGCCACCCGAGGGGCGCCGGCTTCGGGGCGACGGTCGGGGCGCGAACCGCGCCTGGGCGGGCGCTGTTCGGCCGCTATTTCGCCAACGCGGTCCAGGTGCCCGGGCCCGAGACCGACCAGCTGTGCCAAGTGGCGGCGCGGCACGGATGCGAGCTGGTGATCGGCGTCATCGAGCGGGCGGGTTCCACGCTGTACTGCAGCGCGGTGTTCATCAGCGGCACCGGCCACGTACGCGGCGTGCACCGCAAGGTTCAGCCGACCGGCAGCGAGCGGCTGATCTGGGGCCAGGGCGACGGCTCCACGCTGCATGTCTTCGACACTCCCCTGGGCCGGATCGGCGCCGCGATCTGCTGGGAGAATCTCATGCCAGCGCTGCGGCTCGCGCTCTACGGCCAAGGCATCGAGTTCTGGTGCGCACCGACAGCCGACGCACGCGACAGCCACATCGCCACGATGCGCCACATCGCGCTTGAGGGACGGTGCGTGGTGCTCGCGGCCAATCAGTTCGCGACCAGGTCGGCCTACCCCGGCGACTACGACGCCGTGCTGCCATCCGACCCCGGCGCCGTGGTGTGCCGCGGCGAAAGCGTGATCGTCGGCCCGCTGGGCGACATACTCGCCGGCCCGCTGTATGAACAGCCCGGCATCCTCACCGCCGACATCGACACCGATGAGATCGTCCGCGCCAGGTTCGACTTCGACCCCGTCGGACACTACGCACGGCCGGACATCTTCCACCTGCACGTAGATCGCGCAAGCCACACCGCGGTGACCTACCACGCACCCCCGCCGCCGGTCGGCGAAGGCGACAACCTGACCCAATGACCTTGGCCCCGCCGAGGCAACGCAGGCGCCATCAGGCACAGGCACTACCGTGGGCCAGGTGACCGACACTGATGCAATCGTCGAGCGCATCCTTACGACCTACGACACCATCGCCGTCGTAGGGGCCAGTGCCGCCCCGGCCAAGGCAGCGCACTATGTGCCAGCACATATGCAGCAGCACGGATGGCGCATCATCCCGGTCAACCCGCACGCTGATGCAATTCTCGGCGAGCACGTCTACCGCAGTCTCCGGGACGTCCCCGGGCAGATCGGCCTGGTCGATGTATTCAGGCCGCCGGAGCAGACGCCAGATATCGCCCGCCAGGCGGTGGCAGCGGGCGCCACGGCCTTGTGGCTGCAACTGGGCATCGCGTCGCACGAGGCACGTGCCATCGCGGCGGAGGCCGGACTCCTCTACGTAGAAGATCGCTGCCTGATCATTGAGCAACGGCGCCTGCGGCTGCAAGCACCCGGCTCACGGTAACCAACCCACCCGGGCTCTACCTCGCTTCCAGCACCGCAAGGTCGCGCACCGCATAGCGGTGATGCTCGCACTCCTCCTCCATCACCACGCCGAGGCAGTCTCCGACCGAGCGCGATTCCTCGGGATAACCGGGCGCAGGCGCACGCGTGCAGATCCCTTCGAGCTCGGTGCTGGTGAGACCGTCGACGATGCCGCGCACCAGGGTCATGCGGTCGGCGCGGACCGTCATCACCTCTGCGAACGACGGATGCGCGTCGAGGTCGATGCCGAGCGCCGCCGCGTCCGCGGGCGCATAGGCGGTCTGGGTGACGCCGAGCCGGTGGTAGGGCATCGGCTCGTCGAGGACCGTGCGACTCGCCCAGGCGTCGGTGATGAAGACCAGATGGCGCAGCGTCTCGACGAAGGACCACTCGTCGCCGGCCCGAACGCGCCGAGCCGGTTCGGGCAGCCGCCTCGCGCGGGCGACCGTGTCCGACCAGAGCCGTTCGATCGTGTCCCACATCGCGCGGTAGTCGCCGGCCGTCTGCATCTCTCGTAGCTGCACACGTTCGGGGTGCCGCCGGTCGAGCTCGGCGTCCACGAACGCCGTGACGTCAACGTCGTTGACGACGAAGTTGCTGACGTATCCGGACACGTTGACGTCGACGAGCCACGAGTCGACGATCTTGACCTGGCTCATATCGCAGTCGACGAACTTCGCGCCGGCGAGGTCAGCGACCGTGAAGTCCGCACCGCGGAACGCGTCGTTGCTGCCGTCGTCGTGATAACCCGCCGACCACCGATGCGGACCGTACTGCGCTGCCATCGCGCGATTGTCCCCCAATAGATCTGAGGCGTGCAACCGCTGGTTCGCTCATCATGGAGAGTTCCGGACGTCACGCGCTGAGCGCGGCTGCCAGCAGATCACGCGCCGGAACCGTATGGATGACATGGCGTACCGGCGGGTCAAGATCAAAGGCAGGTGCCGCCATCGCATCGCCCGGCTCGCATGGCCCGATCACCGCGCCCGCCTCGGCCAGGCGCGGCCCCGCCGCCCGGTGAACCGCCCCGTCCACTCCGCCACCACCCAGCAGGGACTCGTTCGCGGCGGTGACGATTCCGGCCACCCGGCAGGCACTGGCCGAACTCTTCGTTACCGAGCGGTCCGCTCTCGAGATCCCAGCGCCCGCGGCCGGCGATCACCTGTTCAGCTTCGGCCTCCAACGTTGCCTGCTCACCAGGACAACCGGCCACGGCGACCCGAGCCCGCAGCACACCATCTGGCACGAAGCCAGCAGGTAGCCGACCTTGGACCGGAACGCTGGGCGTCTGCTACCTCACCGGGTTCCGGTGATCTCGTGCGTGTCGTCTTCGAGAAAGTGATGGCGCAGGCGCTGGACCCGCACGGGCTGACCGTGGCGCAGTATGCAGTCCTATCCGCGCTGGCCGAGGAGCCGGGACTGTCCAACGCCGACCTCGCACGTCGGGCGTTCGTCACCCCGCAGAGCATGAACAAGTTCCTGCACGACCTCGAGAAACAGCAGTTCGTCGTCCGGCAGCCGCACCCCGGGCACGGGCGCGTGCTGCAGGCCACGCTCACGCCCGAGGGCCGGCGAGTAGCCGCAACCGCCTCTGCTGCCGTCGACACCGTCGAGCGGCGGATGCTGGCTGGCTTGTCCCCGCAGGATCAGGACCAACTCGCCAAGGCCCTCAACTCGTGCATCGGCGCGCTGACACAATTGCCCGGAAAACGGCACGACGGGCCATCACGCTCCGTCACGAACCCCCGCGCGCTTGACGCGCGCCTACCCGTTCGGCGCGGCAGAGTCGGCAGGGGCTGGTGCCGCGCCGCTAAGGATGGGCCTGCGGCTGGTCGAGCACGGCGAACAGCAGCCCGCCGATCATGGCCATGTTCTTATGGAACTGGATTCGCTGCTGCTTGCGGGCGGCCGGGTCCTCGATCCTCCAGTACGCGTGCCCGGCCAGGGTGGTGGGAATCAGCGAGCCGGCCAGGACCAGGGCGGACAGCCGCGGGGCCCGCCCCAGCGCCAGGAGCGTGCCGCCCAGCACCTGCGCGGCGGCATTCCCTCGCACCACCAGCGCGTCGTCGGCGGGAAGCGGGACAATCTCGCGGACCGCGGCCAGCATCGGGGCGGCCTGATCGACGCGCGCGCCCGGCGCCCGCAGGGCGTCGAAGCCGAGCAGGGCATAGGTGGATCCGGTCAGGATGCGGGCGGCCGGGCGCAATGGCGCCAGCATGCGCCGGGTCGTGGTCATAGCGCCTCGCTACGGGTCCGGGGAACCTCCGTCAGCAGGACTGTACGCGCCGGCTTCTAGGCGGCGGCGAGGGGCACGCCTGCGGGCCCACCGTCACTCCGGCGTTAAGCCGCGACTGGAACCTGTTGGTCGAGGCAACCCCGATCGGCCGTACCCCGGCCAGCCCGAGGTTGCGCAGATTCTGTGCCATGCGGTGCCGAGACGGCCCGACTTGCAAGCGCAGGCCAAGCGGGGAGTGCACGCGCATGCCGTTGCGCACGTCGACGTGGGCGCGCTGCAATAGGGTTTAGGACGTCTTCCGGTGGGGTGGTCGTGCGATTGGCTGGTGACGCCCGGTTACCGGGCGGCGGCGCGGTCGGACACGAGCGAGCCGATCGCCTGGATGGTCTCGGGCAGGTACTTGCGCCGGCCGGTCCAGCGTTTGCAGGGACCGCCAGTTCTTGATGTCGGCGATGGCGTGCGGCCGGATCTCGTGCACAGCGCGGGTCACCGTGGACCGGTCAACCCCGAACATGACCGCCAGCGCGGCGTGCCGGACCTGCAGCCGCAGGACCGCCAGCGTGACCAGCACCCGGTCGGTGAACACTAGCTCGTGGCGGCGGCCGGCTCCGTCAGCGCGCAGCCGGTCAGCACCGCGCCGCTGGCGGAGGGCAGATTCCCGGCCCGCCTGCCACGGGCCGGCCAGCCCGGCCACGAGCCGGCCCAGGTGGTGACGGGAGATCCCGGTGAAGGCAGAATGACTCAAGGCCGCACGAGCCCATGATCGCTTAGACACCGACTCATGATCTTGTGCGGCCGTTTGCTATCCGGTGACCGACACGCCGCGATCATCATGCCTCATCCATGATCGTCAAATTGCGCACCACGTCGTAAGGCAAATGCCAAGATCAACGCCGTGCCGCTCAAAGAGTTCGAGCGTCACGGGCCAGCCCTGGTCGTCCGGCACGGCCGCCGCATGCTGCTGACCGGCTACCTACCGGAAGCAGGCGCTCGGTGGAAGATTGTCGCTAGTGCTACAGCCGCAACCTGAGATTCTTGAGACGACGCTGGTAGTGGCATCGGCGGGGGCGGGGCCTGGTGGACCTGGGGGCCAGCAGGAATGGATTGGGCCAGGCTCCTTCTCATGGCGCGGAGGGAGCCTGGCCCTGCTGAACCGGCTGTCAGGCGGTGGCCGCTACGGCGTCGTCAGCACGGCGTCGAGTTGGAAGGACGCGACCGCGCCCTTGGCCAGCTCGGGCGCGTTCGGGCTGGTGTTGCACTTGCCCTTCTTCGGCCCGGACTTGTACCTCGGCCCGTACCCGGCGAAGTGGACCTGGACCGCACCGGGTCCGGAGTCCCCGGCGAACTTGCCGGTGCTCTTGCTGCCAACCACGGATAGGGCGATGTCCTCGGTCTCCGAGAAGTGGCAGGCCTTCAGGTTCACCGTCTGGCTCATGGTCGGCTTGGCGGTGATCAACACCGTCAGGATCCCGGCCGAGCTGGTGAGCGACTTGGTCTTGCCCTTCTTCGCCCCGGAGCCGTTGAGGTGGACGACCCCGGTGGCCTTCACCAGGCCCCGGAGCTTCAGCGGGATGTTATTGCCGGTCACGGCCGCCTTGCCGTGGACCACCCCGTAGGCGTCCTCCGGGCCGGTGACGGACTTGCTGGCCGCGGTGTGGCTGCTCGCCAGCGCGGGCGCCCCCGCCGCCAGGGCGAGCGCGACAGCGCCGCCCACGGCCGCGAGCTTCATCATGAGTTGCATCGTTTCCCCCTCTTTGGACGATGGTGTCCTCTTGACGGGTGAGGCTACGCTGCGCCGCCCCGGAGCGGAAGACCCCCATCGATGATCTTGGCCGGTAGGGCCCGCGAGGCCAGGCGGGGCATGCTCATCACAAAGGGCAGGCGCCGCCACGCCGCGGCATCTCAGCCAGCGGCTGTAGTACTAGCGGCTGTAGTACTAGCCCTGGCTTTTCGCCGGGATGCTGAGCTGACTGGCGCGTCGACCGTAAAGGTGCTCCTGAACTGGGACGATAAGGGTGCTGAAGCCCTTATCAGCGCAAGTTCGAGGAGCACCTCAAAAGTGAACCTTACCGGGTGGTCGAAGAGCCTGGACGTCACCGCCGATGGCGAGGGCATCGTGTCGCACGCCGTCTCGGGCCAGCCCTCCGCCCGCGTGAATCATCGGGGCTAGGGCAACGGCGATAACTAGGGCGGTGATCCGTGCCTGGGCACCAACGGCGTACAGCACCTCGGTTCGCATCCGGAGGAACATCAGCGAGGCGATGACAGCGATGGCAGCACAGAACGCCGCCTTGGTGAAACCGTCGAGCTCATCGTGGTGCACCGTGCCAGCGTGGTTCTTGTGGCTGCGCACCCGGTGCCCGGTGAAGGCGAGGAACCCGTAGGACATCACCGTTACCATGGCGGCCAGTACGGCGGCGAAGGACAGCGCGCGCTACTGTTCGCGGTCGCGGCGTAGCCGCTCGAGAACCTCGCCGGGGCTCTCGGTTGTTACCCGGATCATCGCCCGCACCGCGTCCGCCAGGGCGACGCGCGGCACATCGAGCGTGATCGCGGCCGAGTCCGCCCACCGGGTGAGCTGCCGGTAAAGCTCGGGGCTCAGGTCGAGGGTGATCCTGACCGGCTTCGACCGGATCGCGGTCCGCCCGGCCGGGCGCGCATCGGGTTCAGCACGCCTCGCCGCGGCGGCCGCCATCTGCGCCTTGCGCTGCTCCCGCGGCGCGGTCATGACCGCACCGAGCAGAGGGGAAAGCATCGCGCGATGAGGTCGTCGGCCACGCGGCGCCACAGCTCGCGGCCGGTGCCGGGAACCGGCATGCCGAAGCTCTGAGCGTAGACCTCTAGCCGCGGCACAGCGGTCGGCAGCACGTCATAGCCAAGGCCCTCCAGCGCCTCTCGGGCATCGGCTGTGGAGTTCGCCCGGGCGACGCAGCGGTTCAGCAGCACGGCGGTGCGGGCAGGCTTGTCACGGACCGCCTCGATCTCGGCGATCTCGTCCCGCACCGGCGTGGTGCGGTTGATCTCAATGGGGCTCGGCGCGCAGGGGATCAGGATCTCGTCGGCATACCGCAGCGCCGACCGGGCGATGCCCGCGTGATCCTCCAGCTGCGGCGCGTCGATTATCACCACGTCATCCGCCTGGGCGATCTCCGGTACGCGGCGGTGCAGTTCGCGGGACGGCAGGGCCACGATCCGGAACGGGAACGCCGCTGGCGGCGGCAGCCCCGGGTACATGGCCGCGAGATCGGACCATTCCAGAGCGCTACCCGAAGGGTCCGCGTCCACCAGCAGCACGCTGTTCCCGGCCTGCGCGAAAACGTGTGCCAGCCAGACCGCCGATGTGGTCTTGCCCGTACCCGGCTTGAGGTTGGCCAGGGCGACGCTGAGACCCGTCATCCAGGCAGTATTGCAGCGCCTGCCACATTGCGGTAGACGGTCCCGGGCACGCTGGCGGGCGGTGCGCGCACCGGAACTGTGAGCTACGGAGGAAGGGCCTTGGTTTCCCGTGTCGCAGCCCCTGCCGCCCCGGCCGATGAGCGGGCGGGCGGGTCGTTGACGCGCTTCGCCCGCCAGCCGCCCAGCCACTGCCTTCGGCGCCGTGGCCCGCATGGCTGGTTCCCGAATAGCTGGCTAGAGAACTCATCCTCGCTCAGGCCCGCCGCGTTGACGGCCTGTGCCTGCCAGCTGACGCAGTATTGCAGTACCTACGGCATTACGGCAGGTAGTCGCGGGCATGCTGGCGAGCGGCGCGCGCAGACCGGATCGGTAGTCCCGGCGAGCGGGCGGCCATGGAAGCACCTGTCGCATGCGGGCTTTCGGCGGCTGGTTTGTGGTCACGACGCGGCCGGGGCTCGAGGCCAGCGGCTCACGCTCTGCTGGTCACGCCAGCCGCCGCCAGGACCTACCAGCTAACCGGCCGGCGACCTGGGCCGCGGACCCGCCCGTCAATACGCCACGAACCAGCGCTTTCCACGGCAGTGTGGTTATTGTCGTGCATTTCATGCAGTGCCCTGGCAAAGCCGTCCACAGTCTGTGGACGGCCGTGTGGAGTAAGTTACAGCGGCGCTGCGGCGCTCCGCACTCGGCGGCCGCTGCACGCGTGCTCGGGCCATCAAGGTGAGATCCGTCAGGCTGACAGTCGCGTCCCATCCCCGGCGGTGCCGCCTCCCCGTGGAGCCGAGGCCAAGACCATCGCCTGCGCGACCGGGTCACGAAACAGCCGACATGCGCCGTTGACGCCGTTGCGCAAGACGATGGCCCTTTCTCCCACCCAGCGAACGTGAGCCATTCATGACCCGAGCCGAGGCCGATCACCTGAGGTGAACGCCAGGCTCGTCAGGATTGGCCGGAGGAACTTGCCGACCGGGTCCGCGATCATCTGGGCGACCGCGCCCGTCCTCCGGACGGAGCGGGGTGATCCCGGGGGCGGCCGCAGCAGGCGCCAGCTTGGCGTGCAGCCAGGACTGGACGGCTGCGTCTTGCTTGAGCCACCACGACCGCTCGTAGCTCGACAGACGGCTGTTCGGCACGCCGTTCACCCGTAAGAAGGTCAGCGCCTGCGCCATGACGAGGTCGTAGGCCGGATGCTGCAGATCCCCGCCGGCGATCGACACCATCATCCGCTCGGCCCCATATGCGACCCAGCCGCCATGTCCCGAGGCCGCGGCTGCCAGTGCGGTGAGGAAGGCCTCAACGTCAGTCTGGTATAACGCGTACATCCGAGCCTCTAAGTCGCCCGGCGGCTGGGAACCCTGCGGGTCATAGCTGAACCGGCCGAACGCCTCCAGGTCGGCGGCGAGCGCAGCACCAAGGCGGCTCGCTCCTTGCCTCCGGGTATTGGAGGCGCTTCTGTCGCGCCCCCGGTTGAAGAATTTCACCCGGGTACCCTTCCTATGTGTCGCTCGTGCTGCGAGCAGGTTCTTCCGCGGCAGTAGCCGCGGCGCCGTGCCAGCACGGCGTGGCAGAGCATGACTAGCCATCGCTAACTCCTTCGCAGTTGATCCACTCTGTGATTGGTATTTCCAGGAGGGGCGCCACCGCGCCGGAGTTTTCTCCGGACTCTGGTGCGCCATAGATCGGCCAGCTCGCCATGCCCCCGACAAATGGCCACCCGGGTAAATGTGTTTGACGACGGCCTCTGCGCCCTCCCCACGCTCCTGACCCCCTGAGCGTCGAAGGCGCTGCTAGCACGCCTTCGCCGCCCATCTCGCGTGGGTCAGGCGCAGAGCCGTCATCCCTTCCCCGTCACATATCGTTCTCTACTGACCCGCAGGCCGCCATCCCCGAATTCGGGGGCCAATCGGGTGCATGTGCCTCCAGGCCAAGTCGGAGGGCGAGATAGTCGAACGCCCTGGCAGGCTGGGTGGTGGTGGCCGCACTGTCAAGCGGGGTGGGCTGCCTCGCGTGGTCCAGGCTGGGCCTGGCGCTCTTTTTGGCGTCGGTCGTGACGGGACTGGCGGTGCAGCACACACACGGCCACCCGGGCTCCGCGTCAATCTTCCTTGGTTCTCTCACGTACCACGCCGGCGGAGCCGCCACCCATGTACTGGCCCGCCGGGGATTCGCCACGACCGGGCGGGCGCTGCCGAAGCCGCCGAGACCGCGCAGCGGGTGGCGGAGGAACGCTGGCAGGCTCGGCGGGACCGCAGGCCACCCGGGAGAACGTCCGCCTCAACCTTGCGGCCACGTTATGGGCGCACTTCGCCTGCCACGGCTACAGCGGCCAGGTCCATCCATCCGACAGCCATCTCAGCCTCCGTGATGGGCCGCTGACCGTCAGCGAGATAGCTGGCATGCGCCTCGATCACGCGGAATTTGCCTTCCTGTCCGCCTGCAGCACCGCATCAGGTAGCGACCGGCTGCCCGACGAGGCCATCCACATCGCCTCCGCCCTCCAGCTCACTGGCTACACGCATGTCATCGGGACCCTCTGGCCGATACCCGACACACTCGCGCCGCGCATCGCCCGCCACGTGTACCAGAACCTGGAAGATGACCTCAGCCAGGCCGCGCCGCAGGTCAGGATCTGGCCTGCGGCGCATGATTCTCGGCGGCTTTTCCCTCTTCTTGCGCTCAGAGTAGTCGTCGCGGATTTATCCCTCAGCTCCCTCAACTGAGGGCGCCGTGATGACGCCCGGCATGGCTCGCACCGGTACGGGAGTGGTCAGCGCGCCCGCTGATATTCCTGGGACAATGCGAGATTGCGCAATGCGGTGCTAACAAGTAGATAGTGAAATGTGATCAAGACTCGTATTCTTGGCGACCGCGACTGGCCCCTACTCCGAGACATCCGCTTGCAGGCGCTTAAAGATTCGCCACACGCACTCGTCGGCTGCTACGCAAGGGAAGTCAGCCACGGCGAGGGTCAATGGCGCCAGCGGCTTCGTGACTGCACGTGGCTGGCTGCCTTCGAGCCCGACCCGGGCGGCAGGCCGGTCGGCGTGATCGCCATGGAGTGGGACACGCGCGC
>ODAK010002352.1_pt1 | contig 19918 bp, 9 predicted proteins | sample 1539591 | NCBI WGS metagenome assembly ODAK01 (sample SAMEA3539303, study PRJEB22396) | soil metagenome | biome: tundra; feature: field; material: soil | place: USA | collected 2010-05 | depth 0.15 m | reverse complement strand
CAGAATCCGCCTCCAGGCTACGGCCAGAATCCGCCTCCAGGCTACGGCCAGAATCCGCCGCCGGGATATGGCCAGAATCCGCCTCCGGGATACGGGCAGAACCCACCTCCGGGGTACGGCCAGAACCAGCCGCCCCCCGCGTATGGACAGAATCCGTATCCGCCTCAGTACCGGGACCAATATCCTCCTGCAGGGCCTCCGCAGCCTTCGTATGACGTTGCGAATGGACCTTTGACCATACCGTCGGGGACGCTGATTCAGCTTCGCACCAGCGAGCCGGTGAGCAGCAAGCGGGCAACGGAAGGGACCCCGGTGCAATTCACGGTGATTCGGGACGTGGTGGTCGGCCGTTACCTGGCGATTCCCCGCGGCGCTACGGTACACGGGGTGATCTCCGAGGTCCAACACTCCGGGCAGCTTGCGGGCAGCCCCGAGCTGGGCCTGCGGCTTACCATGCTTGATCTGGGCGGGCACGACTACCCGGTGCAGTCGGATCTGTTTAAGGTGAAGGGCCCGAGCAAGACAGAACACACGGTTGGGAATGTCATTGGCGGCGCGCTTTTGGGCGCCATCATCGGTGGCGCCGCAGGTGGCGGCGGCGGGGCGGCGATTGGCGCCGCAGCCGGCGGCACGGTGGGAACAGCGGCTTCTGCGGCCACTCCTGGACCGAACGCCTGGATTCCTGCCGAAGCGCTGGTCACTTTTCACCTGACCGGGCCGATTACCGTGGACCCGGTGAGCCGGGAAGAAGCGGCGCGGCTGGCTGAGGGACTTTACCAGGGTGGGCCGAACCTCTACAGGCGCGGCCCCTATGGACGGCCTGATTATGGCGGCCCTTATGGCTATCCGCCGGTGTACTACCGTCCGTATTACGTGGTGGGAGGAGCGTATTACTGGCGGTAAGGCATCGCTAATCGAGGACGAAGTGGAGCGGGCATCCTGGAATACGGGGTGCCTGTTTTACGTTTGGGTAGTTCGAGGCATCTTGCGCCATGTCTTGGCGGGTCCTCGGGGCGTGCGGGCTCGTCTATAATGTAGAGAATCGCGTCGAGCGCGAAAATGCGCATCCGTGTCAAGCGCCCGCCTCTTTTCCGTTGGGGAAATTGGCTGCTGTTGCCGGCGCATAGAGAGTTGAAGGCTCAAATCCATCCATGATTCGTTTTCTGCAGAAAGACAATCGCGTAACCAAGGCACTTTTCGTTGTCATCATCGCCGCCGCTTCGGTGTCGATGGTGGTCTACCTGATTCCGGGACTTACCGGACAAGGCGCTACATCGGCTGACACCTTTGCGGTGATCTATCCCCATTGGTACAGCCGGTTCTTTTCAGCCGGCGACGTGATCAGCCAGCAGAAGGTGGCGCAGATTGCGCAGATGCAGGTGCGCCAGCGCAATCCGCAGTATGCCGACAATCCAATGATCATGAATCTGTTCCAGCAGCAGGTTGGGCAGCAACTGGTGCAGCAGCAGGTGATGCTGAGCGAGGCAGCAAAGCTGGGCATCAATGTCACCAACGAGGATGTGCGCCAGTATCTGCAGACCGGGCCGGCGGGGCAGGTTCTTTTCCCCAACGGGAAGTTTATCGGGCAGCAGCAGTATGCCGCGATTATCGAGAGCCGGTTCGACACTTCGGTGGCGGAGTTTGAGGACAACGTCAAGAACGATATCGCGATCCGGCGGCTGGAGTCGCTGATCACCGCGGGTGTAACGGTGAGCGACAAGGAAGTGCGCGACGCCTACCGCAAGAGCAACATCAAGATCAAGTTTGATTATGCGGTGATCACCGGTGACGATCTGCGCAAACAGATCAACCCGTCGGACGCCGATCTGGAAGCATTCTTCAAGAAGAACGCGGTGCGCTATGCGACGGCGGTGCCGGAAGAGCGCACGATCAGCTACTTTGCCTTTACCCCGAACGATGTGCCGGGCGGCGTGCAGCAGCCGACACAGCAGGAGATTCAGCAGTACTATAACGCGCACCAGGCAGAGTACTCGGTGCCGGAACAGGCGCGGTCGCGACACATTCTGATCAGCGTGCCTGCGGGCGCGGACGCCAAAACCGATGCGGCGGCCAAGGCCAAGGCGGAAGGCATTCTGAAACAACTGAAGGGCGGCGCCAACTTCGCGGAACTGGCCAAGAAGAACTCGGAGGACCCCGGCAGCAAGGACACGGGCGGTGAACTGGGGTTTGCGCAGCGCGGGCATATGGTGCCGGCGTTTGACACCGCGATTTTCTCTCAGAAGATTGGCGACATCGCGATCGTGAAGTCGCAGTACGGCTATCACATTGTGCAGGTGGAAGAGCGGACGCCGGCGCACACGCAATCGCTGAGCGAAGTGCTGCCGACGATTCAAGCCACGCTGATTCGGCAGAATTCGACCGCGGCGCAAGAGAATTACGCGCGGCAACTGACGTCAGAGGCGATCAAGAATGGACTGCAGAAGACGGCAGAGGCTCACCACCTGCAACTGGTGACGACGCCGCCGGTGGCGGCCCAGGGCGTGATTTCCGCATTGCCCGACGGGTCGCAATTGCTGGGCAGGGCTTTCCAGTCAAAGCAGGGCGATCCGGCGCAGTCAGCGCCGACCGGCGAAGGATATGCAGTTTTCCAGGTTACCGGGATTACGCCGGCGCATGCGCCGACTTTTGCCGAGTGGAAGAATCACGTTCTGGATGATTTTCGCAATGACCAACTGCCGCCGCTGCTGAAACAGAAGACCGATGAACTGGCGGCGAAGGCCAAAGCGACAAACGACCTGGCAAAGGCTGCGAAAGAAGTGGGCGCAACGGTAAAGACCAGCGACCTGGTGGGCGAGACCGGGCAGGTGCCGGATCTGGGCCAGGTAGGCCAGGTCGCTCCGCAGCTCTTTGACATGGCACCGGTGAGCATCAGCGGACCGATCAATGCGGGGCGAACCGGCGTGGTGGCGAAGCTGGTGATGAAGACGGAGCCGAGCCCGCAGGAGATTCAACAGAATCTGGACCAGGCACGCGATCAGATGCTGGACCAGCGGCGCAACGAGGCGTTTGAGGTATTTGCCAGCAACGTGCTGAACGACTACAAGAAGCACAATCGCATCCGGATCAATGCCAAGGCACAAGGTCCGGAACTGCCGGGGATGTAAGCCAGGCACGGGGGTGAGTCGTATCCCACCCTAGCGACAAGAACAAAGACGTCGCTAGGATGGGGCGCCCAGGTTGGTGCGGCTACAAGCGCGAGGACCTGAGAAGGCCCGCGTTCCTCTCGGAACGCGGGCCTTTTTGCGTGCGCTGGAAGTGCGTTGGGCGCGGCCTTAGCGGAGCCCGGTGGTCTGGAAGGGCAGGCCGGTTGCGGGCGAGTTGTCAGGCTGCGCTTCGAGATTTGGCGCCACGGAGACGCCGGCGAATGATGCCGGGGCGACCGTAACATTCCAACCGTCGAAGACAACCAGCGCGCCTTCGCCGTTCAAGTCCTTCGAAGCGGCTTCGACGGTGATGGTCTTCGTTTCGTTGGGAGCCAGGGACACGTAGTTGTCACTGTAGAAGACCGGCAGCACGCGCTCGCCCGAATGCTGGCGGCGCAATTGCAAATGGGTCATCAAGGAAATGTTGGTCGTTGGATTGTGCAGCGTGACGGTCACGAGGCGCTTGCCGTCGGCGTCTTTGCTCTCCGCCTGCGCCTGGAGGGTGACGGCTGGCATGGTGTTGAGATCGGAGAGGACGTCGGGGTAGCCGGGCTGGCCGCGCCAATAGAAGTTGGAAGAGAGGAGTTTGCCTTGGGCGTCGCGCAGGTCGAGCTTGATGAAATGGGTTGATGTGAGGTTCGGTGGGAATTCGACTGGACCGAGATTGGTGGCTACGTCGGGCGGAGCCGTAACTTTCACGTCGTACTCATGGGCAACCGATCCATCGAGGTGATAGATGGAAACATGCGCGACCGCATCGGTGAGGGGCTGGGGCAGATTGTTGATGACCTGCAGTTCATCTGTGGCCTGGTTAAACTGGATATGCACCAGCTCGGACGCATGCATTGCGCCGAACAACGAGGCGTTGGGTTCGAGGTCGTAATGGTAAAGCTGCCAGACGAAACTGGGCTGCGCAGGACTGCTCATCCACGTTAGGATGGCGGTGGTGGGATGGAACAGCAACGCATTGCGGCCTTCGTACATGGCGCGGTAGGCTTCGTAATTCGCCATTTGCGCCTTCCGGACGAAGTCGGCAAGATTGCGGAACTTGCCATAGCGCGCGGCAATTTCGCCGGGGTAGTTTTCCGCAACGGAGTTTCCTTTCGCGAAGTCGTGCTCGGCCCAATCGTCGTTGATGGATTCCCAATCTTTCTTCGGCATCATGCCGTGGATCGATTCGAGAGTGGGCACGGAGACGCTGCCGGTTTCAGTTTTGAAGAAGTCATCGGTGACGGTGTAGAACTCGCGCGGTGTGCGCCATGAGTAGGGGCCGTGGGAACGGACGCCGGCACCGTCGGTGGAACTGGGCTGGTAACGGCGGGTGGGCTCGAGTTCGGCCATGAGCTTGCGCAGTTGAGCATCGATCTCCGGTGGAGGATAGCCCTCGTTGCGAGCGCACCAGAGAACAATGGAGGGATGATTGCGGAAGCGCAGAATCTTGTCGCGGACGTTAGCGATGTAGGTGGGAATGTCGGTGGGATTGGGGCCGTCGTCGGGATTGGGCTGGAAGAACTCGTCCCACACCAGGATGCCGTATTTGTCGCAGAGCTCGTAGAAATCCTCGCCGGTGCTCTGGCCTACCCAATTGCGAATCATGTTGAGATGGGCGACCTGGTGCATGTGGATCTGGGCATCGAGGCGCTCGCGGGGAGTGCGTTTCATGGCTTCGTCGAGACCCCAGTCGCCTCCTCGAATGAAGACCTGGACACCGTTGACGGAGATTGTGAGGGTGTCGGTGCCGGGCACGCTGTAGGTGATTTTGCGGACGCCGAAATCGACATCCCGGGCATCGGAGACGTCGTGCTTGATGTTGACGCTGAGATGGAGATGGTAGAGATTCTGCGGGCCGTAGCCGTTGGGCCACCAGAGCCGAGGATGGTCGATGTGCAGCGCGGGCGTGTTTTTTGAATCGAAGGTGACGAGCTTTGTGCTGTGTGGGGCGAGTTCAACCGGCTGCTGGAAGGTGATGTTTTCGATTGTGCCCTGGACGATGGCCTTTTGCGGCTTGTCGGTGACATTCTCCACGGTGGCCTGAATGACCACGTCGGATGAGTCGGTGCGGGGCAGAGGAAGGTCGGTTGTGATGAGCGGATCCTTCACTAGCACGGGGCCTGTGGCGGAGAGAAAGACCTTTTGCCAGAAGCCGGTGTCGCGGTCGCGAATCGCGGGAATCCAATCCCAGCCAATGGTGGAGAGAAACGTAGGGCCGTCGATAGCGGTGATGCCGCCGTTGGGGCCGAGGCCATCGCGCAGGGTGTGTTCGTGCGGCATGCCGGGGTGGGGCTGAGGCGAGACGAGCACGGCGACCACGCCCTGTGTGCCCGGCTTCACATGCGCGGTGATGTCGAAGATGCCGCGGATGAAGGCTCCGTGGGTGTCGCCAACCTGCGTGCCGTTAACCCAGATGGTGGATGAGTAGTTGATACCTTCAAAGTTGAGCCAGACATGGTGGCCTTTGTAGGATTTGGGAATTTCGATCAGTGTGCGGTACCAGTAAGAGGTATGACACAGGCTCTCGGGAATCACTTCGGGGCGATTGTTCTCGCCATAGAGAGGCTCGGGATACACGTGGTTGTTGACGAGGGTGGTGAGCACGGTGCCCGGAACGGTGGCGTTGTACCAGCCTTCGGTTTTGAATCCTGAGGCAGAAACTTCGGCGCCTAGCTGCGGAACCTTGGCTACGTCCTGCAACTGCCAGCCGGCGCTGATAACCACGGGCTGCGGAGGGGCTGATTCGGCGATCGAGACGGAAGACATAAATGGAAGCAGGAAGGCAAGGACTGAGAAGGACGAGCGGCCAAGGCGTATTTTCAATGAATCATTCTCCGGATTTCTTGAACGGTTTCACCGTTCGACTCGACGGACACACGGATTATAGTCTGTTGAAAATCGATTTCGACGGAGGCTCGCTGCGTGGCCAAGGCAATCGCATGACTAGCGTCGGGGCGGGTAGCCATTTGGGTTCGTGCCGCCCCTACGGGGCTCGTCGACCTTTATGCCTCGCGTTCTCAGGACTGTGTCCGCCTCGCCACCCCAGCGACGAAGACCTGTCGCCGGGGACCCCGGAAGGCGGACTTGTCCTGGGCTATTTTCCTGCCGTCCCTACGGGACGCCGTCCCTGGCGGGTTGAAGTTCGAAAACGAACCAGCCGAATCGACAAAATGCCTTCATGCGATTGCGAGGCTGCGTGGCCGATACAATAACTTTGGCATGCAATTTCAGCGTTCATCCGGCATTTTGTTGCACATCAGTTCGCTGCCTTCCTATGGCGGCATTGGGGATTTGGGTCCCGCAGCGCACGAGTTTGTGGCTTTTCTGGCCGCGGCCAAACAGCATGTGTGGCAGGTGCTGCCGCTATGTCCCACGGGATACGGGAACTCGCCGTATGCGGGGTCGTCGGCGTTCGCGGGCAACCCATTTCTGATCAGCCTGGAACTCCTATCGGATTGGGGTTGGATTGGGTGCGACCGCATTACCGGGCTGGCCGGGCGCGGCGGCTACGTGGACTTTGACGGGGTTGAGAAGAACAAGGTTCCGATTCTGTATGAAGCGGCGGGGAATTTTCTCGATCGTGGTCCGCGCGATCCTGATCTGGCCGGGCAGTGGCAGCGCTTTGAGCAGTTTTGTCGCGCCGAAGAAAGCTGGCTTACCGACTACGCTCTTTACGCCGAGTTGCGCCGCCAGTATGGCACTGGAGCTTGGGCGGAATGGCCTGAGCCAGTGCGCCGCCGAGAGCCGCAGGCGCTGGCGCACGTGGCCGCCGAAAACGAGCGCGCGCTGGCGCAGGAACAGGTGCTGCAATTTGCGTTTGCGGTGCAATGGAACAACCTGCGCGCGGCCGCGGCGCAGAACGCGATCCGCATCCTGGGCGACGTGGCGATTTTCGTCAATATGGATTCGGCAGATGTGTGGGTGCATCCGGAGATTTTCGAGCTTGACGAGGAGTTGAAGCCGGTGAGGATTGCCGGCGTGCCGCCCGATTATTTTTCGCCGACCGGGCAGCGCTGGGGCAATCCGCTGTATCGATGGGAGGTGCTGGCCGAATGCGGATTCGATTGGTGGATACAAAGAATCGGGCGCGCGCGTCAACTTTACGACATCATCCGACTGGATCACTTCCGCGGCTTCGAGGCGTACTGGTCGATCCCCGCTGAGGAGGAGACGGCGGTGAATGGGGAGTGGGTGAAGGCGCCGGGGCTGGAGCTGTTTCACGCGCTGGAGGCGGCACTGGGACCGCTGCCGCTGGTCGCCGAGGATCTGGGACTCATTACGCCGGAAGTGGACGCGCTGCGGCAGGAACTGAAGATGCCGGGGATGAGGGTGCTCCAGTTTGGCTTTGGCGACAAGGGCGCGCACATTCACCTTCCTCACCGGTTTACACCCGACACCGTTGCCTACACGGGCACGCATGACAACGACACCACGCAGGGGTGGTGGAACACGGCGGGCAAGGCGGAACGAAAGGCCGTTGAGGCCTACGTGGGGTCTTTACCGACCCGAGATGGTGTTGCGCGACCGGTTTGGCCGCTCATCCGCGCCACGGAGTCGAGCGTCGCGGAGGTGGCGGTGATTCCGGCGCAAGACCTGCTGGAACTGGGCTCGGAGGCGCGCATGAATACGCCGGCTGTGGCCGCAGGCAACTGGAGCTGGCGCGTGCCGGAGGGGAGCTGGACACCGGAACTGAGCAGACGGCTGGCGGAGATTGTTGATGTGACCGACCGCGAGAACGATCCGCTGGAATTGCCGGAAGCGTAGCGCAGGTCGCCGCTGGTGGGTCAGTTTGGCCCGATGACCTAACCTTGTTATGCTTGCGGCACATGGAAATCGCGGCGATTCAAACCCACGGACTCACGCGACGCTTTGGCGCGCTGACCGCCGTGGAAGGCGTCACGCTGAGCGTGGCCTCGGGACAGTTCTTCGGCTTTCTGGGTCCAAATGGAGCGGGTAAGTCAACCACCATCAAGATGCTGACCGGCTTGCTGGAGCCGAGCGCGGGAACGGTGGAGATTCTGGGTCAGCCCTTCACCGCCGCCGCGCTTGAGTTGAAGCGCCAGATCGGCGTGGTTCCAGAGGGCATGGCACTGCTGGGGCGACTGAATGCGCCCGAGTATCTGCGCTTTGTGGGCCGCATGTATGGGCTGGACCGAGAGACCACAAATCGCCGCACCGAGGAACTGCTGGAGTTTATGCAACTGGCGAATGAACGCAGAAAACTGATTACCGACTTTTCGCATGGGATGCAAAAGAAGCTGGCGATGGCCGCGGCAGTGATTCATGGGCCGAAAGTACTTTTTCTCGATGAGCCGTTTGAAGGTGTGGACGCGATAGCCGCGGGCATGCTGAAAAGCATGCTGCAGGGAATGATCCAGCGAGGAGCGACAATTTTTCTGACCACACATGTGCTGGAGATCGTGGAGCGGCTGTGCAGCCATGTGGCCATCATTCACCAGGGGCGACTGGTAGCGAATGGATCGATCGAAGACTTGCGCGCGGGCGTAGCCAGTGCGTTGCCCGGAGCGGAGAGCAGCCAAAAGCTGACGCTCGAAGAGATTTTTTTATCGATCGTCGGAGCAAGCGGCCAGGAGACGGCGCAGGAGTTGTCGTGGCTGACCTAGGCGTGGCGGGAAACAACGGAGTGATGCCGGCGGGCGGGGGACCCTTCAGCCGCATGGCGCGGGCTCAGTATGTTGCGCTGGTGACGATGCGATGGCGCATGTTTGTTTTTGGCTTGCGTTCGATCCGGGGAATTCTCGAGCTTGGCGCCAGTGGCATCGAGTTGATGATCTTTACATTTGTGGGGCTGGGATTGGGCTTTGGCCTAGGCATTGCTTCGCATGCATTGGCATCGCGCGCCCTGTGGTCGTATCTTCCAATTGAATTCTGGGTGCTGTGCCTGGTCTGGCAGATGATACCGGTGGCGCTGGCCTCATTTCAGGATCAGTTTGATCTAGGTGGGTTGCTGCGGTTCCCGGTGAGCTTCGGATCGTTTTTTGTGCTCTACGTGGTCTTTGGTCTGGCGGATGTGTCGACGATTCTGGGCGTGCTGTGCTGTCTTGGGATCTGGATTGGCATCGCCTTGGTGCGGCCGGAGATGTTTGCGTGGATCGCGCTGGGCCTGACTGGCTTTGCGGTGTTCAATGTGTTGCTGGCGCGAGCCATTCTCGCGTGGGTAGATCGTTGGCTGGCTCAGCGGCGCACGCGCGAAATCGCAAGCGCGTTGTTGGTTCTATTTGTGGTTGGCTTGCAATTGCTGAATCCTGCGCTGAGACAGAGGAATCCGCTGCAGGCACATCACCAGCAAAGGGCCGAGGGCCAGCGCAAGAACGCGGAAGAAGTTGGACCCTGGGTGAGGGCAGCCGAGGCCGTGCAGTCCTTGCTTCCGCCGGGCCTAGCCGCAGGTGCAGTGCAGCATGCGGCGGAGCATAAGCCGTTGGTGGCGACAGGGTCAATGGGAGTGCTGGGGCTCTATGCGCTGGCTATCGGGGGCGTGCTTGCGGTGCGGCTGCGCGCCGAGTTTCGCGGCGAAAACCTGGGTGAAGCTCCGAGCCAGAAAAAGGAGGAGGTGCGCGAAAGAGAATGGCTGCTGAATGGCGCCGGGCCCTTGTCTGCGGTGCTAGAGAAGGAGATGCGGACTCTGTTGCGCTCGATGCCGCAACTCTACGCTCTGGGCGTGCCGGTAGTGATGGTTTTTGTGATCGGGAGCCTGTTTCGCAATGGTGGATCCGCGATGGGGCATTCGCTTCAACTGGCGCTGCCGGTGTGCATCGCGTACGGTCTGCTTGGGTTCACGCGCATCATCTATAACAACCTGGGTACTGAAGGTACAGGAATCCAGTTGCTGTTTCTTGTTCCCACGCCAATTCGGACCGTAATGCTGGCCAAGAATTTGTTTCACGGCACGTTGTACTGCCTGGTGGCAGCGCTTTCCGCTCTACTGGCCAGCTTTCGCCTGGGCCGCCCAAGCGCCGCAGTGGCGGCACTCACGTTTGCGTGGCTGATGTTTGCTCTTCCCTCAAATCTGGCTGTGGGCAACATTTTTTCGCTGACCATGCCCTACCGTGTAAATCCCGGCCGGCTCACGCGGCAGCCGGGTTCGCAAGCCAATGCGCTTATGAGTATGCTGATCCAAACGATTCTGCTGGCGGTCGGCGGGGGCATCGTCGGGCTCTTCACGTCCTTCGGCAAGATGTGGCTGACCGCTCCCAGTTTGCTCGCAATGGCAGGGGCCGCTATCTTCGCCTGGATGCGGGTGCTGCGCAGCGTGGACGCAATGGCCAATGAGCAGAGGGACGAATTGATCGCCAAGCTGGCAAAGGCTGAATAGGCAACTCAGCAGCCCAATGGGCAATCTGTTCTATTGGATGGTTTCGTAGCCCGCGCGGCGGTTTTTGACTGAAATGTCAATCCATTGGCGGTGTGCAACCGACTGCGCCATGTGCTTCACGAGAGCTTTCCCCTGCAACCGCAGGGAGACCAAAGGAAGCAGATCATGAATTTCCTCCGCTCTGTTCTTGCAGGCCTGGCATTTTCCCTGGCGGGATACGTCTGTCCCGCCCTGGCGCAACCCTCACCAACAGCCGTCACGATCGACGCTAAAGCTTCTGCGCACCCTTTTCCTCATTTCTGGGAACAGATGTTCGGTTCCGGCCATGCGGTTTTGGCATTGCGTGACGACTATCGCAAGGACTTGAAGGATGTTCACGATCAGGTTGGCATGCAGTATGTGCGCGCCCATGGCATTTTTGATGACGAAGTGGGAGTTTACGACGAGGATGCAAAGGGCAATCCTGATTTCAATTTTACCTATGTAGATCAGATTTATGACGGGCTGCTCGCGAAGGGCGTACGGCCATTTGTCGAGATCAGCTTTATGCCCTACAAACTGGCTGCGCACCAGTCAATTCAAGCCTTCTGGTATAGGCCGAATGTTTCGCCGCCGAAGGATTATGCCACATGGGACCTGATGATCCGCGCCTTCGCTCAACATCTGATTGATCGATATGGCATTGATGAAGTAGCGCAGTGGAACTTCGAGGTGTGGAACGAACCTAACATCGATTTTTGGACCGGAGCGCCCAAACAGGCGACTTACTTTGAGTTATACGATCACACCGCGCGGGCGTTGAAGCAAGTTAGTTCGAGGCTGCGGGTTGGCGGCCCGGCAACTGCGGCGGCGCATTGGGTTCCCGAGTTCATCGAACACGTTTACAAAGAGCATGTGCCTGTGGACTTTGTCTCCACACATGGCTATGCGGACGATACTGTCAAGGACCTCTTCGGGACCGATGAAGATATTCCGATGCGCGATCGAGTCTGCCGCGCAGTGCAGATGGTGCATGGACAGATTCGCGCTTCAGCGCTTCCGACGCTGCCGCTGATGTGGACGGAATGGAATGTCCCCTCTTATGCAGATATGAATGCGCGCGATAACTGGTATGTAGGTCCAGCGCTAGCCCGGGACATAAGCCAATGCGACGGATTGGTGGACCGGATGTCGTTCTGGACCTTCGACGATGTATTCGAAGAGGGCGGCGTACCCAAGAATCCGTTTCATGGCGGCTTCGGGCTTATTGCGTCTGGCAGAATCAAGAAGCCGAGCTTCTACGATTTCTCGCTGCTGCACACACTTGGCGAGGAACGGCTGGCGAACCCCGCGGATGACGTACTGGTGACGCGGCGCAAGGACGGTACGCTGATAATTGCCGCATGGAACCTGGTCGACATGGATAAGCTTGCGAGCGGCGCTCCGGTCACGCTGCGGCTGAAATTCAAGGGGGTCTCGCCCGCGGCGAGGATCACGATTCAACGGGTGGATCAGGCCCACGGGAATCCGATGACTGCTTACCGCGCAATGGGCAGTCCGCGCTATCCGACGAAAGCGCAGATTGCAGAACTTAACAAGGCATCCACGTTGCCCCCTCCCGAGAAGGGGAATCTAAAGGACAGCACGCTCGCACTCAATTTGCCGGTCAACGGGCTGGCAGTGATCGAACTCCCAGCCCGTTGATTTGGCGGGTCAGAAGCTGAACCGTGTCTGTAGTTGAACGATTCTGCCACCGAGCGCGGTGCGGGCAACGCCAAAGTCACTATTGACGGATTGGACGGAGCCATCGGGGTTCACTGACCCAATGGTGTTATCGATGCTCGAGGTATTGATATTCAGCTTATTGAACAGGTTATAAGTGTCTACTCGAAATTCGAGTTTGGTGCTCTCGCCCAAGACGCGCATGTTGGGAAAACCGAATGCCTTGGTGAGAGACGCGTCCAGGTCGTTGTAGTGAGGGCCGTTCAGGCTGTTGCGGTGGATGCCGGGCGTGGGAGGGGGCGCCGTCGCTGGAAATGCAGGCCCGACTGTAAAGGCAGCGGGGGTGAAGAATGCGGTGCCGTCACCACCGTAGTTAGGATTAGTTGCTTGCTGGAATGTATTGTTGCTCGTGTTAGTTCCTGCGCCGCCGACATAGGCCGCAGGACGAAGCTGGTTATAACCGCTGCCGTTGTAGTACAGCGCGGAGCCGCTGGTATTCGCGTTATAGACCGGGTTCCATGGGAAACCAGTGTGCCAGTTAAATATCCCGCTCAGTGACCAGCCGCCTGCGACCTTCTCTGCCCATCCATGCTCATTGCGGAACAGGACGGGTTGCCATAGGCCGAATAGCTTGAAGGCGTCGGCTACGTTATAGTCAGACCGCCCATAGGCCGCATGGGAGTTATAAGGATAGGGATCTTCTTCATAGGGACCGGAGTTTTCGTCCATAGCCTTGGCCCAGGTGTATTGTGCTTCCAAACTGAAATGGTTGGCAAAGGTATGTTTCATTGTGGCGATCATGGCGTTGTAATTGCCGGTTCCGGTGTTGGCATAGTAATCAATGAAGTTGGCGACGGGATTCAGGGGTTGGCCGTTGCCGGCAGCAATCGCGTTAAAGTTCGACTGTACGAGGAGGTGGCGCGATTCGCTTCCCTGATAGCCCAGAGTAGCGATGAGGTTCCAACGCATCTGGTATTCGGTGTCGAGCGAGTAGTGGTAGTTCACGATGGTTTTCGGGTTGGACGGAAACGCGGTGACAAAGATCGGACTGCCGCTGGTGGGAAGGTTATCCGGCCCGAATGCAGTGATCGTCGCGGAGTTCGGTGCGTATCCGAAAAGTGAGTTGACATTGGCAGCGGTCTCGTACAGGATGCCGGGAATCGCAGTGGTCGGGGTCGAGCAGCAAAAATCCTTGTTCACCACATTCGGCGGGTTTCCAAATCCGTTGGCAAGGATCGCAATCTCATTCTGGTTGTAGTTGATTCCGAATCCGCCGCGGACAACGAGTTTACCCACTGACTGTTGAGGCTGCCACGCGAAGCCAAGTTGCGGGCCGAAGTCGGATCTTTCCGGCGTATAAAGCCCTCCACCTACCCGAATATTCAGGCTTCCGAGAGGATCGCTGCCCGAACCAAATCGCAGGACATCGAGGTTATTTTCCTTGGAATCGAAAGCGCCAAAGTAGGACCAGCGGAGCCCGGCATTGATGGTGAGGTTGGGGCGAATCTTAAAGTCGTCCTGAACATAGACACCCCAGAGATTTTCGCGATTATCTTCACGGTTAGCCGAGGGGATTCCGGTAGTCGAATTGAACTGACCGCTCTCGCTATCGGGGGCGTCATTCGCGAAGTCCCACAGATTGTAAAAGCTGAACGATGGACGGGCCGCATAGACAGGGTTGTTCAAGTAATAAAGGCGAGTCAAACTGCCGCCGGCCCTGATGCTATGACGACCGATGATCTTAGTGATCATGTCACTGTATTCATAAGTCCACTGATTGAGGTTAGTGGGACCCGGGGCTCCGAAGAACTGGGGATTCGCAGTGCCGATGGAACCGAGGTTATCTTGCGGCAACCCGAAAGGCTCCTGCGGATTGCTGGCAATCTCGTTCCATCGGTATCCCGCTGCGTTGGCGCGAGCCTCATTGAGCAGGGTGCCCGAGAAAATGTGGTTCCAGATCAGCGAAAACGCATCGTTGACCTGCGAGTGGTGCCAGAGGTTGGCGGAACGCACGGGGCCCTGGTAGTCAGTTGTCGAGGTTGGAACCCAGTAGATCGTGAAAGCGAGGTGGTCATTCTGGCGCACCTGCGCGTCAAGACGGCCATTGTATTGTTGTTGCGAAATGGTGGTGGGGTTGACGGTGTTAAGGAACGCGATGTCTGGAACACCATCGAGGCCGCCACCTACGCCCGGCGATTGCGGGGAGGTGAAAGTCGGGTCCTGTGCGCCGAAGGGAAGATTTTTCAGCGGGGAGCCGACGTCCAACCCGGTCGAGGTCGCGGCGCAGTTAACGCCTTGTACGAGGCCGATCGATGCGCACGTCTCCTGAATCAGGCTGCTTGCGGCTGCGCCCTCTCCTTTGTAGCCGAGATACTGTGACGCGATGCTGCCTGTTGGCGCCGCAGAGCTGTCGAAGTCCGAGGTCTCATACCAGGCTTGCGCGGTTGTGCTGTTGGATTGCGGACTTTGCTCATAGTTAAAAAATGCGAAGATTTTGTTCTTCCAAATAGGGCCGCCCAGGCTGCCACCATCGTTGTTTGTGCGCGTATCGTCCTTGTTCAACCCGCGCGAGGAGGGCGTGCCGGTTTTCTCCGACCCCACGCCGTTCCATCGCTGGTATGCATTAAGCCCGGGGCGCGAGGCCTTGAAGAAGAGGCTGCCATGAAGAGCATTGGTGCCGGCCTTCGATGTGACTTGAATCTGGCCGCCGCTGAAGCGGCCTACTGACGCGTCGTAACTGTTGGAGACGATCTTCAAATCTCCAACGGAGTCTTCACTGGGCGTGATGACCGATGTGCCGCCCCAGACGGCGCTCACGGTACTGATGCCGTCGATAGAAATACCGTTGGTTTCGTATTGTCCGCCGCGGGTTTGAATCTGCGGGCCGTTTTCTGTCGCGAAGATGCCGGCATTGGAACTGCTTGATCCGCCGGGGCCCTGGTTTCCGGGCAATTCGAGACTGCCTCCACCGCTTCCTTTCGAGGAGTCGCCAAATACGCCAGGAGTTAGCTGCGCCAGTTGGAATACATCGCGGTTGTAGGAGGGGAGGTGTTGAATTTCGTTGCTGCTAATGGTTGAGCTTACGGTTGCCGTATCCGTATCAAGCAAGGGAGCCGCAGAGCCGTTGACAGTGACAGTCTGTTGAGTATCGCCCAACTCCATTTGAAGATTGAGAGCATTGGGTTGTTCCGGAATGAGTACGACTTGAGCAACTTCTTTCTTTTTGAATCCCTGCCGTTCGGCGACAAGGTGGTAGTGTCCAGGTGCAAGAGCGTTGAACGTGTAAATCCCGCTTCCGTCGGTCTGGCTGGTCAACATTTGATTGGTCTCTTCATTGGCCAGAGTGACCGTGGCGTCAGGAATTACGGCCCCGGTCGGGTCTGTAACGGTTCCGCGCAAAGATGCCTGAAACTGAGCTTCGGCGGCAAAGGAAATTGACAGCGCGAGGAGCACAACCATCAAGAAACGTATAGCTTTTCCATGCGCGACACCACGTGTATTTGATTCTTTGAAAAAGAGCATGTCACCTTCTCCTCCCAACCTGCATGTCTGCAGAAAAAGAGTTTCTGTGCAGCTCCATGCCCCTGGATATCTGGCGTCAGCGGGGACTGGAACTTTATCGTTCACGTCCGATCGCCGGGCGGCCAGGATGGCGACCCCGGTGAACGCACCAACTCCTGAGTTGAAAAGATTCAATAAAAGGGCGAAAGGTTGCCAGATGGAACGGGCGAGGCCATAGCTGCTCAACGTATCGGCATCATCTGCCGGGAGCTCAATCAGCCCGCTGCCATGCGAACCAATTCACGGATGGAAGGAAACTGGAAATGCAAGTATCCAAAGATCTAATCGTGAGTGTAGTGAGTCAGAAGTTCATTGCATAAATCGGGCGTCCCAAATGCAGGTCCTTCGACTCCGTTTGGCCCAAAAGCAGGCCAAACTTCCGCTCAGGATGACAATGCATTTGTGATGCGAACTTCAGACTCGGGACACTAGAATTTATATCCGGGTTTGAGTTCACATCGATAAACCGTGGCTTGGTCAGTTTCCTTACTTCTTCTGGCGGTACAGGTGGCCCAACTAAGATAAAGCTCCGGCCCGAGGGGGAAGACCATGGGCGTTCCATTCACATCGGCCTCGAAGCTCACCCCTTCCTGAGTTTGCGGAACGGTAAAGTTGAGCACCTGCCCAAAGATGACGGGATAAGACTCGCGTTCGCTGGACGTCAAAGCCACGTGAAAGACCTCAGCCTCGAGGAGAAACGTGGCCGTGCCGGACCAACTGAGAGCCGTGGCAGTGATCTTGCGTCCGCCATGGATAAAGCCGCTGTCGTCGATGCGCGTGAAAGGGCATGGGCCGGCGATGCAGGAAGCTCGCACGTTGCGAAACTCATTGTCGGGTCCGGCATCCAGCGACACAGAGCCGGAAGCGGCCTTCCAGTTGCCGTCGGGAGAGCAGGGCGCTTGATGATTGCATGGCACGTTGGCCTGATTCACAGCCTGGAATACTCTGACCGCGCTGCCGATGTTCTCTTCTCTCTCATTGTTGAACGTGTATCGAACGCGGATATTGGAGACAACCGACAGGGGGCCACTCGGCTTGGTATCGGTATTGGGATCAATCGGTTTCATGGCGGCGACGTAGAGTTCTCTGGCGCTGAGCCGAAGGACTGCCTGCACAGGCATGTTGAGAGGTTGGTAGCCAGGATGCTGGAAGTTGAGGTTGAGGGTTTGTCCCGGCCAGACCACCACAGGGAAGGTGATTCGGAAATATCCAGAAGCGTCTGATTGAGTCCTGTTACTCGTGACGCCGTTGGACAAGGTGACCCCGGCATCGGCAATCGGCAACTGCCTTCGCGTATCTTCTTCGCGTCGGATCACCGACCCTTGCACTGTCATTGTCATGGGCCTCGGTCTCCAATTACGCGTTTGCAGAAAGAGCAAAACAGACACGGCGGCGGCCACGACTCCGACGATGATCCAAATCACGAGCCTTCGATTCACTGCAATCCACCCGCATACTGCCTGTTTTGACGCGTTCATGAGGTAAACTGCTGCCCAGACCGCTCACCGGGATGACCTTCAGCGCATCTAAGTGAGGGATTCCGTATACGAAGACTGTTTCCTGGGCCCTGCGCGTTTGTGACGCGCATGGATATCCCGGATCAAGCCGACAGAATGCACAGAACGAAAATATCCACACTGATGAACGCGCAGCGCGGCGAGATCTCTCGCCGGAGGTTGCTGCGCCAGATGGCCGGACTCTCCCTGGGTTTGCCTTTCAGTCAAATGACCTCGCTTCAGGGCTCGGCGGAGGAAGCCGCGCAGCCCAAGAGAGTGCTGCCCCGCAAGGGTCCAGCCCCTCCACTGGTGTCCAGTTCTTTGTCCCCCCAGGACGATCAATTCCTCGAGGAACTGGAGCATAACAATTTCCTCTTTTTCTGGGAACAGGGCAATCCGCAAACGGGCTTGATCAAGGACCGCTGCAATGTTCGCGCCAAGGATACCAGCATTGCTGCCAGTGTCGCATCAACGGGGTTTGGCCTGACGGCCATTTGTATCGGAGAAATGCGTGGATATGTGAGCTATTCCGATGCGCGCCAACGGGTGATCAAATCCCTTAATTTCCTTTGGCACAAGCTGCATACGCATCGCGGGTTTTTCTACCATTTCGCTGATATCAATACGGGCGAAAGACTGTGGGACTCTGAGGTTTCCTCGGTCGACACCGCCATTCTGTTGTGCGGAGTGCTTACCTGCCACCAGCATTTTCAGGACGAGACGATCAAGCAACTCGCCCATGCGATTTTCGATCGCGTGGATTGGACGTGGCTTTCTGAGGACACGAGCCTGCTGCCCATGGGGTGGACGCCTGAATTCGGCTTTTTGCCCTACAAGTGGAACTACTACAGCGAATTAATGATGATCTATCTGCTGGGAATGGGATCGTCGTCGCATCCGCTGAACAGCGAGGTATGGTTCGCGTGGAAACGCACCATTTTCGAATACGACGGGCTGCGTTATGTGGGCTCGTTCGCGCCGCTGTTCATTCATCAGTATTCGCAAGCCTGGTTCGACTTTCGCAACAAGAAGGATCGTTATGCCGACTACTTTCAGAATTCGATTATCGCGACCGATGTACACCGCCGCTTCTGCCTTGAACTGAATCCGCAGTTTCCCGATTACAGCAATGCATTGTGGGGAATTACCGCCTCGGATTCGGAGAAGGGATATGTGGTCTGGGGAGGTCCTCCGGCGATGGGACCGATTGATGGAACGGTTGTTCCTTGCGCGCCCGGCGGCTCATTGCCGTTTATGCCGGATGCGACCATCCGGGTGCTGCGCACCATTCACGATCATTATCCCAATGCGTTGTGCCGCTACGGCTTTGTGGATGCTTTCAATCCCTTGACCGACTGGTATGACACAGATGTGATCGGGATTGATACGGGAATCACCATGCTTATGGCCGAAAATGCCCGAACCGGATTCATCTGGGATACCTTCATGAAAAACCCGGAGGCCCAGAGAGGGATGGAAATCGCCGGTTTTAAGCCCTACCAACCGGCGCCGCCCCAGTTACAATAACGACTCCGAGTCCTGTAACAACGGCTTGCAACGATTCTGTCAGTCGAGGAGGCCCGGCTGGTTGCATTTGTGGGTGCCGTCAGGGCAAACAACGAATCTTGTCGTATACGCATCGCAATAGAAGAATTCAGGAACCAGGCGCCGCCTGCGGCAGAGCCTTCGGAGCACCATAGTCAGAGATTCAAGCGCGAATGCGCAAATGCCGAACCCTTACGTTACTCGGCCGGATACGAAGGGAAGCACGACCCCGAAATGAACGCCTCAACAACCGTCGGAGAACCTAAAGAGAAGCCAACTGATCAGCCGCGGCAAGGTAACAGCGCGTGGGCCGACCGGCTTCGCGCGCTTGCCAACGTTCCGCCGGTCCTGAAGATTCTTTGGGATTCGGGTCCGCAGGTGGTGACCTGGGGCCTGGTGCTGCGGGTGATTTACGCCGCGATACCGTGGGGTATTGCGAAAGTGGCGGCGTTGATTGTGCAGGGCGTGGAGCAGGTGATCCGGCACCAGGGATTGCGACCCCACTTCTGGTTCCTTGTGGGGCTGGAAGTGGTGCTGGCGGTGCTGACGGCGGCCATAGGGCGGCTGATCGATTATTGCGATTCGCTGCTGGCGGATCGCTACACGAATTATGTGAGCATCAAGGTGATGCGCCACGCGGCGCAGCTGGATCTGACGACGTATGAGGATCCTGTCTTTTATGACCGGCTGGAGCGGGCGCGGGTGCAGGCGACGGACCGGCTGGGGATGATCCAGCAGATGGGGCGCCTCTTCCAGCAGGTACTGACCACCATGATCTTTACCGGGACGTTGCTCTATTACTCGCCGTGGTTGGTTCTGCTGCTTTGCCTGGGGGTGATCCCATCCTTCATTGGGGAAACGCACTTCGCGTTCCTTGGGTATGCGAAGAACTTCCGCCAGACTCCGGCCAAACGGCAGATGGACTATCTGCGCCAGGTGGGCGGCAGCAAGGAAGCGGCGAAGGAACTGAAGCTCTTCAACCTGAGCGAATATCTGACGAGCCGGTTTGCCGCGCTTTCACAGAGGATCTACGAGGAGAATGTGGCGCTCTCGCGGCGGAAGCTCTTCTGGGGCGGCTTGCTGTCGATGCTGGGCATTCTGGGCTATTACGGCTCGTACGCGTATGT
>ODAK010002349.1_pt1 | contig 19941 bp, 10 predicted proteins | sample 1539591 | NCBI WGS metagenome assembly ODAK01 (sample SAMEA3539303, study PRJEB22396) | soil metagenome | biome: tundra; feature: field; material: soil | place: USA | collected 2010-05 | depth 0.15 m | reverse complement strand
TGGCGGAAGAGTTGACCCGACAAGGCCACCCGGTGAGCGACAAAACGGTGGCACGGTGTCTGCGGAAGATGGGGTATTCGATGCAGTTGAATCAGAAGACCCGGGAAGGCCCCCCACACCGGAACCGGGACCCGCAGTTCCGCTACATCAACCGGCAGGTAGCCTCCTTCCGGAAGAGCGGAGATCCGGCGCTGTCGGTGGACACGAAGAAGAAAGAATTGGTGGGACCCTTTAAAAACGGGGGCCGGACGTGGCGGCCACAGGGAAAGCCGCACAGGGTCAACGTTCCCGATTTCCCATCCATGGCGGAGGGCAAAGCGATTCCCTACGGGACATACGAGATCGGAGAGGACCGGGCGGTGGTCAACGTCGGCGTGACGCATGACACGGCGGAGTTCGCGGTGGAAAGCATCCGGCGGTGGTGGAAACTGGCCGGACGCCACAGGAAGCAGGGGGCCAAGCGAATCCTGATCTGCGCCGATGCCGGGGGGAGTAACAGCAGCCGATCCCGGACTTGGAAGCTACACCTGCAGGAACTGGCGGACGAACTGGGGATGGCCATCACGGTCTGCCATTACCCGCCGGCAACGAGCAAGTGGAACAAGATCGAACACCGGCTGTTTTCGTTCATCAGTCTGACCTGGAAAGGGAAGCCGCTGATCAACTATGAGACGGTCGTGAATCTGATCGGAGCCACGAAAACCAAGAGTGGGCTACAGGTGAAGGCAGTTCTCGACACCAATGAGTACGAAACGGGCGTCAAAGTGACAAAGTCCCAAATGGAAGAACTCTGCGTACGCCGGCACAAGACTCATCCGGACTGGAACTACACTCTCGAACCTCGTGCTTAAAGTATTCCTGTCGCAGCTTCGTACAGATTATTGTTCCGGCTCCCCTTAATGCTCCTGCAAGGACTGCGGTCCGCCGAAGTTCTGGCTCTGAATCCGGACGACTTGTTGCTTTCCGAAGCACAACTCCGCGTGTACGGCAAAGGCAGCAAACTCCGCTTTCTTCCGCTGGCTCCGGAGACCATTCGCTTCACCCTGTTCATTAAAGACCTCCAGTATTTCACCTATCTAAACCCGTTGCGTTACTTGATCGAGATTACGCGCGGAATCTTTCTCAAAGGCACAGGCATCGGGGTGCTGTGGCCGCAGATGCTCTCCCTGCTGGTCTACGGCATGCTCGTGATGGGACTAAGTGCGGGTAGTTTCAGGAAGAGACCGGACTAACATTAAGCGCTACTTCGCCGCCAATGATGGACCACCGGCAACGTTCGACGGCAACGAAAGGTTCCCTTGGGCATCCTCGGCGCGCACAAAATACAAGGATTGCAGACTGTTTGGAGCACTCTCGGAATAGGCTGGTGTTGTCACTCGGGTCAACAGCATGGGCGGCCCCGGGTAGCCAAAAAGCGGGTTGTTGGTAGCGCCGTGAGCTTCCGCCAACCGGGAACAAATCGCCACATTAGCGGCGTTCGCATCGTGGCAGGCAGCCACGACGGCGCTGTTGATGGCCGGGGGTGGCGTACTCTCGCTGCCTGACAGGGCGATGCGATAGACCAGGTAGTCGTACGCTCCGGGCACCGCTTTCCAGGACAGAGAGACGGGAGCGCCCGTGGCTAAGGTCCCCGGCGCGGAGTACAGAACCGGCGCGGCCAGCGTTACGGATGCAGGCCGGACGGCGGGCTTTGCGCAGCCAGGATAGGCACATTGCTTCCGGAGCAGCGCCACATCCGCTTCGGTGATCTTGCCATCCTGGTTGAGATCCATCGGATCGTTCGGTCTGGCTGCGGTGTTCAGCCTCGCCCTCATCAGATTCACATCCTGCTGATCAATTACCCCGTCGTTGTTGAAATCCAGATTGCTGTTGTCCAGCAGGAAGACCTGGGTCCCGCCGATCCAGCGCGCCGTGCCCATATAGAGTCCAAAGGGAGTGCTGGCAAAACTCCGGCCTCCCGTATTGTTGCCATCACCCAGACCAACCTTGCTGACAAATGACCAGTGGACTCCATCGGGGGTTCGCCAGATATCCGTGCCGTATTCCTGGGACCAAAGCGGGCCGAACGTAGAATCGGTAGCGTGCTCGGCGCTCCAGTCCCAAGTCCCCATGTACAATCCCTGCCCGCCCACCCCCATCCTCCAGAAGTGTCCGGTAAAGCCGTTGTCGAAGTATTGCCCAATTCCGCTGATGGGAGCGACAACCGTGCCGGCGCCCGGCTGTCCCTGTGGAACCGTTCGGGGATTACCCACCACCAAGTCCCAGCTATCCACTGAATCGACAGGGACCACCCCCGTGGTGTCAGGGTGGATGCGAACTAACTCGTTAGCCTCGTCGGTGCCCACGTACAAGCATCCGATGCCCGAACAAGATTGGGCGTCCGTGAATACCTGCATGCTCATGGCGTAATCGGCGACCAGCCCTGTCGCATAGGCCCCATTGACGATCACCGGCGTCCAGGTATAGGGCGCTGTTCCGGTGCCATCGGTCTTGAACACGCCATATGTCAAGCTCGGGAATGCCGGGGGATTGCCGGTTCCAGCATAGACGAAATTGTTGAAGTTCTCCAGAATCCATACGGGAAGCGTGGCGGTGTCCGGGCTGGCCCACTGGTAGCAGACCGATAGGCCGCAGTTATCGCCCAGCGCCGGATTGATCCCCGGTACGCTAGAAATCACCCGGCCGACTCCGATAAAGTCCCCCACCTGCAGGAACAGAATGCTATTCGGTTGCCCGGCATTCAACTGCGCGCCGGAGCGGATACTATAATTCCCGTACAGTGGGAGGCCGTTCTGAGTGAGATCACCCAGGAAGCAAGACAAAGCGGGGCAGACGCCTCCGACGGACGTGTTCTGCGGAATGGCCGCCCAGTTCACGCCGTCCGTGGAGCGCAGAATACGCGGGGGAGGCCAGGTGCCAAATGTGCTGGGAGTCTCGAATATCTGTCCGGAAGTCACGCCGCCGGCGTACAAAGCTTGGACGCCACCTGGTTCGAGAACCACCTGCATACCGCGAAAACCAATGTCCCGGGCGGTCGGTACCGTATTGCCGTTGTTATCAGTCGTGGTCAGCGAGTTCGGCGACTGATAGACCTGTGTCCAAATCCCGGTCGACGGATCGTATTGCCATATTTCCGCCTGCAACGGCAGATGATGATAGTCCGGCGTGCAGTCGCCGATGGAAGGCGGATAGAGTCCGGGCAATCCAAGCTTGATCGCGGCCTCGGCGCTAGTGACACAATGAACCTCGCGGCCAGTCCCCACGTAAAGCTTATTGTTAAACCAGGCCATCGACCACGCCCAGGTATTGTACTGATCGCCAAAGCCACCGGTAGCCACCCGCCGGAAGCCGGATTGCTCGTTATCGAGCGCAAGTACTTGCGCCTGGACATACTGAAATGAGGAAGCGCCGAAGCGCAGGGCGAAGTGACTGGCCGGGATGACGCCGAGTTCCATGGCATATGTGGTGGGCAGCAGGGATTCGGGACGATCCACCAATCCGTCATTCGATGGAGCTTTGGAGCCGCCCGTGAGCGATGACAGAATAGGTCCGGTGGTTGCGGTCAAGCACGTCTTCTGAGAATCCGGGCAAGCGAATGTATTGCCCGACAACGTGTAAAAAGGAATGCCGGCCTGTTGGAAAATGGGGTCCAACAGGAGCCGCAACGATTGGACGGCGGCCACTTGCAGGGATTGCATGGCCGGGGTTAGCAGTCCCCATGTTTGCCCAAGTGACTGGCCCGCCGGACTAAACAACCAGTCGGCCAGCGCATCCCCCTGGTTCGGAGTTCCAAGCTCGATCACCGCGTTGGCGATCCCGACCCACTGCGGCGTGGCGATGGCGGCTTGAAGATCCAGTCCGCCTTTGGAGTGAGCGACGAAATAGACCTTGGTCACATTGAAGGTCGCGAGAATCTTCGGAAACATCGTCTGCAGCATCGCCCCATTGGTCTCGATGGTAGCCTGGTTGGGCGAGTTATCCGGGCTCAAGCTCATGAAGGCCGTGCGAAACCCGGCCTGGTAGGCCAAGTCATACATGTCGTTGGACGTTCCCTTGCAAGACGTAACGGAAACCGGGCAGTTCCGAACCTCCAGCCAGTCTTGATAGGTGCCTTGGATCCCATGAACGAAAACCACAACCGGTGCGTGGGGGCCGGTGGGCGGAATCGCACCGTAGAAGAGGTTCGGCAGGGTGGCATCGATGGTGACTGGCGGAGCGGACGGCGGTAGGGCGGCCTGCGTGCCCACCGCAAATATGGCGAGCGCTAACGGGAGCGCCAGTGTAGAGTTCAATTTCGACATCGTATTCCTCCTCCGCTTGCTAAGTCGAGTACCAGTCACTCACCAGACGCCGGGCACGAGCAAATAGCGAGTGATCCGCGCGTATTGTCGATAGCCCGCGAGTTCCTGCCGCAGGGCACGGTCTTCAAGTACAGCACGCGCAATGAACAGCAGCACGATCAGCCCTGCCGGCACGTATGCCCATTTGGAGCCGAGCACCAGCGGCACCGCGAGGTTCTGGAGAATCAGACCAACGTACATCGGGTGGCGCACCCACCTGTACGGTCCGGAGTTGACGACCCGGTGGCCGCGATCGCTCTGGATGCGGACGGTTGTTTCCAGAAACGGGTTCACCGCCATGGACCAGATGATGGGCGCCGCTCCTGTTAGCAAGAGGAGCAACCCGGCATACGAAGCCTCCGCGGACATCGACGACCAGCCGAACCGAACGGCATCCAGGCCGGCGACCAGCGGCAAGGCGATGAGGAGCAGGACGTAGATGGCGGCGAATACCTTGTCGAAGGACTTGGTATTCGCGTGCTTTTTGCCTCGCTCGTTGAGCAGTTCCGGATTGGTTACCAGGAGGAACACCCCGGCCGCCAGCACGCAGACAAAGTGGGCCCCGAGATAGATCCAGCCCCGCTTCCAATCCAGCCGGCCGGCGGATGCGAAGAGGATGACGCCCGAGGCGGCCGTAGCCAGCACCACCGTAGCGATGCGCTTTTGCCCGGAGAGTTCAAGTTTCGGTTTATCGCCCAGGCTCGTCACCTTTTTCGTGCCAGTCTCCCCTGCGGCACACGGGGAGGCCCATCCCCGTCAAGTATGCCGTCCAGATTGCGGTCAATGCCCATGCGCTGGCCCGAACCAGGCGGAACACCCATGAAGCTCAGGGTATCGCCCGCTTGGATCATGCTGGTCAGTTGGGCCTGTGTGAAGGGTCCCAGGCCGGTAGTATCGGTTTGATAAGTGGCCGCGGCCGGATTGTAGAGCAATCCGTGCAACTGGCCGTTCAGCGTGCCATTGGCAATCAGGTCGATGTTGCCGGCTGTGGCCTGGTTTTGCAGCATGTTCCAATCGCTCTGAGCCGAGGTGCTGCCAACATTGGCCGCGGTCACTGTGCGGGTAAACCCAACGGCGGGAGCCGTGCCGGTATCGAAACACAACACGTAAGCCTCCAGGTTGCGCTTGTCGGTCGGGTTGTTGGCGATCTTGGGAAACTCAGTTGTCGAGCTAAGCAGTTGGAATAGCCCGGCTACGGCCCCATCGTGGTTAAGCCCGAAGCCGTCGATACTCTGCGCGCCCGCGGCGTTGTTGAAATGCAGTTTCTGGTAGACACCGCGCAGTTGCCGGTTCTTCATGGGTTGGTCGCCGGTTTCGTGAATGACGATCAAGCGGTTGGTGCCCGGGCCTGGATCGGTATGGCAACTGTTGCAGGTGAGAGTGCTCTTGACCGGCGTGTTGAGAAAAAGGGTCAGCCCGGCGTTGGGATCACCGGTTCCACCTTCCGGCAACGGAATCGAAGACGGCAAGGTGCGATCGAGGTTCTGATTGGGATTCGGCTGGAACACGATAGTCTTGATGTACGCGGTGAAGGCCGCCATGTCCGTATTGGAGAGTACGGGTCCGCCCATCAGACTGTCAAATGCAGAGTTGAAGGCGGCGAAATTAGGCTCGTCTCCTCTCCAGTGGTAAGGAAACAGATTGTTCAGGCCCCGCATAGTCAGCGTAGTCATGGGTCCCTTCATGGGATGCATCTGAAAAGTGTTCTTTCCTTGAACGACGGTCACCATGTTGCCGCCCGGGTCGCCGCGATTCCATGCAAGCATATCCGATTCGGCGTCTATGTGGCAGGAAGCGCATGCGCCCGTGCCGTTACCGGATAGCTTGGCATCGTAGAGGAAGCCGCGACCATTGCGGATCACGATGGGAGTGGGATCGAACGTTCCGGTCGGGATCTCTCCAATGAGGGCGTTCTTGGAGGTGTCTACGATGGAAATGGAATTGTATAGGCGGTTCAGGACATAGAGGCGCTGGGCGGCCGCGTTGAGAGCCAAGCCCCTGGGTCCTCTTTTCGTCGTAGGATTGACCTGTGATCCGGTCGCCGGGCCGATTTCGATGAAAGTCACCACATTGCCGTTGTTCAGTACCGCCACCCGATCGGTACCGAATGCCGCGACGTACAGATTGGTCCCCGTAGGATCGAACGTCAAGGCAGTGGGTTGGGCGAGAGCAATCGCCTGGGCGGCAGGATTGGGAAGGATGAGGTAGTTGATTGAGGGATTCAGATCGTAATAGCCAGTTACGGCTCCGGTCGAGGCGTTAATGCTGGTGACGCGGTTAGCGAGCCAGTGACCGCGCAGGTTGGGATCGAACATCAGCAGATTGATGGCGTCGGTGTTGGACACCCAGAGATCGCCCGTGCCCGGCTGCACAGCCAGCCCCAGATTGGTGGTCCCGACGTAGCTATAATAGGTGGCCGCGGTCAGACTGGTGGTATCGATCGCCACTACGCCGTTGTCAGGCATGCTGTAACGGATCACGCTACTCCAGTGCGGGTCGGAGGCATCCACGATCGCTCCGACTTGCGGCGGTGGAGGAAGTTGTGGATTGGTGGGCGGAGGCGGTGGTGGTGCGTACTGCGCCGGAACAATAGTGGTGTGATTTCCGGATAGGGCGAAGGCGGCATAAACTTTGCTCCCGTCCGCACTCACCGCCAGCGCGCGCGGATTCTCGCCGATTACCGGAATGGATTTCACCAAGGCATGCGAGGTCACGTCGTACACATTAATCAGATTGCTGCGCGCGACGCTGACAAACGCCAGGTTGTTCCCTGCGAACACGACGTCTGAAGGTTCGTCTTTCACATAGATGGTATCCGTCACGATGCCTTGCGAGACGGAGACGATGCTCACGCTATCGGATTCCTGGTTGACTACCCAGGCCTCATCGTCCGTTCGGGGATTCACGGAAACCGGCTCGATGCCGACCGGAATCTCCACAATCAGTGCGGGACTGGACGGATTCGAGATGTCGAAGACCGATACTCGAGTATCGGGAGTGTTCAAGGCAAACAGGCGTGTCCCATCCGAAGATAAGCGGATGGGATTCGTCTGGGCTCCTTCAAAATTGACAAACTCGTTCGGCGGAACCTGCGCGGCAGCCGGCCCTATAGCCGCTGCGACGGAGAGGACCGCCAACCCCAGCAACTCACCTGTTCTCCTCATTTAACCCTCCCACAAATGTGGTTGATCCATCTTTCCAACTTCCAAAACGATTCGATCGCTCAACGCTCCGAGCGATTCTCGTTTCGCCGACAAAAGGGAACGAATGTCCGCGAAAAACTGTTGAAATTGCGCCGGCGAGTCGGCGGCGGCGGCGGCGTCAAGGCACTCAACCGCGCGGGAAAGTCTTCGGCGAACGATTTCACCTTCGGGATGACAATGCTGAATCTCCCAGTACACGGCGGGGTTTGCCGAGATAATCCGGCTCAACAACGCCAGCAGCAGTCGATGCGGAGGAGTGGCGATGGCCAAGCCTCTTTCCACGCTATACTCCAGGTCCAGCAGCAACGCACCAAACGAAAGTATAGCGGCATGCGTGGCAACCTGGATGATCGCAGTCAACGAATCGTGAGCCTCAGCGGTCAACACTTCGACGGCAGCACCCCAAGACCTAAGCAGATTAATAAGCGTCTGGCTCTTCGGACCGCTGGATAGCGCAATCACCGCGACAGGATGACCCTGCCATCCCAGTGCGGGTGCGAACATCGGATTGATCGAAACCATTTCGATACTTCGCCGGCAATCTCCCAGAAGGCGGCAGATCCCGTTTTTGACGGACAAGGTATCCACCCAGAGAGCGCCGTCCGCCATCGCGCCGAGAATGGGGCCGGCTGCGGATAAAGCCGCTTCTTCAGGCAGGCATACGAGAACGCATTCGGCGGCCGCGATGCTTTTGAGTAGGACGGCGTCGGGCCGAGTGACATCGCCTTGGAGATAACTGCCCGGCGGAACATATTCGGGCCGGTCGTGCCGGTCGGCGTATGTGACCTCTGCCCCAGCATTAGTGAAGCTTCGGGCCAGGAGACCTCCGGTCTGTCCCAGTCCGCCGAGTACGAGAACCGACTTAAATGCCATAAGAGTCAGGGCGCCGTATTGATCAAGACGGACAGATTCGCCGAACGCGCATTGGCGATTGCCATGTCCGGCTTGCCATCACCGTTGAAATCCGCCACGGCAATCGAAATCGGTCCGATCCCGGCGCCGAAACCCACTCCAGTTACGAAAGTGCCGTCGCCAATGCCCTTCAGCGTCGCCACGCTGTTGAGGTGGCTGTTCGCCACCGCCAGATCGATCTTGCCATCCCCAGTGAAGTCGCCCAGTGCAAGCGAAACGGGGCTAGTGCCTCCTGAGTAATTCACGGCAATCCGGAAGGTGCCATCGCCATTGCCCAGCAAAATCGAGATGTCTTTGGAGTTGCTGTTCACCACCGCCAGATCCGGATTGCCGTCCCCGTTCAAGTCTCCAACCGCGATGAAGACCGGGTCGTTGTCCGCCGGATAGGTGACCGGTGGCTGCAAGGTGCCGTCGCCGTTGCCCAGCAGGATCGAGACCGGTCCATTCAGGTCGGCTGTAGCGACGTCCAACTTGCCATCGTTATTGAAATCGCCCACTGCGATGTACTGGGGGTGCTGCCCATCAAGTCCCATGGCGGACGGCGCCTGAAATGTGCCGTCGCCATTCCCGAGGGCCACCAGCACCGCCATGTCATGAAAATCGCACGCAGCGATATCCGGTATCCCATCGCCGTTGAAGTCTCCGATTGCCAAGCCGAAACCGGTCAGGGCAACATCCTGGATCGGCGGTTGAAACGTGCCATCGCCGTTGCCTAGCAGCACGGACACGCCGGTTGCGTCGGCGATGACCAGATCCATCTTCCCATCCAGGTTGACGTCAGCCGGCACAACCTGGATCGGATATATCAGCGAATAGTTGACAGCCGGCTGAAAAGTTCCGTCTCCGTTTCCCAGAACGATCGAATAACTGCTGCCTGCGGCGTTGAGTGCGACGATATCCTGCTTTCCGACACCCCTCAGGTCGGCCGCGGCGACGAAAGTAATAGCCGTTCTGGCGGGACGCGGCAACGGAACCGGCGCCGCGACTTGGAATCCGCCTTTGCCGTTTCCGAACAGTATCGATATATCACCGGAACTACTATTCGCAACGGCCACATCGGGCCGGCCATCGCGATTGAAATCTCCGGCAGCCACGAACACTGGAACGATGTCTACCAGAAAGGCCGTGGGCGGCTGAAACGTCCCATCGCCGTTACCGAGCAGCACGTAAATGGAATTCGTCGAGCTGTTGACCGCTACCAGATCCTGCTTGCCGTCGCCATTGAAATCGGCGGGCGAAATCGATACGAGATTGGTTGTCGCGGCTACGTCAGAGGCAAGCCCGAACGTTCCGTCGCCATTGCCCAGCAGCAGCGAAATGCTGGCCGTGTTCCGATTGGCGACGGCCAAGTCCAGTTTGCCGTCCCCGTTGAAATCGGCGATGGCGACCGAGGAAGGCTGGTCGCCGACCGTGTAGGGAACCGCACTCTGGAATGTTCCGTTGCCGTTGCCGAGGAGCACGGACACAGTGCCCGGCGTAGTGGACGTGGCGCCCACGTTCACCGTGACCAGATCCGTTTTGCCGTCATGATTGAAGTCGGCCGCCGCGACGAAGACGGGAGTGGGGCTCACCGGATAGCTCACTCCCGGATTGAACGTTCCGTCTCCCTTTCCGAGAAAGACGATTACCGCGTCACCGGCGACGACCGCCAAATCGAGTTTTCCATCGCGATTGAAATCGCCCACGGCCAACCCCTGAGGACTGGCTTCCGCAACCGGTGTGGTCAAGCCAGCCTGGAAGGTCCCGTTGCCGTTTCCCAAGAGGACGGTGATCGTGCCCGCAGCCGTCTGGACCGCGGCAATGTCGGTTTTTCCGTCATGATTGAAGTCACCGACGGCGATCGCGGTATTCCCAGGCACTGAGGAGATCTGCGCCATCTGAAAAAAGCCCCCCTTGGCATCCAACATGACCGCAATGCCGCCGGAAGCCGCGACCGCCAGATCGGGCCTGCCATCGCCATTGAAATCCCCTAGGGCGATGGCACTGGGATTTCCTGCAGGAACCGTGTAGTCCCGTTCGGCCCGGAAGGAAAGGGGCTGCGCGCAGAGAGCCTGGAACGCAAATAGCGCGAGAAGGAACAACCGGCGGGGCGCGTGTGTCATCATTGCTTGGTTCCTCCGATTTGAGCATATGCGGCTGCCTGATGAGCCGGGAGGGTCCCCCGGCCCGGTGGCGCGGCGCCGGGCTGAGTCTCTGAGATGCAGGCCCGCAGACAAGCCGCGGCGTCCCGCACATACTCAGTCACCGAGGTCGAATGATTTCCCGGGATGTGGTGGACCACCGTTTCCGCCGCCACTTTGCTCCATCCCATGGCCGGATCATCCGGCTCTTCGATAGGTCTGGGCTCCTCAGCCGGCCACAGAACCGTGACGCGAGCCGGAAAGAACTTCGGGCGGTAACTTATCATGGCCTTTTGGTACGCCGCGGAGATATCGGCGCGACCCGCGTGGTAGGTCCGCTCGACGAGCCTGTCGTTCCGCGGCGCGGCCGCAATGGCTGCCACCAGATCTACGCGCTCGCCTAGTTCCATGAGTTGCCGCGCCATCTCCACCGCGATCAGACCGCCATTGCACAGGCCTCCCAATAGGTAGGGACCATGTGGTTGGAAGGCGCGCAGGGTAGCTATATGATCGGCCGCCATAGCCTCGATGCCAGGCGGTACGGCGTCGCCATTGGCGCCGTGCTGGGGGAACGCGAAGAATGGCTGGTCTCGACCGAGGCACCGCGCCAGCTCCAGGCAATAGAACCCACCCAGGAAAAAATCGCCGTGCACAAAGAAGAATGGGGGGCGCACACCGGCGGGCTGGACTTGCCAGATGCCGGGTTTCGCGGCGGCCGTCTCCCGATCCCGCAGAGCCTTCTCCAAACCCTCCAAGGTCGGGTTGGCAAATAGTGTGGCCAGCGGAATTTTCTTTCCGTACACCTGTTCGATCTGGTCGAGGACCCGCGCGACTAGCAGCGAGTGCCCGCCCAGATCGAAGAAGTTATCTTGAGGGCGCGCTTCCACACCCAGCACGTGTGACCAGAGCTGCGCCAGCCCTTCCATCCGCGAGGGCACCGGCGAGGGCGCCGGCGGTGGGGGCGACCCGTCCCACGCTCCATGCTCCAGCGCCACCCGGTCCACCTTGCCGTTTCGCGTGCGTGGCAGGTCCTCCATAAACACAAACGACGAAGGGACCATGTAATCCGGCAGACGTTGCATCAAGTAGCCGCGCAGTTCGTGGCTGGATGGAACCGGCCGGGTCCGTGCGACTACGCAAGCTACTAACTTCTTTTCGCCGGGTTGATCTTCGCGGACAAGAACCACGGACTCTCTGAGTCCCGGATGATCGCGCAAGGCCGCTTCGATTTCCTCCAACTCGATGCGGAAGCCACGAAGCTTCACCTGGCGATCCACGCGCCCGAGGAACTCGATGGCGCCGTCCGGCCGGTAGCGCGCAAGGTCGCCTGTCTTGTACAAGGTGGCGCACGCACTCGTGCGTGCAGCGTCGGCACTCATGCCGACGCCCACTCCCGACAGACTGTCCGTGTCCCAGCAGGGTGTCGAGACGAGTCTCGACACGGCACGCATGAGTGCGTGCGCCACCTCATCGGGGATGAAGCGCTCGGCGGTCAATTCGGGCCGGTTCAGGTAGCCTCGGGCCACGCCGGCTCCGCCGATATATAGCTCTCCCGGCGCACCCACGGGCACCGGCTGCAGGTGGGAATCGAGGATATAGGTCTGAGTGTTGGCGATAGGGCGTCCGATCGGCACGGGCGAGCCGCAGTTGACCGTGCAGCGCATCATCGTGGCGCACACGGTGGCCTCCGTGGGGCCGTATGCATTGAAGAAGCAGCGGCCACCAGACCAGCGCGCCACAACCTCGTCGGGACAGCTCTCCGCACTAGCGCAGAGCATCCGTAATGCGGGCAGACTTGCGGCCGGCAGCCCTGACAACACGGACGGCGGCAGACTTGCCGTCGTGATGGCCTGCGAGTCCAGCAGTTCGAGCAGGTTCTGCCCGGCTAGCAGCGTGTCCGGTCCGGGCAAATACAAACGGCCGCCGGAGAGCAACGCTATGAAGAAATCCCACACTGATGCATCGAAGCTCGGGGAAGCAAACTGCAGCACGCGACTGGTCGCATCGAGTTCAAAAAGCCGCACTATATGTGCCGCCAGATTGCACACGCTGCGGTGTTCCACTAGAACACCTTTGGCTGTACCAGTGGATCCGGATGTGTAAATGACGTATGCCAGGTTGCGCGGCCCAACCGAGGTGGCCGGGTTTGCAGTGCTCTCGCCGGCGATGAGATTCCCTTCGGATTGGAGCTTGGGCCGGGTCAGGACGACCGCAGCGCCGGCGTCGGCGATCATGAACTCCAGCCGTTCCTTCGGCAATGCGGGGTCCAGGGGCAGATAAGCGCCCCCGGCTTTCAGCGTGCCCAATATGGCGGCCATCATCTCCAGCGAACGCTCCAGGCAGATGCCCACCAAGCTCTCCGGCCCGACGCCCGCCTTGATCAGATAATGCGCCAATTGATTCGCTTGGGCGTTCAACTCGTGGTATGTGAGCGACGAATCTCCGCAAACCACCGCCAGCGCATCCGGAGTGCGTTCCGCCTGCTCCTCGAACAGACTATGAATGCAGGTGTTGTCAGGGTATGGTGCCGCGGTGGCATTCCAGTCGAGAATCTGCCGCGCTTCCCCGGCGGTAAGCAGCGGCAAGGCCCACACAGGCTGTTCGGGGTTGGCTATGGCAGATTCGAGCAGCGTGAGGAAATGTCCGCGCATGCGCTCGATGGTTGCGCCGTCGAAGAGGCCGGTGTTGTACTCGAACCAGCCTTGCAGGCCATCGGGCGTCTCCCACAACGAGAGCGTGAGATCGAACCGCGCTGTTCCGATATCCAAATCGGTCACTTCGAGTGAGAGGCCAGCGGCTTCGTGCTTGGGTTGCGGGGCATTCTGCAACACGAACATCACTTGAAAGAGGGGCGAAAAGAGGCTGTCGCGAGCGGGGTTCAGTTCCCGGACCAGCCTGTCGAAAGGAACATGCTGGTGCGCATAGGCGCCAAGTGCTGTGGTGCGCGCGCGGCGCAGCAATTCACGGAAACTTGGATTGCCCGAGAAGTCCGTGCGCAATGGCAGCGTGTTCATCAGCAGTCCGATGAGGGACTCCAGTTGGACTTGGCTGCGGCCCGCGATGGGCGTGCCAACCGTGATGTCTGCTTGTCCCGTGTAACGGTGCAGGATCGCCTGGAAGGCCGCCAGCAACACCATGAACGGAGTCGCGTTTTCATCGCGGGCGAATTCCCGCAACGCGTTTACGAGCCTTTTGGGTATGGTCAACGGAATGCGCGCGCCATCGGGTGAAGGCGTTGCGGGACGCCGCCTATCGGCCGGCAACGGCAGAAAGCGGGTTGCGCCGGCAAGTTGCCGCCGCCAGTACTCGAGCCCTTCTTCGATCGCCGCGCTTTCCACCCATTCCCGCTGCCACAGCGTGAAGTCGATGTACTGGATCGGCAGGTCCGGCAACTGGGAATGCCGGCCTTGAGAAAGGGCTTCATACAACGTCATCCATTCACGAATCAGGACCTCCATCGACCAGCCGTCAAACACGATGTGGTGCACCGTCACGAGCAGGATGTGCTGCGCATCGGACAGGCACAGAAGGTGGGCACGCAACAGGGGTCCGCGCGCCAGGTCAAACGGCTGCCGCGCATAATCTCGCGCCAGGCGCAGGGCTTCTTCCTCGCGTTCGGCGGAAGGGACCTCGGTGAGATCCAGCACAGGCGCCAGAATCGGCGCTGCGGAGAGCACCCGTTGGACCGGCTGTCCCGCCACGACCGGAAACGTGGTCCGTAACGCTTCATGGCGTCGTACCACTTCGCTGAGAGCGCGCAGCAAGGGCTTGACTTGGAGCGGACCGTTGAGGCGAATGATCGACGCGCGATTGTACAGTGCGCCCGCGGGTTCCAGTTGCCACAGATACCATAGCCCCTGCTGGCCAAACGACAAGGGCGCGTCGCCAGGGCGCTCGCGCCGCTGCAGTTTGGGCGCCTGCGCGCCGCACTGCCCGGTTCCAAGCTCCTCGACCATTCCTGCCATTTGGGCCACTGTCCCGCCATCGTCAAAAACACAGCGCAAGGGCAACTCGACGCCCAGACGATCTCGGATGCGGGAGATCAACTGGGCGGCCAGCATGGAGTCTCCGCCCAAGTGGATGAAGTTGTCGTTGCGGCCTGCCTGAGCGCAATCCAATACCTCGCTCCAGATGGCGGCGATCGTTTGCTCGATAGGCGTGCGGGGCGCCTCGTATGCCGCCGCTTCCGACCGCTCTTCAGCGAGTCCCAGTCTCGCGGCGAGGCCGATGCGTTGCACTTTGCCAGTGGGGCCCGTGGGAATTTCGTCGACAATCAAGATCCGGCCAGGCACCTTGAAATCCGCCAGCCGGGTGGCGGCGAAGGCCTGTAGTTGCTTTTCGTCAGCGCGGCCTCCCGATCGCAGCACAACGGCAGCCGCTACATCCTCTCCAAGTTGACGGTGAGGCCTGGCAAACGTGACGGCTTGCGCCACGGCGGGATGGTCGAGCAGAACCTCGTCGATCTCGCGCGGCGAGATCTTCTCTCCACCGCGATTGACGATCTCCTTGATCCGTCCGGTGAGGAACAGATACCCTTCCTCGTCCAGCCGCCCCTGGTCGCCGGTGCGGAGCCAGCCATCCGCGAAGACGCTCTGGTTGGCCTCGGGGTTGTTCAGGTAACCGGGCGTGACGTTGGGGCCGCGAATGACCACCTCACCGCCAATCACGGCGACTTCCGCGCCGGCGGCCACTCCCACTGAACCGGGCTTGCGCGAGCGTGGCGGCAAAGGATTGCTGGCTATCTGGTGCGCGGCCTCCGTCATGCCGTAGGCTTCGATCACCGGCGCCTGAAACACTCTTTCCAGATCGGCCATCACTTGCGGTGGAAGGGGGGCGGACGAAGAACGGATGAACCGGAGCGGGCAGCGCGCAATGGTTTCGCTGTGCGCGGCCGCGCGCGCCAGCACCGCTTGGTGGATGGTGGGCACGGCGGTGTACCAGGTGGGCCGGAATTCCTCCATCCAGGAGAAGAACTGGGGAGCATAGAATCCCGGCGAGCAAAAAACGCTTCCGCCTGCGGCCAGCGACGCGAGCAGCGCGCCGACGAGCCCGTGAATGTGAAACAACGGCATCACATTCAGGCAACGATCCTCCGGGGTTAACTCCAACGCGCAGTGGACGTGCCGGGCCGAGGCACAGATGTTCTGGTGCGCCAGGGGTACGATCTTGGGACGAGCCGTGGTGCCGGAAGTGTGCAACAGCAGGGCGATATCCTCCGCTTGCGCCCAATCGGGGCTGATCGCGGGTGCAGGATCGGGGTCCGCAAGCGTGAAGAGGCCGGCGGGCGAATCTCCGGCCGGCAAGAGTTCGACGATCGGAATTCGAAGCCTGTGGGCGACGCTCCGCGCCGGCGAGTCCTTGCCGGCTTCGACGATGAGCGCCCGTGCCTGTAAGTCCGAGAGATAGAATTCGAGTTCGGCGGCCCGGAAGCCGGGATTCAAAGGCGCGGCGGTGGCGCAGGCGGCCACGCTCAGGAACGCCGCTGCCATCTCCGGGCCATTCGGAAGCACGATGGCCACCCGGTCGTGGCGTCCTACTCCGCCGCGATTCAGCCTGGCAGCTACTTCCTCAGCTTGCGCCAGCAGGCGGGCATATGTGAGGGGCGCACGGCCCGGGCCGGTCAGCGCCGGGCGGTCAGGCAAAAATCGGGCTTGGCTGGCCAATAAATGATAGACGTCGCCCATCTGAGCCCACCAGCCGGTGAAAGACCTATTCTGAAATCATACACCAAGAGCGCGGCAAACGCTAGCGCCGTTCACGCGCCCCGATGATTTCGTCTTCAATCCGACATGCTTCCGTAATGACTATTTCATATAAGGAAAGCACAAAGTTTTCGTTAAGTCCTCTAGTTTTTCCCTCTGCCACTGCCCGCACCTTAACTTGAGTTACGCGGTCAGCTTGCATCATAGCAATACCTGCTTCGGCCTTGTACAGCGCAACCTCTCGACAGATACCAAGTCTGCGAGATAGCAGTTCTAGTATCTGATCGTCCATCTCGTCCAATTCGCGGCGGAACTGCCGCAGCTTCTCCGTCATGCCTTCAATCCTGCCACTCTGTCGTGATTTCCGCAATAGATTGGAAAGCAGACAATAACGCCTGTGCTTTCAACAGAATTTCCCGCCACTCCTCATCCGGGTCGGACAGCGCGACAACCGCCCCCCCGACGCCGATCGAGACGCTTCGATCCGAAAAGACCGCCGTTCTTATGACAATATTCAGGTCCGCCGCGCCGTTCAAAGCGAAATAGCCGATCGACCCGGAATATACGCCCCGCGCCTCACGCTCTAACTCGTCGATGATCGACATGGTGCGAAGCTTCGGCGCTCCCGTCATCGACCCGCCAGGGAAGGCCGCTCGAAAACAATCCACAGCGGTCCGGCCGGTACGCAACTGTCCGGTGATGGTGCTGACAAGCTGATGCAGTGTCGCATAGGTTTCCACCTTCATCAACTCCGGCACGCTCACGGAACCGAGTTCACAGACCTTGCCGAGGTCGTTGCGCAACAGGTCCACAATCATCAGGTTTTCGGCTTGGCTCTTGATATCGTAATTAAGAGTCCGGCATAAATGATCGTCCTCGGCCGCGTCTGCACCCCGCCGCATTGTTCCCTTGATCGGCTTAGACTCCACGGCTCCGCCTGGCCGCACCTTCAAGAACCTCTCGGGTGAAGAGCAAGCGACCGCCACGCCGGGAAACTTCAGATACGCCGAGTATGGCGCCGGGTTAATCTGGCGCAGAACTTTATAGAACTCAAATGGATCGCCTGCAACAGTTGCCCGGAGTTTATTAGTCAGGCAGACTTCATAGCTTTCACCGTCGCGAATGTGCTTCAGGCACCTGGCGATATCGTCGAGATAAATTTCGCGATTCCGGCTCATGACGAAATGCACTCTCTGGTTGGGCCAGACAGAGCTCGTTGGCTGGCAATGCCCGTCGAGGAACGAAACGATCCAATCGAACCATTGTGAAGCCGGGCCGGCGTCGGTTAGCTGTCCTGAATACAGAAGATACAGCTCATCCTTCTGGTGGTCGATCGCTATGCATTTGCCGGCGAATAGAAGGATACAATCCGGCTCGGTTGAGCGGTGCGGCGCAGGTGCGCTGCAAAGCGCCTTCAATTCATATCCGAAATAGCCAACGAAACCGCAATTGAAATCGAACGGCAGATCCCTGTTGGGCGTCAGCCGCTCGCCAAGCTTCCTGTTGAGATAGGTGAGGACATCCTCGCCGGATGTTTTTGTAACAGGGCCGTGTTGCGTGACCAGCGTCTGTTCCGCCGCATAATACCGCACAATCTCGGCATCGGATTCGGGAGCACCGCCCATGAATGAGAACCTGGCGCGTTCTCCGGAATCGAGACTGCTATCCAGCCAGAAGGCGTTATCCAGATGGGCGAAGAGCGAAGCAAACAACTGCGCAGCGTCGACCTTTGCCTGGACACGCCGCACGAAAAGACGGCCTTCCGCTCTGGAAGGTAGATGGATCCGGGGGGACGCGGGAGAGTCTGCCGGCAGATCTGCGGAATACGCCTGCCCCGCGGCCCGGAGCTTTCGTGTAAGCTCGACGAAGTTGGTGACGATCGATTTGCCATACTCGGTAGAGATAGACTCGGGGTGGAACTGAACGCCCCAAATGGGCCGGGTCCGGTGCGCCAGGCCCATCACGATGCCATCCACGGTCCAGGCTGTGGCTGACAGCGCCGGAGGCAACGGCTGAGCGCAAGCCAGTGAATGGTATCGCACCGCCGAAAACGGGTTCGGCACATTCGCAAACAGAGCCGAGTTGTCATGGTACACACTGCTGAGGCGGCCGTGCATGGGTTCTGGCGCGTGTATCACCGAGCCTCCAAACGCATGGCAAATACCCTGGTGGCCAAGGCAGACGCCAAGCAACGGCGCGCTTAACTCCAGAATGGCTCTCTTGGAGAGGCCAAAATCCTGTTCCCTGTCGGGCCGGCCCGGGCCCGGAGATATGATTACGCAGTCGAAGTCCAGACGGACAAGGTTTTCCCACCCTATGCTGTCATTCTGAATCACTATTGGCGCAGTGCCCGTGATGCTGCCAACCAGTTGGTAGAGATTGAACGTGAAGGAATCATAGTTGTCTATGATCAGGGTCTTCATAATTCGAGGGCGATGCCTTTATGCCAATCCGCCGCACGCCGCCTTGGCTGTGCTTTCGCGCGCCGCGGTCTTGAGCACGTTGAATGCGATGGCCATCCGCAGCACCTCGGAAGGCCCATCGTAAATGCGGGCGCCGCGCGCATCCCGGTAATAACGCTCAAGTGGCAGGTCCGCGGAGTAGCCCAGGGATCCATGGATCTGGATCGCCCGGTCCACAATGCGGTTCAGCGCCTCGGATACAAAGACTTTGGTCATGGCTATCTCCTGATGGTGAGGCTTGGCCTGCTCGATCAGCCACGCGCTGTGGAGAACCATCAGCCTTGAAGCGTACAGGTCGATCGCGGCATCCGCCAGCATCAATTGGACGGCCTGGTGCTGGGCCAGGGGCGCGCCAAAGGTTTCGCGGTGGAGAGCGCGTCCGGCTGCCATGTCGAGCGCCCGCTGGCAGACGCCAATCCAGCGCATGCAGTGCGCCAGACGGGCGTGCCCCAGGCGTTGCTGAACCAGCGGGAGGGCGCCGCCCTCGGGACCCAAGACCGCTTCGCGCGGCACGCGGCAACCGTTGAGGCGCACTTCGCAAGGGCCTCCCGGCACACGTGTGCCCAGCGACGGAATCTCGCGGACCACCTCCCACCCAGGCGTGTCCGTGTCTACCAGGAACAGCGTCATCCCTTGCTGCGCGGGCACATTCGCATTGGTGATGGCCACCACCACGGCAAAGCTGGCAGTGCGCGCGCCGCCGATAAACCATTTCTCGCCGTTGAGCACCCAGTGGTTGCCTTCGGGCGACGCCCGCGTCTTGATGCCCCCCACATCCGAGCCGGCAGCCTTTTCCGACATGGCGAAGCAGGAGCGCACTTGTCCCGCAGCCAGCGGGCGAAGATAGCGTTCCTTCTGCTCGGGGCTTGCCGCGTGCTGGAGCAGCAGCATGTTGGCCTCGTTGGGAGGAGCACAGTTGAGCACCAGTGGAGCAATGGCGCTGGCGCCCAATTCCTGATTCACAAGCGCCATGCACAAGGGACCGGCGCCCAGCCCGCCCCACTCCGGCGGCAGTTGCGGCGTCCAAAGATGCAATGTGCGCGCTCTGGCTTGCAGGTCCGCCAATCGGTCCTCATCCACGCGGCCCTCGGACATTTGTTCTTCCACGGGCATAACCTCGCCGGCCACGAATGCCGCAACCCGATCCCTTAATGCCTCGTGCTCCGGCGGAAACGTAAAGTCAATCATGGTTCGTTCCGGCA
>ODAK010002347.1_pt1 | contig 19948 bp, 22 predicted proteins | sample 1539591 | NCBI WGS metagenome assembly ODAK01 (sample SAMEA3539303, study PRJEB22396) | soil metagenome | biome: tundra; feature: field; material: soil | place: USA | collected 2010-05 | depth 0.15 m | reverse complement strand
AGGCGCACTATTGGGGTTTATTGGGGCGCTCGTTTTCAAATTAGGACACTACCAATCTTCGCCCTGCCTTGACACTACTAACCTTTGTGTGCTACAAACAACGAGCCACCATTACAAGTGGTTTTATGCGTTGCCCCAAGTGCGGATGTCAGGAAGACAAAGTCATTGACTCACGCGCCTCCCGAGAAGGCGCGACGATCCGCCGCCGCCGCGAATGTTCCGCCTGCAACCACCGTTTCACCACTTACGAGGAAGTCGAGCATGAAGGTCTCATGGTTTTAAAACGCGATGGCCGGCATGAGGAATTGTCCCGCGAAAAACTCCTGTCCGGCATCCGCAAAGCCTGCCAGAAACGCCCCGTCTCGCCCAAAGCGATGGAAGATCTTGTGGATCACATCATCGCCAGCGTCACCGCCAAATTTGAAACCGAAGTTCCCGGCGACTTCATCGGCACCATGGTCATGAACGGGCTGCGCGAAATTGATTCCGTCGCCTATGTCCGTTTCGCGAGCGTTTATCGCCGGTTTCAGGAAGCCACCGATTTCGTGTCGGAAGTTCAAAGACTGGAGGCCACCCGATGATTGCGCTCCACAACAACTGCCTGCTCTTCCAGCTTCACAACGGCGAAAGCGTGCCGTGCTCGCCGGACATGATCAGCGTCGAAATCGTCGGCGAATCCGACAGCCTGCTGGAGCCGGAAACGCTCCGGCACGCCGCCGCCAGCGTGTTTCATTATTTCAAAATCGAACTCGCGCGCGAAGCCGTGACCATCGGCGAATTTTCCCTTGCGCTCGAAAAAGCCCTGTATCACCTGGGCTACACCATCCGCGCCCGCGAGTCCGGTGCCCGCCCCGGCGAATTCAGCGACACCGACCTGGTCCGGCTCGTCAGCGAAACCGGCGACCGTCTCGAACTTTTTTTCTTCCCGCGCCTGCGCGACGAACTCCGCATCCAGCTTCGCCAATCACCGCGCGTCGTGCGCTTTCGCGGCCTGCGCGACTGCGTGAAACAGATTGCCGGCGCGCGCCGCTGGAGCCGCCGCTGCGAACGGCTGGAGGATCAGATCATCGCTTTCCTCCGCGAATGCCTCACCGCCGAGACCGCGCAAAACGAGTGCGCGCTGGTGGTGAAATAAATTTTAGACACGAATTTCACCAATTGGCACGAATAAGAAAGCGAGGTGTTTTGATGCTTGAAATTTAATTCGTGAAAATTCGTGAAATTCGTGTCTAAAGTTTTCCCATGAGCAAAACCCTGTTTGAAAAAATCGTCGCGCGCGAAATTCCCGCGCAGGTTGTGTTTGAAGACGACCTCGTCCTCGCCATCCGCGACATCAATCCGCAGGCACCGGTGCATGTCCTGATTTTCCCGAAGAAAGCCGTGCCGCGCATCGCCGAGGCCACGCCTGACGACCACAAACTGCTCGGCCACCTGCTGCTCAAGGCCGCCGAAGTCGCGGACAAAGTGGGTTTGAAAAAAGGCGGCTACCGGCTGGTCATCAACAACGGCGCGGACGGCGGCGAAACCGTGCCGCACCTCCACTGCCACATTCTCGGTGGACGGCACCTGGCCTGGCCACCGGGTTAAAACAAGTTCAGCCAGTCTTACTCAAACACGCTTTTGGGAGCGGGCGCGCCGGCGGGGTCGGCGGGCAGCGCGCGTTGCGCCTTGACTTCTTTCGGCGTCACTTCCAGACCGGCATTGCCAAAGGAGTTATAGACGAAGGTCAGCACATTCGCGACATCCTGGTCGCTCAACGGGAACGCCGGCATGTTGTTGTTGTATTTCATCCCGTTCACCACCACTTCGCCCTGCCGGCCATGCAGAATCAGTTTGATGGCGCGGTTTTTGTCCGCATTCAAATAGTCGGAGCCAGCCAGCGGCGGAAACAGGTTCGGCAGTCCGCGTCCGGTGGGCTGGTGGCACGCCGCGCAAATCGTGAACAATCGCCGGCCCAGCGCGATCCGCTCGGTTTTGGTTTTGGGGCCGTCGGCGGACGGCTCGACGCCACGCGGGCTGCCGCTGTTCACCCAGTCACGGATTATTTTGCGTTCCTCGTCGGTGAGCGCGAGCGATTCCGGGCTGTTCGCAATCGGCATGGCTTCCTTGTAAAACGTGCCTTGGTAGCTGTCCCACACGCGCCGGCGGATTTCCCAGCGGTCGGCAAAAGCAGTTTTGTAATCGAGCCAGTTATAGACAAACCGGGATTGCTGGTTGTGGCAGCGGGAGCAGTTGCCCATGAAGATCGGTTGGATGTCGCGCAGATAAGTCGGGCTTTCGCTCGTGGCTGCGGGCGCGGCGTTTTGGGCCACGGCACTGGCCAAGATCAAGCAGCCGATGACCGCCGAGAGGCATGGCCAGGTCAATCGCACGCGCCTTTGGTTCGAGAAAAAGGATGTTTGCATGGCTTCTGGTTTGGTTGGTCAATCTTGAGGTTCACCGGTGATTTTAAAAGCCGTAGGAAATCTGCAAAATCAACATGTTGGACGGCTGGGTCGGGTCGGAGCTGCGGATGAATTCGTAGTCGCCTTCGAGCAGCAGCGCGGTCGTAACGTAGTAAATGCCGCCCACGGTGTAGCGTTCGGTGGTGTTGCTCAGGCCGTCGTGCAGCGAATCGTAGCGGCCTACCAACTCAAAATTGTTGATGCCCGGCAGCTCCAAATTCAAACCCGCGAGCTTGTAACCCGCCTGCACGAACCAGCCGTTCTGATTGATGATGCCAAGATCGTCGCTGCCGAAGCGGCTCATGATATACTCGCCCTTCGCCTCGAAGTTTGGTCCCAAATGCAAAGCCGCATCAATGACGCCGGCGGTCCAGAGATGGTTTCCGGCATTGTCCCACTCACCGACTTGGGCGGAGACGCCCAGTTCCAAGTCGTAACGCGGTTTGAACGGGATGAACACCGCGAACCGCGCGCCACCGGACGGATTGTTGTGCAGGTTCGCCGAAGTGCCATCGGACTTAATGCCGACGTTGCCGCCCAGATCGAGCGCGCCGGCATTGCCGCTGCCGTCCGCCGAGCCAGGCCCGTTCACGCCATAAATCGCATAGTTGAACAATTTTCCGGACTCGCCCAGCGGCACCGCGCCGCGCAATTCCACCCCGACGCCGCTGCCGGGAATCAACGCATCCACCGCGAGCGGATTATCTGGAATCTTGTTCAGCCAGCCCGCGCCGCGCTCGGTATAAGTGCCGAGCGGCAGCAGCAGATCGCCGGCGCAGAACGTCAGGTAATCGTTCATCACATAATCCAACTGCGCGAAACTCAAATTGAACGTGGTCGTGTAACCGCCGCCATTGGGCGCGTTGTTCGCGATCGTGGTGTCAAAGCCGGCCTCGAACAAGATATTGTCCCCGCCGCGATACAGGAAAATCGGCGCAAAATCGCCCAGCAAAAACGAGCCTTTTTGATGATCGGCATTCACGTATTGAAATTCCGCGTCGCCCAGAATCTGGAAGTTGTGGTTGACCGTGGCCTCGTCCAAGGGCACCCGCGAAACCGGTTGCGCCTGCGCCTGTGCCGCAGCGGTGATCTTCTGGTCCGCAGCGGCGGCCGTCTGCTGCGTCTCGGCCAGCTTTGACTGAAGTTCCTTGATCTGCTGCTGGTCCTTCTCATGCATCTGCTGCACGACGATGTTCGACTGCGTCAAACTCTGAACCTGCTCGCTCAACTTCTGCACCATCTCCTTGACGGCGTTGAAATCCGTGGTGCTGACCTGCGCGGTCGCCGACGGCGGAAGCGTCAGCCCGAGGGTGCCGGCCGTGGCCGCCAGTCCGAGCATTAAACGGCTTGTTTTCATTGGCTTTTTCATGCGTGGTTCAAAGGGTTGACGGGCTGCTCAACGACCGCTGTTCTCCTGGAGATAGTTCAAAATCAGCTTGGCCTGTTTGCCGGGAATGCTCGCCCGCACCTGCATGTGGAGCATGATGGTTTTCCACTGCGCCGCCGTCCGCTCGGTGGGATAACGCTCCGGATGGCAGCGGTTGCAGTGGATGGAGTAAAGTTCCGCGCCGGTGAGCTGCGGTTTGACGGCCTTTGGCGTCGCGGGCGAACTGGCTTTCACTTGCACGGCATTGGTGGCCGCGGCGGCTTTCGGTTCGTCGGCGGAAAGCGTGGTGGCCAGCCCGCTGGTCAGCCATACGGCGGCCAGGGTGGCGAAAGTTTTTTGAACCAGGGCTTTCATCGGTCGGCTTTTTTTCATAGGCGGCTAAAGTTGTCGGTTCTCAAATCGTTGGCTGACACGGGGGGTTTCTCAGCATTATGGCGCTTAATTTGATGGATGCAAGTGTGTTTTGAAAGCGGTGACAAAACTCTCCATTCCTTGTGATTTTCCAAACTGTTATTGGCTTTAATGCTTTTTAGAAGTCCAGTTTGATCCGCGTTAACACCGAACCGGCCTGACGGAGGAGTTATTTCGCAGACAACAAATTTGCGCCAGCCGTGACCGTGAAGACCATCATGGTCGTCACCAGGATGAGGGCGATGAGGTTTAAGCCGAATGCCACGATGCCAAAAACCGGACGACGGTAGCGCAGCCAGCCGCGCGACCACCATTCCAGCAAGGCAAGCGCAACCAGAATCAACACCGTTCCGAGAATCAAATTGTTTTTGCAGAAGTCGGACAGCGCCAGCGCCGTCAATACCGGCGTTGGAAAGGCCGTGCCCGAGACCTGGCAAATCTCCTTCAACTTCGGCACCACAAGGATGCAGGAACCCACCCAGATAAAAAGCGGCGGGAATATCCAGGCGGCCGATTTCAAATAAATGGCCCAGCGTGGTTCGAGCCGTTGACTTGCGGGATTCATGTTCGTGGCTGGTTGGTTAATGAAAATTTCAGGAAACAAACTTGTGTCCAATTCGGGCAAGGTCGCGGCAGAGGCTTTCGCTCAACCGGAGTTTGTCCGGCACAGACATCTGCCGAAGGTCCGCGTTCGCGTTCATGTCGAAAATTTACGCCGCAAACCGAATTCAGCAAGTTTATTTCAAACTGCAAGCTTTGGCGGCCAGTGGAAACGTCAGAGCGCCGGTATCATCCGTCGGTTTCCAAGATAGCCGATTCCGAAAGGAAGCTTTGAAGTTCCTGAGCGCGTCTGGTGACAAAGGAAGCACTGCTGAACGGGGCTGGGATTCATCCCTTCCCTCCGCCGACCAAAGCGGGAGCGGCTTGCCGCATAGACATTTCTTGAACCGGTTCAAGAAATGCGGTATTCCGCCGATAACAGACTTAAATGAAAATTGGCATTGTCACCGGTGGCGGCGACTGTCCCGGCTTGAACGCCGTGATCCGCGCCGTCGCCAAAACCGCCGCCAAGCGCGGCTGGGAAACCCTCGGCATCATCGGCGGCTACGACGGCCTGCTGGCGCCGCAGAATTATCGCGTGCTGGATTACAAGGCGCTCGACGGCCTGCTCGTGCGCGGCGGCACCATTCTCGGCACGGCCAATCGCGGCCAGTTCTCCGCCAAGACCGGCCACGGCGAAACGCGTCAGTTGCCCAAGGAATTGATGGACGAAACCAAGCGCGGCATGGAGGCGCTGGGCATTTCCGCGCTGGTGTCCGTCGGCGGCGACGGTTCGCTGACCATCGCGCAGCAGATGCACGAGGCCGGCATCCCCATCGTCGGCGTGCCCAAGACGATTGACAACGATCTCGCCGCGACCACGATCACCTTCGGTTTCGATTCCGCCGTGGCCTGCGCCACGGATGCGCTGGACCGCCTGCACACGACGGCGGAAAGCCACAACCGCGTGATGGTGCTCGAAGTGATGGGCCGTTACGCGGGCTGGATCGCGCTTTACGCGGGGCTGGCGGGCGGGGCGGATGTCATTCTGATTCCGGAAATTCCTTTTCACTACGAGACCATCTGCGCCGCCGTGCAGGAGCGCGAGAAAAAGGGAAAACATTTTACGCTCATCATCGCGGCGGAAGGCGCGAAACCGGCAGGCGGCGATTATACCACCACCGGCGCGCAGCAACTGAATCGCGAGGCGCGGCTCGGGGGCATCGGCGCGGTGATCGCCGCGGAGGTTGAGAAGCGCACCGGCAAGGAAACCCGTGTGATGGTGCTCGGCCACCTGCAACGCGGCGGCAGCCCCACCTTCATGGACCGCGTGCTCTGCACCCTGTTCGGCGCGAAAGCCGTCGAGCTGATCACCGAAGGCCGCTTTGGCCGGATGGTCGCGCACAACGGAAAATTTGTGGAAAGCGTGCCGCTCGCCGAAGCCACCGGCCGGCTGCGAACGGTGCCGCTGGACGAAGGTTTTGTCCACGCCACCCGCTCGCTCGGCATCTGCCTGGGAGACTAAATTTTAGATGCAGGAACCTTGAACGGTTTTGGATTTAGCCAGTCCATTAAGCAATCCGAGGTAAGTGGTGGGTTTTTTGATTTCCATCCTCATTAGAACAAAGATTGCATTGAATCCTGCGCTCTGTCGCGCTAACACTTCTGCGTGGCCCGCATCTACGAACAACTCGCCGCCGCTGCGAACCAGCCGTTCGCACTGGCGCTCATTGCCGGCACCAAAGGTTCCAGTCCGCAGCGCGCCGGTGCCAAGGCGATTTTTTTTGCCGACGGCAAAATCATCGGCACACTGGGCGGCGGCTGTCTTGAAGCCGAAGTGCAATCCCGCGCGCTCTCGGCGTTGAAAACCGGCCAGCCCGCCGAATTCGACATGGTGCTCGATCACGATTTCGGCTGGGATGACGGCCTCATTTGCGGCGGCAGCGTGAACGGCGTGATCCTGCCGCACGCGGCAGAAGCGGCAGAACTTTGGCGCAAACTCGCCTTGGCCACTGAAACAATTCGCTGGGGCGTGAGAAAAGATTTCTCCATCGCGCTCGTGGCGAAACTCGGGGGCGAGTGTCGCGTGACGAGTGGCGAGGCGGTTCCTGCCACTCGTCACTCGTCACTCGTCACGCCCCCCGACTGGCTTTACCAGGAAACCGTTTCGCCGCCGGTGGAATTGTGGATTGCCGGCTCCGGCCATGTGGCGCAGGCCGTCGCGCCGCTGGCGCAGCAGCTTGATTTTGCCGTCACCGTTTTCGACGACCGGCCCGAACTGGCAAACCACAATTATTTTCCGCCGCCAACCACGCTGCGCGTCGGCGGCTGGCATGAGCTGCTGAAAATTCCGCCGCCGGCCGCGCCAGCGTTTGGCCTTGTTGTCACGCGGGGCCATCAGCATGACGCCTTGGTGCTGTCCGAATGGATTCGTTTTCCATTCGCATTCCTCGGCATGATCGGCAGCCGTCGCAAGGCGCGCATCATGCGCGAACAGTTCATCAAACAAAAACTTGCCACGCCGGAACAGTTCGACCGCATCGCCTGTCCGGTCGGGCTGGACATCGCCGCCGTCGGCACGCACGAAATCGCCGTGAGCGTGCTGGCGCAGCTCATCCAAAAACGGGCTGAAGTTAACGGCGTGAAGTATTAACAAATGCCGCTTTACTTTCCGACACGCGGATATATATTTTCCACATGAAAAATATAGCTTCAGTGGCGGAGTTGCAGGCGGGGTTGTCCAAGTTCATCAAACGGGCGGAAACCGACGGCATTGTCCCAGTGTCGCGGAATGGGCGGACCGTGGCTTTTTTGGTGTCGCGGGACAAGATGGCAGCGCTGCTGGAGACGATGGAACTGCAACAGAACTCCGAGTTGATGGCGCTGGTCAAACTGGACCGGGCAGGAAAGGTGGCTTACGCCGAGGTGCCGGATGAAAACTAAAGTCGTTTGGTCGCCACAGGTGCAACAATACGTCCACAGCAAGGCTCCCGAGCCCCGTCGGATTTTGTGGCGCGAAATAAAAAACTTGGCAAAGTGGAACGGACAGGAAAATCCGCCCGTGACCCGTCATCTGGAGGACCAGTTGGCCGGATACTCGCGCCTGCGCGTGGCGCGCGACCGCGTAATTTTTCGGGAAGATTTTGAGCGCGGACAACGAGTGGTCAGATGCCTGCACGCCGGGCCGCGCAGCACGGTTTATGAATGCTTCGAGGAAATTCTGCTCGACGAGATGACGGGTTGAAACCGCAACACGCCAAGGATGAAATACCAGACGCCACTTGCCGTCCTCCTTCTCGGCGCAGGGGCGTCGTCGCGCATGGGCCGGCCAAAGTTGCTTCTGCCGTGGCGCGGCACGACGATCATCGGCCATTTGCTGTCGCAGTGGCGCGAAGTTGGCGCGGCGCAAATTGCCGTCGTGCTGCGGCCCGATGACGCGGCGCTGATGGCGGAACTGGATCGCTTGAATTTTTCCAAATCAGATCGCATTGAAAATCCGCAGCCGGAACGCGGGATGTTCAGCTCGATTGTTTGTGCGGCGAACTGGCAGGGCTGGCAAAAAGACATTTCGAGCTGGGCCATCGTGCTGGGCGACCAGCCGCACTTGCGTTCGGAGTCTTTGCGGCAGTTGGTGAAATTTGCCGCACAAAATGCGAACTCCATTTGCCAGCCGCAGTTCGGCGGGCGCGCGGGACATCCAGTGATTTTGCCGCGAGCGGTGTTCGGTTCATTAACGCGTTCCGGCGCGGCGAACTTGAAGGATTTCTTGAAACTTTCGTCCTCTCCGCGCGTCCTATGTTCGGTGGCAGATCGCGGGGTGTCGCTTGACATGGACACGCCGACAGATTACAAACGGTTAGTCGTTTCTAATGAGTCGCATGAATAAATCCAAACCGGAAAAAATTGGCGCGTTTTCGCGGCGCACCTTCTTCAAAAGCCTGGGCACCGTCGCCGCCACGGCCGCGACCGCGCAGGTGCAGTCCGTCGCCGCCGAACTGGAAAAGGTCAACGCGGAAAAAGTCATCGGTCCAGACGCCGTCCCCGTCACGCTGAAGGTCAACGGCGAGAAACTCAAACTCATGCTGGAGCCGCGCGTGACGCTGCTGGATGCGCTGCGAAATTATTCCAGCCTCACCGGAGCCAAGGAAGGCTGCGACCGCGCGACGTGCGGCGCTTGCACGGTGCTGCTGGGCGATACGCCGGTTTATGCCTGTTCAAAACTTGCCATCGAGGCGCAAGGCGTCGAGATCACGACGGTCGAAGGGCTTGCGAAAAACGAAAAACTTTCCAAAGTGCAGCAGGCGTTTCTTGACAAGGACGCGCTGCAATGCGGCTATTGCACGCCGGGTTTTGTGATGAGCGTGACCGCGCTGCTGAAAAAAAATCCGCGTCCGAACGCCGAGGACGTGAAGCACGCCTGCGCCGGCAACACCTGCCGCTGCGGCACGCATCCACGAATTATTCAGGCGGCGCTCAAGGCGGCAGGTGTGGAAGTGGCGAGCAAAACGGAGGTCATTGATTATGCCTAAAATAGTGGCACAGGCATCTTGCCTGTGTGTTCCCAAAACTCGGTTCGTCGTTGCAATAGAAACGCACAGGCGTGACGTCTGTGCCACTAACATTGTTGCTTATGTCTAACTGGCCCGCCGAAACCAAAGTCATCGGTCAAAGCACGACGCGCATTGACGCGCCGGCAAAACTAACCGGCAAGGCGCGATATTCCTCCGACATCCAACAGGCCGGCTGGCTTTACGGCATGATTCTGCGCTCAAAATGGCCGTCTGCTAAAATTTCATCGGTCAATCTGGACAAGGCGCGGCAAGTCCCCGGCATCAAAGCCGCCGTGCTGGCGCGCGAAGGTGCTTTTACCATTCGCTATTACGGCGAAGAAATCGCCGCGGTTTGCGGCACGAGCAAGCAGGCTTGTCTCGATGCGTTGCGCGCGATCGAAGTCACCGCCGATGTGAAGCACGAATTTGTCGTGAGCGAAACCGAGGCGCGGAAAGAAAATTCGCCGAGAGTCTGGGAAAACGGACCCAACGCGCCGGCCAATCCGCGCGCTCGCGACAACGGCAACGTGGACACGGCGTTTCCCGAATGCGCGGCGGTCAGCGAAGGTTTTTATTCGACGCCGGTGCAGATTCATAATCCGATGGAAACAGCCGGCAACACGGTTTCGTGGACCGACGAAGGCTTGACGGCGTGGTCTTCGACGCAGGGCATTTCCAGTGTGCGCGACGGTCTGGCTGGCTCATTGAAATTGGATCACAGCAAAGTGCGCGTGATCACTGAATACATGGGCGGCGGTTTTGGCGCGAAATTCGGCGCAGGCGTCGAAGGCGTGCTTGCCGCGAAACTTTCCAAAGAAGCCAAAGCGCCCGTGCGCTTGATGCTCACGCGTTTTGATCAGGCGCTCGCCGTCGGCAACCGGCCTTCCAGTTTTCAAAAAATAAAAATTGGTGCCAAGGCGGATGGCACGTTGCACGCTTTCGAGGCCGAAAATTACGGCACGGCTGGCATCGGTGCCGGCGGTGACGGTGGTGGTGGCGGCGGCGGCGCGGACATCCCGATGCCCTATATTTACAAAGTGCCGAACACGCGCGTGAAACAGTATGCCGTCGCGGTCAACGCGGGTTCCTCGCGCGCGTTTCGTGCGCCCGGTCATCCGCCCGCATCCTACGGCATGGAAAGCGCCATGGACGATCTCGCGGCGAAGCTCGGCATGGACCCGCTGGAACTGCGGCTGAAAAACGATCCGCATCCGATCCGCCAACGCGAATACAAACTCGGCGCGGAAAAATTTGGCTGGAAGGAAAAATACAAGAAACCCGGCAGTTCGCCAGGCGTCGTAAAAACTGGCATCGGTTGCGCCGGCGCGGCCTGGCCCGCTGGAGGTGGTGATCGCGGAACGCAAGGCGACGCGCAGATCAATCCTGACGGCACCATTGAATTTCGTCTCGGCGTGCAGGACATCGGCACCGGCACGCGCACGGTCATCGCCGTGGTCGCGGCGGAATTGCTCGGCCTCAAACCAGAGCAGATCACGGTGCGGGTCGGCGACACAAATTTCCCGCCCGGCCCCGGCAGCGGCGGCAGCATGACAGCCGCCTCGGTCTCACCGACAGTTTATGACATATGCCAGAAGGCGCTCACCCAATTGCAGACGCAGTCCGGCCTCGCCGATGCGCGTGGGGAAAACTGGTTCGCCGCGTGCAAAAAGCTGGGCGTGAGTCCGCTGGTGGTTCACGGCCAATGGCAGCCGGGCCTTTCCGCCGATCGCGCGTGCGGCGTGCAGTTCGCCGAAGTGGAAGTGGACACGGAAACCGGCCTCGTCACGGTGAAAAAGGTGACGGCGGTTCATGACTGCGGACTCATCATTGACAAGCTGACGCTCGAAAGCCAGATCAACGGCGGGGTCATCATGGGCATGGGCTACGCGCTTTACGAAGAGCGCGTGATGGACGATCTGTCCGGCGTGGTGCTGAATCCGAATTTTGAAACCTACAAGCTGCCCGGCATTGCCGATGTGCCGGACATCGAAGTCGTCTTGATCAACATGCCTGAACGGGGCGTCATCGGCATCGGCGAACCGGCGACGGTGCCGACGGCGGGCGCGATTGCCAACGCTGTTTTCAACGCCATCGGCGTGCGTGTCGGCAGTCTGCCCATCACGCCCGCGAAAATTCTCGCCGCCCTTGGCAAAGTTCCACCGCACGTCAACGCATGAAATCCTTTCAATACGCCTCCGCGCATTCCACCGCCAGCGCCCGCGAACTCGTCGCCGACAAAGGCGCCTACCTCGCCGGCGGCAACGACCTGCTCGGCCTGCTCAAGGAATATCTGGTCAGCGCCGACACGCTGGTCAACATCAAGTCGTTGCCGGGCCTGGACAAAATCGAACATGGCCGGAAAACCTGGACGATTGGTTCGCTCATCACCGTGGCGCAGATCGAGGACGACGCCCAAATCAAAAAACAATTTCCCGGCCTGCATGAAGCCGCAGCCGAAGTGGCCTCGCAGCAGATTCGTAACGTCGCCACGGTTGGCGGCAATCTCGCGCAACACTCGCGCTGCTGGTATTTCCGCCATCGCGACACGGTTTGTCTGAAAAAACACGGCGACCTGTGCTACGCGCGCAATGGCGAAAACCGCTACCACAGCCTGTTCACCGGCAACCCCTGCATCAGCCCGGTCGTCTCCAGCCTCGCGACGATTTTCACCTCGCTTGACGCAACGGCCATCGTTCTCCGCGAAGGCAAGGAGACGCGCATGAGCATGGCCGAGCTTTATCAGCGCGCGTGGGAAAATCCGCTGGCGCACAACTCGCTTACGAACGGCGATTTGATTTTGCGCGTAGAAATTCCGACGACACGCCCGCACAGCGCGTATTTGCAGGCGAGCGACAAGCATACGTTTGACTGGGCGCTGGTCAGTTGCGCGGCGGCGGCGGAAATTGAAGGCGGCAAATTGAAATCACCGCGCGTGGCGCTTGGCAGCATTTCGCCGGTGCCACACCAAGTGGAAGCCGCGAATAGTTTTCTCGAAGGAAGAACTTTGGACGATGCCACCGCGACGCAGGCGGCGGATTTGATTTTGAAGGACGCGAAGCCGCTGGAGCATAATGCCTACAAAGTGCCGCTGGCCCACGCGCTCATCCGCCGGACATTGCTCAAACTGAAAGGCGCCGCATGAACCTGACTTTTTGCCAACATCTCCGCACGGAGAAAATGTTCGCTGGGGTAGTCGCACAGGCATCTTGCCTGTGTGATTCAGAGATCGTGGCAAAACTTGTTCTTCAGAAACACACAGGCAAGATGCCTGTGCCACTACAGCCGCGCACGCTGCTCAAATTGAAAGGCCCAGCATGAACACTTTCTGCAAACATCTCCGCACCAAAAAAATGTTCACCGGCGCCACTCCGGCGGAAGCCTTTGCCGAAAAACTGGGCGAACACACCACGCCTTGCCATTTCTGGTGCAACCTCACGCAGATGGTTGTCGGCGTGGACGACCAGCCGGTCCACAAAGATTTCTGCAAAGAGTCGCGGTCGTGTTTTGAGGAATGACTGTAATTGGCTGGTAGGGTGCGACGCGCCCTGCATCCCCGCAATTGCCTTCATTTTCCTCTTTCGCCCGGCCAAAAATTTGTGAACATTTCCGGCTTTCGTCTGTCTGAAATGACGAATTGAAGCCATGCGGTTCATTCCGAAAATTTGGTTCGTGCTCCTCGCCAGCGCGCTGCTCACCAGCGCGTCGTTGGCAGCGTCATTCACCGCGTCACTCGACCGCGACACGCTGACGCTTGGCGAACAGGCCACCCTTTCGCTGAAATTCGATGGTGTCCAACCGCAGGATGCACCCGGCATTCCCAACATTGCCGGCCTCCAATTCCAATACGTCGGCCCGTCGAGTTCCTTTAGTTTCATCAACGGCCAGACAAGCTCCAGCATCACTTACAATTACATCGTCATGGCGCAGCACGAGGGCGCGTTCACGATTCCGGGAATGCGGGCGAGCGTTGGCGGCCAGCAACTCGCTTCGCAGCCGCTCCATCTCCTAGTCACCAAGGCCAGTGCGCCGACGAAGGACTCGCTGAATTCCGGGAACGAACTGGCCTTTTTGAAACTGGCCTTCCCGAAGGAAAAGGTTTATGTCGGCGAACCGGCCGTGGCGCAACTCGATCTCTACGTGCGCGACGACGTGCAGCCCAACGGTAATTTTCAAATGACCAGTTCGCCCACGGAGGGTTTTAGTGCGGGCAAGATCGTGGAGCAGCGCAATCAGCGTCGCGTTCAGGTCGGCAACCGCATTTACAACGTCATTCCCCTGACCCTGCCGCTGACCGCCGTGCGGGCCGGGTCGCTTACGCTCGGGCCGTTCACCGCCAGCATGAATGTGCTGGTGGCGTCGCGCGAGCGCGATCCTTTCTCCCAATTTGGCTTTGGCATTCGCTCGCCGTTTTTCAATGGTGAGCAAAAGCAGGTCACGCTCGCCACCGAAGGGCTGAAGTTGGAATCGCTGCCGTTGCCGGAACAGAACAAGCCGGCGAATTTCACCGGCGCCGTCGGCAGTTTCACGATGACCGCCACCGCCGGACCCACGACGCTGATCGTCGGCGATCCCGTCACAGTGCGCGTGCAAATTTCCGGGCACGGTGCGCTGGACGCGGTCAACCTGCCGACTCAGGAAGCCTGGCAAAACTTCAAAACCTATCCGCCCACCACCAAGCTGGAGACCAGCGACCAGTTTGGGTTCCAAGGCACGAAAACTTTCGAGCAGATCATCTCGCCCCAAAATTCTGATGTGCATGAACTGCCGGCGCTGACTTTTTCGTTTTTTGATCCCGACGACGGTCAATACCACACGCTCACGCAGGCTGCCGTGCCGCTCGTCGTCAAAGCCGCCGGCGCGACGCCCATGCCGACGATGGTGGTGAACAAAAATCAATCACCGGAAAACCAAACGCCGCAGGACATCCTGCCCATCAAGGAAAAGCTGGGAAAGCTCTCGCACAGCGGCAACCCGCTGGTTGCACAACCTGCTTTTCTTGTCACGCAAAGCCTCCCGGTGCTGGCGTTTCTCGCCGCGTTCATCTGGCGCAAGCGCACGGACAATCTGGCCAACAATCCGCGCCTGCGCCGCCAGCGCGCCGTGGCCGCGCTTGTCGCCAGCGGGATGGATGAATTGAAAAAATACGCTGCCGCAAACAAGCCAGATGAATTTTTCGCCACGCTGTTCCGGCTGTTGCAGGAGCAACTGGGCGAGCGGCTGGATTGCCCTGCCTCGGCCATCACTGAAAACGTGATTGAGGAACATCCCGTGCTGCGCGGCGCGCCCAAGGCGACGCTCGACGCGCTGCGCGAGCAGTTCCAATTGTGCAATCAGGCGCGCTACGCGCCGGTGCGCGGCAGCAGCGAATTGAATTCCGTCGCCGCGCAGTTTGAAAAACTCATCGGTGCATTGCGGGAGGTGAAGGCATGAAAAGCTTTGCGACGCCATTTTTCCAAGAGCGGACCAATAACCCCTGTAAAGGCGAATCGTCTGCCGTTTCTTCTCCCTCTCCCCTCGGAGGGGAGAGGGTTGGGGTGAGGGGTGGACGTGGAAACCAGCACGTGAATTTGTCTGGACGCTCACCGCGAACAATGCCTTTTGAAATAATCCAACGCGGGGTAGCAGCTTACCCCTCACCCTCAATCCCTCTCCCCTCGGAGGGGAGAGGGAAGTCCGAGGGCGCGGCGGCCTGCCACTTCGGCTGCCACGGAATTTTGCTTTTGCTCGCGCTGGCCTGCGCCGGAAATCTTTTCGCAGCCGGCGTGAACTCCGATTTCTCGGCGGCGAACGAGCTGTATGCGAAAGGCAAATTTGCAGAGGCCGCGACCGCTTACGAAACAATTCTGCAATCTGGCGGACAATCGCCTGCGCTGCTGTTCAATGCCGGCAACGCGGAGTTCAAGGCCGGCCACCTCGGCAAGGCGATAGCCGCGTATCGCAAGGCCGAATTGCTGGCGCCGCGTGATGCGGAACTGCGCGCCAACCTGGCATTTGTCCGCAATCAGTTTCAAGGTGCCACGCTGCGCGAAAGCCGCTGGCAGAACTGGGTGAGTTCGTTGAGCCTCAACGACGGCGCGCTGCTCACCGCCGGCCTTTTCTGGCTGCTGTTCGCGCTGCTGGCCGCGCGGCAAATTCGTCCCGCGCTCGCGCCGAAATTGCGCGGCGCAACCCGCCTTGCCGTGGCCCTGACGCTTTGCTCCGGCGCGGTCCTGGCCTTGCAGGCGGCGAATCATTTCAATGTTTCGGTGGCCGTGGTGACGAGCGCGGAGACAATTGCACGCAGCGGGCCGTTTGAAGATGCGCAAAGCGCGTTCACGGCGCACGACGGCGCGGAGCTGAAAGTTTTGGATCGGCACGATGATTGGGTGCAAGTCGCCAACGGCGCGGGGAAAATCGGCTGGATGAGCCTGAAGCAGGTGGAAGTTTTGCCGGGGGCGTGAAGGGAAGTTTGTTGAACGAGAGCCCTCACCCCGGCCCTCTCCCATCCAATGGGAGAGGGAGAAACGCTTCCAGCGTCGAGCAAATATCATGCGCCTGTTTGTTTGCGTATTTTGCGAATACAAGAAACGCGGCGATTGAAATCGGGTCGCTCGGAAGAGACAGAGCGCGATTGCTGTTCCCTCTCCCATCGGATGGGAGAGGGTCAGGGTGAGGGTAATTTTGCTTGAACGCGGAGAAAACTTTTTTGTCAGAATGTCGTCCATCGGAAAATGAATTAAAACATGAGCACAGGAATCAACGCGATTAACGAAGCGGTAAAAGAAGCGAGTGCTTTCACTCACCCGCTTTTCAACGAACTCGGCAAGGTCATCGTCGGCCAGCAATACCTGACCGAGCGGCTCGTCATCGGCCTGCTGGCCAACGGCCACGTCCTCCTCGAAGGCGTGCCCGGTCTCGCCAAGACGCTCGCGGTGAAATCGCTGGCGAACTGCATGCACGTCAAGTTTTCGCGCCTGCAATTCACGCCGGACATGCTGCCCGCCGACGTCATCGGCACGCAGATTTACAATCCGCAATCCGGCGGCTTTAGCACACGCAAAGGACCGGTCTTCGCCAACCTTGTCCTCGCCGACGAAATCAACCGTGCGCCCGCCAAGGTGCAAAGCGCGTTGCTCGAAGCCATGCAGGAAAAGCAGGTCACCATCGGCGACCAGACCTACAAGCTCGACGAACCGTTCCTCGTGCTCGCCACGCAGAATCCCATCGAGCAGGAAGGCACGTATCCGCTGCCCGAAGCGCAGGTTGACCGCTTCATGCTCAAGCTCAAGATCGGCTACCCGTCGCGCGCCGAGGAGCGGCAGATTCTCGAAGTGATGGCGAAAACGAGCGGCACGCCCACGTGCAGCGCCGTCGTCACGCCGCAGCAAATCCTCAAGGCGCGCGAAATCATCAACGACATTTACGTGGACGACAAGGTGAAGGATTACATCGTGGACCTCGTCTGCGCCACGCGCGACCCGGATCATTACAAGATCGCGGTGAAGGATTTCATCCAGCTCGGCGCGTCGCCGCGCGCGACCATCGCGCTCACGCTCGCGGCCAAGGCCTACGCGTTCCTGAAAGGCCGCGGCTACGTCACGCCGCAGGACGTGAAGAGCATCGGCATGGACGTGCTGCGCCACCGCGTGGCCATCACCTACGAAGCCGAGGCCGAGGAAAAAACCAGCGAAACGGTCATCCAGAAAATCTTTGATGAACTGCCCGTGCCGTGATGTTGACGATCTATGAAGAAAACCTCAAAAAAGAACTCTTTGTGGAAAAAGGCCGACGAAGGCTCCGTGGATGCTCAACTCCAGCTTGGCGCCAAGCTTGAAGACGATGATCCTTGTGAAGCTGTAGCTTGGTATAAGAAAGCTGCTGATCAAGAAAGCCCGGAGGCCCAACTTGCTCTATCGAAAATGTATTTAGATGGGAGAGGAATACCCAAGAATGACACAGAATCCTTCAATTGGGCTTTGAAGGCTGCGATGCATGGCAATGTAGAAGCCTACTACGAGGTCGGACGAAAATATGTTGAAGGTGCTGGGGTTGAATCTAGTCAGGCAGAAGCTGTAAGATGGCTTTCTCACATTGCCAATCCGGCCAAAACACCCGATAAGTGGCTTATGTCGAGAGCGCAATTATGGTTAGGTTGCGCATTATTATTGCCGGAAAAAAGAAATCCGTGCGAGGCTTACAAATGGCTTAATCTTGCCGCGACTTATTTGCCCGACGGAGAATTCTACGGATTTTGTTCGCGAAGTTCCGCAATTGAAATTCGAGATATTGCCGCAAATGAAATGACTTCAGATCAAATTCGTGAAGCGCAAAAAGCTTGTTCTAGAATGTTCGTTGCGCCCGATTAGATTCATTCGCCCAAGCCTACTTCTTCAATGATTCCCCGCGAGATTCTCAAAAAGATCCGGCAGATCGAGCTGCGCACGAACCGCCTCGTGACCGAGTTCGCGGCCGGAGCGCGGGCTTCAGCCCGCTTCATCGCCCGCACATCCGCCGCGTCCAAAACAAATCTGGCGCTCAATTCCATCCGCCCGTTGAAGCGGCGTGAACGCCGCGCTCCAATCCCAAAGGGATTGCGTCCTCCAGCCCTGGGTTGCGAGGAACGAGCTACCCTGGGTCATCGTCCCGCCAGCATCACCAACCGCAACGCGGTTGCGGCCATTCCGTTTTCGTCCGCCGCACATGGGATTGGCCACAACCCCGTTGGGGTTGATGAGGATTTAATTCCGTTCACCCAGGGTAGCTCCTGCGTCGCAACCCTGGGCTGCATGACGCAATCCCGTTGGGATTGCCCGAACCGCATCGTGACCGAAACGCTCGCGGGCCGGTCATTTCAGCCGTCGCCGCAGTTCCGCCGGATTACGGCTGCCGTGAAAAACGGAAACAATGCCAATGAAGTCAGGCTCTACGCGGAAATAAACTTTGTATTTGGAGAAAACATCCACGCCCGCTTTACGAGTATTCTTGGCGACCAGTTGAAACCGTTCAGGGTTGCGCAAGATGTTTTGAAAGGTGACGTGAACTTCAGCTTCAAACCGGTCGCCCAATCCGGGCTGCTGCGCGTCATACCAAATGACCGCCTCTTCAAATTCGAGCCGCGCTTCCGCGTCGAAGATTATTTGGCGAGACATGCGCGACCCTTGATCCGTTCCTTCAATTCAGCCCGAACTTGTTCCCACGGAATTCCGCTTTTGGGATTGCGCCGCAATTCCTCGCCACGGCGTTCAAACTCGGCGAGTTGTTCCGGCGTGGGTTCGGCATCGAATTTTTCACGGAGTTGCTCGAAGACCTCACGTTGTTCTTCAAACGGAAGCTTGTCCACCTGTGCTATGACTTGCGCTGCACTCATGGCGTTAATCTACTCCGTTGGATGGAACGCGCAATTGAAAATTCGCCATTTTCCCATGATTCCCCGCGAGATTCTCAAAAAAATCCGGCAGATCGAGCTGCGCACGAACCGCCTCGTAACCGAGTTTGCGGCCGGCGCGCGGGCTTCAGCCCGCTTCACCGCCCGCACCACCGCCGCGTCCCAAACAAATCCGGCGCTCCATTCCCTTCGCCCGTTGAAGCGGCGTGAACGCCGCGCTCCCGTCTGTAGAAATTATGGCGAATTCGCCATAATTAAAAAACAGCCGACCAAGGCACTTCTGGTTTTAATTCCCTCGAATTCGATAGGATTAGAAATCTGGCCAACTCGTTTGCGGCAAGGTGACGAATGACCAAACTCAAGAAATCCATCATCGAAGTTCGTGGCACGGCCATTACGATTGTTTCCCAAAAGGAGCAGGACTTCATAAGCCTTACGGACATCGCCCGATTCAAGAGCGCCGACCGCTTCGATGATCTTATCCGTAACTGGCTACGAAACCGCAACACGGTGGAGTTCCTTGGTGTTTGGGAGCGGTTAAACAATCCAAGTTTTAATCCCGTCGAATTCGACGGGATTAGAATTCAGGCAGGTTTGAACAGTTTCACGCTCACGCCGAAGCAGTGGATTGAGAAAACCGGCGCGGTGGGCATCGTTTCCAGCGCCGGACGCTACGGGGGAACTTATGCGCACAAGGACATTGCGTTTGAATTCGCTTCGTGGATTTCCGTCGAGTTCCGGCTCTACCTTATCAAGGAATTCCAGCGGCTCAAGGAGGACGAAAACCGCCGGCTCTCGCTCGCGTGGAATCTGAACCGCACGTTGTCGAAGCTGAATTACCGCATCCACACCGACGCGGTGAAGGCGCACCTGATTCCACCCGAAGTCACGCTCGCACAAGCGGCCATTACTTACGCGACCGAAGCGGATTTGCTCAACGTTGCACTTTTCGGTCATACCGCGCGGCAATGGCGTGACGCCAATCCCAAGCTGGAAGGCAACGTCCGCGATTACGCCAGCATCGAGCAACTGCTTGTTCTCGCCAACATGGAGGGCATGAACGCCGAATTTATTCACATGGGATTGCCGCAGGGCGAACGGTTGAAACGGTTGAACCAAATTGCCATTCGTCAGATGCAGGTTTTGACCTCGTCGAATCTGAAGGCATTGCCGGGCGCGAAAGAAAAATAATTTCCTCATGATTCCCCGCGAGATTCTCAAAAAAATCCGGCAGATCGAGCTGCGCACGAAC
>ODAK010002346.1_pt1 | contig 19951 bp, 20 predicted proteins | sample 1539591 | NCBI WGS metagenome assembly ODAK01 (sample SAMEA3539303, study PRJEB22396) | soil metagenome | biome: tundra; feature: field; material: soil | place: USA | collected 2010-05 | depth 0.15 m | reverse complement strand
GACGTGTGCTCTTCCGATCTAGCGGCACGATGACGAAGCCGATCCGATCGAGCTCGTCGAGGCATTCGCCACCCTGCGCAGTGAAGGGATCGCTCTCGTCCGGTCGCTATCCCCAGGGGACCTGGGCCGGGTTGGGATCCACCCGAAGATTGGGCCGCTTCGGATCGATGAGCTGCTCGGTGAGTGGGTCCATCACGATCGCAACCACGTCCGCCAGGCGTTCGCCGTAACGCAGGCCCGGGTCTGGTCGCAGATGGGCGCGACCCGGCGGTTCAGCGAGGCCGCCGACTAGCCTCGATCAGCAGGGCGTCGCGACGAACCCGGCATAGCAGATCGACCAGCTCGAGCCTGTCGACGGCCGCCTCGAGCGTCTCGCCCACGGTTACCGCGCCGTGGCGCTCCTGGAGGACGGCGGTCGCGAGCGGCTCCGGCGGCTCGGTCAGGGCGGACGCGACGGCCGCGGCAATCTCCAGGCTGCCCATCGGCAGCAGGGGCACGAACGGCAGGCGAGGCAGGAGCAGGCGCGTTTCGGGTAGATCGTCCGGATTGGGTCGCTCACCGGCGAGGGTCAGGGCGAGCGATGCCGCGAGGTGGGCATGGGCGACCGCGCGGACATCGGGTCGAGCCCGGTACACGGCGCGGTGGACGGCGATGTCGGAGCTGGGCCGCGGGGCAGGTGTGCCGTTCATGCCGTCGGTGCCGTGCCCGTGGGCCGCAGGCTCAGCGCTGGTCGATGGGTCGGGGTCGAGCGGCACGAGCAACAGGTCGTCAACGCTCAGCTCGTCCTTGCGCCGCCCCGATGGCGTGACCAGGAGCTGATCCCCGAGCCGGATCGAGAGATTGCCCTCTGCCCCGACGATCAGGCCGCGAGCGCCGAGCCGCGCACCTGCGCGGATGATCGATTCGGCGGCCTCGAGGTATTCGGATGCATCCATCCCCAGATGATCGGGCATCCGGCTTTGCGGCGTGTTGCCGGCTCCGGTATGCGGATCAGGCCCGGGGGCGACGTTTGTCGGGGTCGTACAGCGCAGGCTCGCCCACCGTTGCCGCGGCTGAGCCGCCAGCCAGGGCCACTTCGACGCGAGTGCCAGGGGTGGCCGAAGCTCGATCGAGGATCGCCAATGCAATCGTCCCAAGGCGCGGGGAGGCCGTCGGGCTGGTGGCGGTCCCGACGGGCGTGCCGTTCAGGGTGACTTCGGCGCCCACCTCGGGCACCTCGTCGCCCTCGATCGCGAGGGAGGCCAGCCGAAGGGTTGGTTCGCCCGCAGCCCGTTCAGCCCGGATCGCGGCGCCGCCGTGGAAGTCCCGCCCGTCGAGCTTCATGAACCGCTCGAAGTTGATGTCAAACGGGCTCGATTCGCCCGGCGTGTAGTCGTAGCCGGGCAGGATCATGCCGGCCTCGATCCGCAGGATGTCGAGGGCGTCGAAGCCGTATGGCCGAACCTCGCCCGACGCCGTCAGCGTCCGCCACAGCTGTTCGGCGTGCTCGGGTCGGACGAAGAGCTCATAGCCGATCTCGCCCGAAAGGCCGGTCCGGGCGATCCAGGCCGGAACCGGCCCCACCTTCACCGGCTCGGTCAAGAACCGGGAGTAGGGCAGCTTGGCCAGGTCGACATCCACGTGGCGCTGGAGGATCTCGCGCGTGCGGGGGCCCTGGAACTGGACGTGGGGCAGCTCGTGGACGACTAGGTCAATCGTGACAGCGAGTCCCGCCGAGACGTCGCGCAGGTGATCGGCCAGGTCGAATCGGTTGGTCATGAACCAGACGTGGTCCGGTCCGAAGACGTAGATCGTGGCGTCGTCGAGCATCCGGCCGTGCTCGTCGAGGAGCGCTGCGTAGCGCACCCGGCCTGGCCCGTAGGCCAGCACGTCGTTGGCGATCAGTCGATCGGCGGCGCGCAGCGCGTCGGGCCCGTGGAAGTCCCACTTGATCAGGGCCGAGCAATCCCAGATGCCGGCACCGTCGCGAACTGCGGCGTACTCCCCGGCGCGATCGCCGAAACCGGTGGTCCACAACCAGCCATCCCAGTCGCCGAATTCGGCACCGAGCTCCTCCTGGACGTGGTGGAAGGCCGAGTGGACAGGGGTGTCAATCATGGCACGAGCGTAGGCGCCCGTCGGCCCGGCGGGCGGCGCGTGTCCCGCTTGGCGCGACGGCCGATCCCCGGGGCGGAAGCCCTGCCGGGCGGCGTTGGGCACGCTACGCTGGACGGGCAGGACGCAGCCCGCGGGCAGGAGAATCGGAATCGGGTGATCGAACCGGAAGGCGCGGGCAGCCTGGGCGATGGCGTCCAGCCGCCGGCCGCGACACCGCAGCAGACCGCCCAGCGCGCGCGGGTCCGCGAGGAGCCGCTCAGCCACAACCGGGACTTCCTGCTGCTGCTGGGGGGCCAGGGCATCTCCGCGTTCGGCGACGCCCTCAGCCTGACCGCGTTACCGCTCCTCGTGTTGGCCCTGACCGGCTCGGGGATCGCGATGGGCATCGTCGGCGTGCTCAACACGATCCCGGACCTGGTCTTCGGTCTGCTTGCCGGGGTGATCGCCGATCGGAGCGACCGGCGACTGATGATCCTCGGCGCGGACTTCGGCCGGGCGGTCCTGACCGCCCTGATCCCGCTTTCGATCCTGATGGGCGGACCGACGATCGCGGTGATCCTGCTGATCGCCGCGCCGATGGCGATGCTTCGTTCGATGTTCCTCGCGGCGTACACCGCGGCGATGCCGAGCCTGGTGGGACGTCCGCTGCTCGCTCGCGCCACCTCGACCCTCGAAACGGTCTACAGCCTGAGCTTCGTGGTGGGCCCGAGCATCGCCGGCCTGCTGGCCGCCGTGGCTGGCTACGGCCCGACGATCGCGGTCGACGCGCTCAGCTTCCTGGCCAGCTCGTTGGCGATGGCCCTGATCCGGCGACCGCTCCAGGAGCGTCAGGCACGTCCGCCGCTCGACCTTCGGGCCGAGATCGGCGAGGGGATCCGGTACATCGCCGGCCACCCGACCCTGCGCCTGGCCGTCTCGTTCTGGGGCCTGAGCAGCGTGATCACGGCCGGCCTGATCCCCGTCCTGACCTACTTCGTGACGAGGCAACTGCAGCTTGGGACGGCCGCCTTCGGCATCCTCCTGTCCATCAACGGAATCGGCTACCTGCTCGGGGCGATCGGGATGAACCGGGTCAGGGTTCGATCGGCTGGCAGGTTGATGCTAGTCGGGACTGCGATTGAGGCGATCGCGATGATCGCCGCCGTCAATGGCCAGATCTTCATCCTGTTTCCGGCCGCCTTCGTGGTCGGCGCCGCCTCTGCGGGTGTCGTCATCACCTATATCACCCTGCGCTCGGCGGCCGCACCCGATGAGCTCCTTGGCCGGGTTGGTTCGACTGCACGAACCCTGTCGATCGGGCTTCAGCCGATCGGCATGGTCACGGTGGGCGTCCTGCTCGACAGCATCGGCGGCGGCGCGACCCTCCTGCTCATGGGCGGCGGGTTGCTCGCGGCGACCGCCGGGTTCTCACTCTCGCATTCGCTGCGGCGGGCGATGGTGATCGGCGGCCACGTCCCGCGCTGAACGTCCGGCCTAGGCAGCGATCGCCTCGAGCGCGACGGCCCGCGCGATCGGCTCCACGAGCGAGAAGGCGACAAGGCAGTCGTCGCAGCGGATCTCGCCGTCCAGGTCGAGTTGATCGACCAGGATCGTCCCGTCACAGGCGGGGCAATCGAGCGCGATCACCGGGTTGGGAACGAACGTATTGGTGTCCATACCCGGAGATTGCCAGTCCCTTGTGACAGCTTGCGTGTCACGGCCGAAATTGGGACTTGGCGACCCTACAGCTCGCGCCGCCGGAACGACAGGACGGCCAGGCCGAGGACGATCCCAAACCAGGCACCTACCCAGGCGAGATAGATCGCGCTCGGACCGGCCGAGGCATAGAAGGGGTTGGCTGCGAGGGCTTCGCTGGAGCGCCCACTGTCGCCGGCCACGGCAATCACCACCTGCGGCTCGAGCGCGAAGATCGCGCCTCGCCAGATCCCGTCTGTGGGCAGGATGACCCGGCTGATCGCGGCCACCTGCTCCAGCAGGTCGGCCTTGAGGTAGAGGCCCAGCCCGCCCAGGACGCCGGTGATCCAGCACATCCCGAACAGGACGACGGCGATCGCCCCACCCGCGATCGACGGCAGTCGGGTCGAGAACAGCAAGGTCAGGGTCAGGACGAGGATGGCCTGCAGTGCGATCGCCCCGGCAGCTCCGAATGGATCTGGCGGCCCGTAGCCCGAGGCAACCTTCATCGCCCCGATCTCGAGCAGGCCAGACGCCAGGGCGTAGGCGCCCGCGACGAGCACCAGGCCCAGCCAGCGCCCGACGAGGAACGTCGATCGTCCGATCGGACGGGCAAGGATTGCGAGCAGGACGCCGCTCTCGATGTCCGCCGAGACGGCCGGGGCGCCGATGAACGCGGCCGTCATCGCCAGGATGAAGCTGAACATGAAGGCGACCACGATCAGCATCTGGCTGACGCCAAGCTGGATTGTCAGCTCACTGCTGCCGTGCGCGCGAGCGAGGGTGACGAGCCGCTCAAAGCCGAGGCCCGACAGGCCCACCACGATGACGGTCAGGAAGAAGAGAACCCACAGGATTCGTCGCCGGAATGCGTCCAATAGCGTCAGCCGGACGACCACGACCAGGGGCAGGACGATCGAGTTCACGGCGGTCCGCCGGCGTCGACGACGCGATGGGCCGCCGCCGATCCCTCCGGATCCGCCGGGGCGCCGAGCAGCTCCAGGAAGCGCTCCTCGAGGGTCTCCCGTCCCTGGGCCACAGCGTGGATCCTTCCACCGGAGTGGACGATCGAGGCGACGACCTCCGGGATCCGCGCCGGGTCGATCGGTCGAATCGTGATCTGTTCGGGGTCGGCTGGGTCAGCTTCGACGGTTCCAAAGGCGCCCAGACCGGATCGCGCCTCTGTCGTCAGGCCGCTCACGCGAAGGATCACAGCCTGCTCGCCGAGGAGCTCGTCGAGCGTTCCGCTGGCCACCACCCGGCCGCGATTCACGACAGCCACCCGGTCGCACACGAGCTCCACTTCGGACAACAGGTGCGAGTTCAGGAAGATCGTGACTCCGCGATCGCGAGCAGCCCGAATGATCTGGCGAACCTCGGTTCGGCCGACCGGATCGAGTGCCGAGGTCGGTTCATCGAGGAAGACGAGCTCAGGCTTGCCGAGTAGAGCCGCTCCCAGGCCGAGCCGCTGCTGCATTCCCTTGGAGAATGTCCCGACCGGGTCGTCCGCCCGGTCGGTCAGGCCAACCAGCTCGAGGGCAGCCTCCACTTCGGCCGTTCGTCCCGGCATGGGCAGGCGCGCCAGCTCGGCATGGAGGCGGAGAACCTCACGAGCACGCAGCCATGACTGGTAGCGGAAGAGCTCGGGCAGGTAGCCGATCCGCCGGCGCGTCTCACGATCACCGATCGGCGCGCCGAGAACCACGCCGCTGCCGGAGGTGGCAGCCGTCAGGCCGAGGAGCAGCTTGACCGAGGTCGTCTTGCCGGCGCCATTCGGTCCCAGGAAGCCGAAGACCTCGCCTGGCTCTACACGCATCGACAGGCCGGCCAGGGCGGTGGTCCGGCCGAACCGCTTCGAGAGCTCGTGCGTCTCGATCGCCGGAGTCGAACTCGGGGGGCCGGCGATCACGCTTCTCATGTCGGCATCGTCGCACGGACGGCCGGTCATCGGGGTTCGTGACGATGATGGCCAGGGGCCTGAACGGGCCACCTGTGACGGGGCAGCGCCCCGCCTGGCATCAGGCTTATTCGGCCGCGTCAAGCTCCAGGCGGTAATAGCGCCCCGCCGCCCGCACGTGGGGGCGGCCCAGGCGGTAGATGAGGTCGCCCGGGAACGGGTGCTGCGAGGTCGCCAGGATTGCCCGGTCGCGCTCCGGCCCGCCCGGCAGCGGCTGGGCCTCGAAGCGGACGGGCGCCTGTCCCGGCCAGCTCAGGAGGAGCCGGCCACCGGCCGCCTCCAGGTTTTGGGTCCACTGCGCGGGTCCGTTGGGATGGCCCAGGTACCACTGGCCGTCGGCCACGAGCAGGCCCAGCAGGGTCTGGTGCGGCACGCCCGTACGGCGGCCGGCAATCGTGACCTGCACGACGTTGCCCAGTCCGTAGCCCAGCCACCACTGCCGCAGCAGCGGATCCAGCCAGCCCAGGAGGCGGTACAGGGCACGGAAGCCGTACCCCCCGGCGCGCGATGGCTGGACTGGATCGGCAGTCGACATGTCGTGGGTACGTATCCCGGGGGCCAGCGGATGGCTGGGGCTCGTCGTGCTTCATCGGCGCGCATCCGATTGAGCGAAAGCCGCCCAGCCTCACGCCCGGTAGCGGAAGCAGCCGGGCAGGTGGTCGTCGACGAGCCCGACGCTCTGCATGAACGCGTAGATGATCGTCGAACCGACGAATTTGAAGCCGCGCGCCTGGAGCTCCGCCGAGAGCGCACTCGAGGCAGCCGTACGGGATGGAATGTCGGCCACGGTGGCCGTCGCCGGCAGCGGTCGGGCAGGCTCGCGGATGATCGTGCGCAGATATGCGTCGAACCCGCCGAACTCCCGGCAGATAGCCCCGTACGCGAGCGCATTGCGGATCGCAGCTTCGACCTTGGCCCGGTTCCGGACGATCCCGGCATCGTTCATCAGGCGAGCCCCATCCTGATCGTCGAACGCCGCGACGGTCGCCGGATCGAAGCCGCGGAAGGCCGTTCGAAATGACTCTCGCTTGCGCAGGATCGTCGACCACGACAGGCCGGCCTGAAACGACTCGAGGACGAGCCGTTCGAAGAGCTCAACATCGTCCGTCGTCGGCCGGCCCCATTCATCGTCGTGGTAGCTGGTCATCAGGGGATCGGGCCGCGGACCGCTCGCGCCCGCCCAGGCGCAGCGACCCAGGACCGGGTCGAGCGGCTCGGTCGTGTCCATCCAGGTCCTCCGGTCCCACGACAACCCCGTCGCTGACCATGCGTTCGTGTAGCGTACCGACCATGATCCGGTTCCGTTCCAGAGCCCGCTGAGGTGGAGACGGCGATCCACGTCGCCGAGATCGCTGGCGGGCTGTTCCTGATTGCGTTCGTCGCGTGGGACGTCTTCAACACGGTGGCCCTGCCCCGGCCGACTCCGTCGGTCTACCGCCTCGCCCGGAACCTCACCCGATTTGCCTGGCGGGCATGGTGCCGGCAGGGCCGCCGGATGGCGCTGGGCGACCGGCGGGAGCGCTGGCTGGGGGCCTTCGCCCCGCTGCTCGTCCTGGTCCTCCTCGTTGCCTGGGTGCTCCTGCTGATTACCGGCTTCGGCCTGATTGACCTCGCCTTCGGCGCCGATTTCAACCCACCGATCCAGAGCATCGGGACCGCCCTCTACATGGCCGGCACGGGCCTGTTGACGATCGGCTTCGGCGATATCGTGCCAACCGTCGCTCTGACCCGGGCGATCGCTATCGTGTCGGCCGGCCTGGGCCTGGGTACGGTGGCCCTCGTGATCACCTACCTCTTCTCGCTCTACGGCTCGTTCCAGCGGCGCGAGGTGCTGGTGACCACGCTGGATGCCCGGGCCGGCGCGCCACCGTCCGGGGTGGCCCTGCTCGAGACCTGCCAGCGAACGGGAATGCTGGACGAGCTGCCGGCGCTGTTCGGAGAATGGGAGCGCTGGGCGGCGGAGGTGCTCGACAGCCACGTTGCCTATCCGATCCTCGGCTACTTTCGCTCGAGCCACGACCACGAGTCGTGGGTTGCCTCGCTCGGGGCGATGCTCGATGCTGCCGTCCTAGTCCTGACCACGGTCGAGGGTCAGCCCCGGGGCCGGGCGGAGATGCTCCTGGCGATCGGCGTCCACCTTGTCGAGGATGTCTCGAGCTTCTTCGGCTTCGCCAACGACGGCCGGGTTGGAGTGGAGCGGGCTGAGTACGAGACCGCTCGGGGACGCCTGGAAGCGGCCGGCTTCCGGCTCGAGGGACCCGAGGTTGGCTGGATCCTCTTCGCCCAACTCCGGGCCCGCTACGCCTCCCGCCTTAACGAGCTGGCGGGATACTGGATGACGCCGCCGGCCCTCTGGATCGGAGACCGAAGCCACGAGGCACATCACGCAGCGCAGTGACTGCACTGGCCGCGAGGTGCCGCCGGACGTGACGCCCTCAGCCTCCCAGGAGCGCGGGCAGCTCGATCGTCCTGGCCGCCGCGATGGGCGTCGCTGGGTGGCAGGTAAAGTAGAGGACCTGGTGGCGGGTGGCGAGGTCCTCGATCGACCGGGCGGCCCGTTTGGCCCGGACCGGGTCGAAGTTGACCAGGATGTCGTCCATGACCACCGGCAGCGACTCTGCCTGCCGGGCGAAATGCTCGACCAGCCCGAAGCGCAGCGCGAGGTACAGCTGCTGTGCCGTGCCCGTCGACAGCGCGCCAAGTGGGACGATAACGCCGTCGCCCCGCTCGAGCTCCTGGACCGGCTTGCCCAGCGGGGCGAGGATCCGGATGTAGCGCCCGCCGGTCCAGCTCGCGAGCAACTCTTCTGCCACCTTGAGCACCTCGGGCCGGTGATCTCGCTCGTAGCGGGCACGTGTCCGACGGAGGAGGGCGAGGGCGATCGTGGTGACCGACCAGGACTCGGCCAGCACCTCGAGCCCGGCAATTCCGTCGGCCCGCTGCTGGCGCAGGTCGGCGGCTTCGACTGAGCGTTCGATCCGAGAGATCGTCTCGCGCTCGGCGCCCAGCTCCTCGAGGGCGGCGGCGCGGCGCGTGTCGAGGGCCCGACCGCGCTCGAGCTCAGCCTCGAGCTGTGCCTCAATCCGGGCGAGGTCGCCGAAGCCGGCCAGGTCGGCCTCGAACGTGGCGATGGCCTCGCCCGGTCCGGACAGGGCCACCAGGGTGTCGTGGGCAGCGCGGATTTCGCGCTGGACCTCAGCCCGTCGGCCTCCCTCGGTAAGCGCAGCACGCAGCGCGACCCCATCGGAAACATGGCCGGCCGTGAGGACGGCCGCCTGCTCTTGCGCCGCGACCTCGTGGACGAGGCTGACGGCGGCGAGGGCGGCGTCGATACGATCGAGATCCGCAACAGCTCGGCCGCGGTCCACCGCCGCGGCAACTGTCACCTCGAGGTCGCGTCGGACCAGTTCGAGGCCCACCAGCGGGTCGTCCGCCGGACGGGATAGTCCCGCCAGGAACGAACGGGCAGCGGCTTCATGGGTCGCCAGTCTGGCCGCCATGTCGTCGCGCCGACCCTCGGTCGCCCGCAGGGTGGCAAGGCTGGCTCGTGCGCCGATCGCACCCTCGAGGAGCCGCGCCGCCATCTCTCGATCCAATTCCGGCGGAAGGCCGTGGTCCGCGAGCCATGCTTGCCACGAAGCCTGCACGAGATCCAGAGCGCTGCCGGCAGCCGCCAGTCGGTCGGCTGCCGTTCGCGCCCGCTCTTCGAGGAGTCGGACCCGCCCGCGACGCTCCTCACGCCGGGTGGCCAGAGGATCTGCCGTTGAACCGGTCGCAAGCTGGCGACGCGAGGGCCCCCAGATCGTCTCGAGGACTGCGCTGACCGTTCCAACCAGCAGGCCGAGGACGAGGGCCTGGGCGATTCCCAGCCCGAACAACAACGCGCCAATGCCGGCCGCGACTCCGAGCACGAGCCCAACGATGAGCCAAGTGGCGAGGGGCGCGGCGCCGGTGGCCGACCGTGGCGCCGCGACTCCGCCAGGGGCGTCGGCCACGGCAACGTTCCGCGTCGCCGGTTCGACGGCTGCCAACTCCGCCCGGCCGTCGGCCAGGCTCAGGTCGGCGGTTGCGGCCTCGGCTCGGGCCGTCGCTAGGTCCCGTTCCGTGGTCTCGAACGACACCCGGAATGGCCGGGCGATCGCGCCCTGGGCTGCGAGCGAGTCATCCACGGTCAGAAGGCGGGCCTCGTCCCAGTCCGGGCCCAGCCGCCGGAGCGCCTCGCCCAAGGCCGCCGCCCGTTCCGTCCGGTCGTGTTCGAGCTCGGCCAGGCGGATCCGTTCGTCACGTGCCTCGGGCAGTACCGCGAGAAGGGCTTCGGCCGCCGGCCGGGCGGCCAGGAGTGCCTCGTCAACCGCGGCCGTGTCGCGCGCCGTGATCGCGCGCTCGCGATCGGTGGCAAGCTCAGCGGTACGCTCGGTCGCGGCGCCCAGATCGCGCTCGGCGGCGGCGAGCCGCTCGAGCAGGTCAGCTGGGACAGGGATCGCGTCGGCCTGCCCCAGCTCGGCCGCCTGCGCTCGGGCCGCCCCAAGTACCAGCCACGACGGCCAGCCATCTCGCAGGCGCTCGAGCCGGCGGCATTCGACTGCGATCAGCGCGGCCTCACCGGACAGCCCGGCCAGCTCGCCCTCGAGCGCTGCCCGTCGCCCACCCGCTTCGCGGAAGATCAAGGGCGGGTCGAGCGTGGCGATCTTACCCTCGAGCAGCTCGATCTCGGCCAGGAGCACGTTGATCCGCGGGATCCGACCTTTCTTGACAAAGAGGTCCGCGCGCATCGTCTCCAGGTTGTTCTCGATGTCGACTACGGACGTGGACCCAGTGCCCATCCCCGCCCCGTAGATCCGGGCAGCGATCGCCGCTCCGTTCAGGTTGCTGAACTCGGCCAGCTCGGCCAGACCGAAAGCGAAGACGTTGTTGTAGACCGTCCGCTCGACTCCCCTCAGGATCGTCGGCAGGAACTCGGCTCCGAGATCTTCACGATCCTCGTCGAGAACGCGCAGTTGGCCGCCACCACCCGTCGTGCCGTAGCGTTCGATACGGATCCGTCGGCCGTCGGCGCTCGTGACGGTCAGCCAGCCCCCACGGCGGCCGCCGGACAGGGCCGGGTGGCGGTTCGTCTCGAAACCGAAAAGGATCGATCGGATGAAGGCCAGCAGGGTCGACTTGCCGGCCTCGTTCTCGCCCCGGATCAGGGTGAGACCCGGCGCCGGGGCCAGGCGCCGATCGCGAATCAGGCCAAACCCGTCGACGGCGATCTCGTCGATCCGCATCGGCCGGCCTCAGCCCGCGTCGTCGAGCTGGTCGATCACCCGAGCCTCAGCCGAATCGAGGAGGGCGAGCAGGTCCGTCGTAGCGGGTCGCGCGCCGGCCAGTACCCGCCGGACGCGAGGCTGCTCGTATAGGTCCGCCAGCAGGTCGTGCAGGTCGGCCTCCTGTCCATCGCGCACGGCCGCCCGGCTCCGGCCGAACTCGCGCAGCGCCTCGCCGAGGAGATCGCCGGCCTCGCGTCGCGCACCGAGATCGATCGAGGGCCGGGTCTCGTTGCGGATCGAATCCAGCCAGGCAAACGGGTCGCCCACGCCGAATCGTTCGCGGACCAGCTGGTGCAGGTCGGTCAGGAAGCCCGCCCGCTGGAGCGAGGCGTGCATTGGGCCGCGCCCAGTCAACGTGACCAGGGCCACGATCGAGCGCCCGGCGGCATCGGCGGCTGCCTCGACCGCCCCGCCGACGGCCTGGATCAGGCCGTCATCGGTGGTGATCCCGTCGATCGCGATGGTCAGCCGCTGCCAGCGCACAACGTCCATTGGCCGGAATTCCGGCCGGATGCGGCCTCGTTCATCGACATCGACCAGGTAACAGCCGCGTGGGTCCGCCTCGCCCGGGTCCCGCCCCTGGGGATTGCCGCAGTAGACGACCGTTGGATCGGCCGCACGCAGGATACCGTGGCGGTGGATGTGACCGAGCGCCCAGTAGTCCATGCCGCTGGCGGCCAGGTCGGACAGGGAGCACGGCGCGTAGTTCTGGTGCCCCGCCTGCCCCCCCACATTGGCGTGGAGGAGCCCAATCGCAAATGTCTCGTCGCCGGTTCGGCGGAAATCCGCGGCGAGATTGCGGGTGACATCCCGGACTGCATAGCTGATCCCGTGGACCCGGGCCAGTTCCGTCCCGTCGCGCAGGATCGGCCGGCTCGTCACCTCATCGGCGCCGAAGCGGTGGGCAAGCTCCGGCCAGGCGACCGCCGGCTCCCAGCCCGACAGGGGATCATGGTTCCCGCTCACCACGAACGAGGGGATCCGCTCCCGGGCTAGCCGCTCCAGGCCGTCGCGGAAGGCGATCTGAGCGCGCAGGGTCCGGTTCGCGCCTTCGAAGACGTCACCGGCGACGAACACCGCGTTGACGTGTTGATCGAGCGCCAGACCTACGATCCGGTCCCAGCTCCGCAGCGTCGCGTCGCGGAGTGCGGTCGCCACTCGCTCGGGAGCTGCCTGGCCGATGCCGAGGAATGGACTGTCGAGATGCAGGTCGCCCGTGTGGACGAACCGGAGCCCCACCCGTTCAGCGAACCTCGAGGATCCGGAACCCGATCCGTCCCGAGGGAATCACCACCTCGACGGCCTCGCCGGCACTGCGTCCAATGAGGGCCGCGCCGATCGGCGACACGTTCGAAATCCGGTCCGTCTTCGGGCTGGCCTCGGCGGCGCCGACGATCTTGAAGGTCGTAGTCTCGAGCGCGCCGGCGGCATCGATTCGCTCGACGACGACGGTCGAGCCAATCGCCACCACGGTCCCGCCACCGCCTTCGACCACGACTGCGTTGCGCAGCTGGTCCTCCAGCTGGCGAACCCGGCCTTCGGCGAAGGACTGCTCACGACGGGCCTCGTGATAGTCCGAGTTCTCCTTCAGGTCCCCGAGCTCCCTCGCGGCCGCGATCCGGGCGACGATGGCCGGTCGCTGGACCGTCGTCAGGTCCGCGAGCTCAGCCTGCAGCGCCAGCAGGCCCTCAGGCGACAGATGGACGGCGGGCCCGGCCGGCTTGCCGGCAGCTTTCAGGGCCGCCGCGGCTGCGCGACTGCCGGTTGCGGCGCGGGGGGTAGTGCTGCGCGGTCGCGCCGGGCTCGAGCGGAGGACGCCCGTCCGTCGAGTCGGATCGGCACTGGCCCGCTTGCCGCCGGATCCATTGCCGCGGGCAGCGGCCCCGGCGGCAGCAACCCGCTCGGCTGCGGTGGCCGGCACATCGGGTTCGTCGGCCAGGAGCGAGCCCCGGATCCCATGCTGTTTTCGTTCGTTCGTCGCTGTCTGGAGGTTGCCAAAGGGCAGGACAACGCTGGCGTCACGTAGACCTGCCTTGGCCGCCGCAGAAATGCCCTGGGCGAACGCCGACAGCAGGGCATCCTCGTATTCCTCGGGCGCTGATGTGGGCGCCCACCACACCCGCAGCTCGGGCAGGACCGTGAGGGTCTTGAGCCAGTGGCCTCCGGCATGGGGCCGTCGATCGCCTAGCGGCGTCTTGATGAAGGCACCCACCCGGCCGCCGATCGAGAGGTTGGTCATCCCGATGTAGAGGACCGTCTCATCGGGTAGCCAGAACTCGCCCAGCCGGACCGCCAGCTCGCGTGGCGTGGGTCTGGCGCCTTCGAGGCTCAGCCCCGGGACGTGCTCGATCCAGCGGCCGACGATCGTGTGGTCCACCGGCGCCGACTTGAGCGGCGTGGCCATTTCGACGATGTAGACACCCGGACCTCCAACCCGGACCGGGTTGCCCCAGCGGACAGGTCCGTCGGCCAGGAGGCCAACAGACCGGAGGAGCTCGGCCGCTCCGAGCGAGTGCGGTTCGGTCATTCAGGATCCCTGTGCGGGCCTCCAATTGTAACCGGCCGTCCGGCGGCGGCGGCTTAGCTGGTGCGCTGCCGCCCGGGCTCTGTCGCGCCGGTGTCGTTGCATTTCTGTGAGGCGCGGACAAGCCGCGTGCACTTAACTTGATGTGCCCGAATGACCGCGGAGCGGTTTCCGATGGGCGTGGCCGTGCTCGGGCGTGGCCGCGCCGGCCCCCAAGCCGCTGCCGCGTCCCGGTCCGGCCCGGCCACCCGGGCCAAAGCCGCGCAGCGGCCGAACCTCGACCGAGCGATCGGGCACGAACTCCTCGACGACCCGGTACGGGATCTGGTGCTTCAGCAGCCGCTGGACGCCCTTAAGCAGCTCGACCTCATCCATGCACACCAGCGAAATCGCGATTCCGGAAGAGCCGGCCCGGCCCGTCCGGCCGATGCGGTGGATGTAGTCCTGCGGCTCGAAGGGCAACTCGAAGTTGACGACGTAGGGCAATTCTTCGATGTCGAGGCCGCGCGATGCAACGTCGGTGGCGACCAGGCAGGTGACCTCGCCGGTCTTGAAGTCCTCGAGTGCGCGCGTCCGCTCGGGCTGGCTGCGATCACTATGGATCGCCACAGCGTTCACGCCGCGCCGGTCGAGATACGAAGCCAGGCGGCTGGCGGCCAGCTTCGTCCGGGTAAAGACGAGGACCTGCTCCATGTGATCGCGCCGGATCAGGTGGATGAGCAGGTCTTCCTTGCGCTCGCGATCGACCGGGTACAGGACCTGCTCGACGTTCTCGGCGGCGGTGTTCCGGCGCGCCACCTCTACGATCGCCGGGTTGGTCAGGAACTCGTTCGCCAGCCGGCGGATCTCGTCGGAGAACGTGGCTGAGAACAGGAGCGTCTGGCTGCGACTCGGCAGCATCGCCACGATCTTGCGAATGTCGGGGATGAAGCCCATGTCGAGCATTCGGTCGCCTTCGTCCAGGACGAGCACCTCGACCTGGCTCAGGTTGACGGTCCGCTGACCCATGTGGTCCATCAGCCGGCCGGGGGTCGCGACCAGGATTTCAACGCCGCCGCGGAGCTCCTTGATCTGGGGATCGATGGGGACGCCGCCATAGACCACAGCCGACCGGAGCGGGACGTATTTGCCGTACGTGGCCACGCTCTCGGCGATCTGCATCGCCAGCTCGCGGGTCGGGGTCAGCACCAGCGCCCGCACCGGATGCCGGGCAGGCGAGAAACTCGTGTTCGCCTGGACCTTGAGCCGTTGGAGGATCGGCAGGGTAAACGCGGCGGTCTTGCCGGTGCCCGTCTGCGCGGCCGCGAGCACGTCGCGACCCGCAAGTACCAGCGGGATGGCCTCGGCCTGGACGGGCGTCGGCTCGGTGTAACCCTCCTCGGCCACAGCCTGGAGGATGTCGGCCGCAAGGCCGAGGGTATCGAACGACAAGCGGTTGGTGGCTCCTGTGCGCCCATCGAGAACGGCGCCGGGCAGGCAGCCGGACGGGCGGGTCCTGCCCGAGTCTACGGGATTCGCCCGGATCACGGACGCAGCTCGGGCCCGAGCGGACTACGATTGATCGATGAAGCGTCCCGATCGACTCCACTACACCGGCGACGACGCCGCCGATCGCCTCCTCGCCGCGGACCCGCTGGCGCTCCTCATCGGCTTCACGCTCGACCAGCAGGTAACCGTCCAGAAGGCGTTCAGCGGCCCGCTCGAGCTGTCGAAGCGGACCGGCCGCTCGCTCGACGCGCAGGCGATCGCCGCAATGGATCCGGCCGAGCTCGCCGCGATCTTCCAGGAGCGGCCGGCGCTCCACCGCTTCCCGGGCGCGATGGCCGGCCGGGTCCAGGCGCTGTGCAGCGTGATCGCCATCGATTACGACAACGACCCCGCCTCGGTCTGGACGGGTGCCACGGATGCCCGCGACCTGCACAAGCGCTTGCTGGGCCTGCCCGGGATCGGTGAGATGAAGGCGCGCACGATCAGCGCGGTCCTGGCCAGGCGCTTCGGCCTCGACCTGCCCGGCCTGGCCGACGCCCTTCCGAAGCATCCAACCCTCGGCGACGTCGACTCGGCCGAGGCGCTCGCCGCCTACCAGGCCGGCAAACGCGCCTACAAAGCGTCGGTTCGTGCTGCGCCAAAAGCCTGATCCTGGGTTCAGCCGCGGCCCGTGGCGACACGCGGCTGATCGGCAGGGGTGCCCGCCAGCGGCCGAACGGCAGGCTGCCCAGCGCCGACCGGGCACGCCGAGCCCGACCTCCCCAAGATCACGGCTATTCTTAGCCGACGAGGAGCGGGCTGCGATCCGGCGTTCTGCGACCGCTACCGAGTCCCTGGGGGCCGGAACAGGCCGAATCATCCGCCCCACGAATAATTCGGCGCTTTCGAAGTCCGCCACCGCCCGATCGTAAGACCTGTGGCGCCCGGAGCTCGCCGGCTAAGAATAGTCGTGATAACCGGGTGCGCTGCGCGGACCGGTACGGGAAACCGGTAGTCATCGAGCCTTCACAAACCACGAGTAAACTCAGGGCATGTGGTTCACCGGTTCGAGCAAGTTTTCGCTGCCCGATCCCGCTAATGCCCTGCCCGGCCGGGCCGAGGCGGTTGAGGTCCCCGAGCGCCACTTCGTCAACGGCGCGAGGCTGATCCCACCGTATCCCGCCGGAAGTCAGGTCGCGCACGTCGCGCTGGGCTGCTTCTGGGGTGCCGAGAAGCTCTTCTGGGAGAAGCCCGGCGTGATCGTCACTGCCGTCGGCTACGCCGGCGGCCCCACCCCGAATCCCACGTACCGCGAGGTCTGCTCGGGCAAGACCGGCCATGCCGAGGTCGTTCGGATCGTGTTCGATCCGAAGCTGGTCTCGTACGAATCGATCCTGGCCACCTTCTGGGAGAATCACAACCCGACCCAGGGGATGCGTCAGGGCAACGACACCGGGACACAGTACCGCTCGGCGATCTACACCGCGGACAACGCCCAGCGGCGGATCGCCGAGGCCTCTCGCGATGCCTATCAGCCCCGGCTGGCCACGGCCGGCTACGGGGCGATCACCACCAGCATCGTCCCGCTCGCCGAGTTCTACTTCGCCGAGGACTACCATCAGCAGTACCTGGCGAAAAATCCCCGCGGCTATTGCCCTGACCACTCGACCGGCGTCGCATGCCCGGTCGGGCTTGGTGTGACCTCCGCGAGCGACTCAGACTCGGCGATCAAGATCGTCTGATTCGAGGCGGCTCGGTCGGCCGGTCCGGGGCATCAGTTGCACCGACAGCACCTGTTCACGGTTCGGAAACCTGGGGTAGCCTAGGACGTGCGAGAGACAGCCGTCCCCCATCGAAACAAGACGGGCGGCTCAGGGCCGATGGGAGGCGAGGGATGCCGACGCCCAGGGAACTGACGGGCCGAGAGGCCCTGCGTGCCCTGCTGCCGCCCCAGCTCGAGTACGTTCGGCCGGGTGGAGGCACGCTCCGAACTGCTGACGAGGTCATCGACCAGTACGAGCGCGAATGGGCCGTCATGAGCAGCTCGCGCGTCGAGGTTCGGGAGCTCTTCGAGTCCGACGACGGGATCATCGCCGAGGTCACGATCGGTGCGACGATCAACGGCCGTTCGCGGTCCGTGGAGGCCGCCCTGGCCCATCGGTGGGTCGCCGGGAGACTCATCCGCAACCGGCTCTACGCGGACCCATTGCCGGCAGAGGTCTGGGCGGTCCAACCCCCGGCAGGAACCAGTCGCTGACTGACGCTGGCCGACTAATGGATCGCGCGATCCGGGCAGCTCTGGACCACGGGCAGGTGATCGACATCACCACGACCGGGGCGAAGACCGGACGGCTCCGCCGCATCGTGATCGTCTTGCACAACTTCGACGGACATCTCTATATCAGCGGCGTCCCGAATCCCGCCCGGAAGCGCGGGTGGCTCGCCAACGTCGAGGCCAACCCGGCGCTGACCGTCCATCTCAAGGGTGCCGAACAGGCCGATCTGCCGGCGACCGGGCGGGTCATCACCGATCCCGCCGAGCGCCGGCCGATCTTCGAAAAGGTCGCCCGGGCCTGGAATCGCACCGATATCAGAGCGATGCTCGAGCACAGCCCACTGATCGAGCTCATGATCGAAGGCTACCCGGCCTGACCGTCGCGGCGGCGGTCTAGACGCGACCCCGGACGAGCGTCACAAAGAGGTGCTCGAGCGTCGCGCCGGGGTCATCCGTCAGCCCGGTGTGGACCGCCGAGGGCTGGACCACGGTGCTGCTCGGCGAGACAAGCCAGTGAAAGCGTTCGGGCCGGCTGAGGGCGGCGATCGGGCCGCTGCCAGGGTCGCCCGCGCAGATCCGTGGAATCGTCTCGAGCTGGTCCCGAACGGTTAACGGATCGCAGCCCGGGGCCAGCACCCGGAGGACGTTGGCGTCGAGCTCAACCTTCGCCCCGAGATAGCGCCGAGCGCGCGATTGGAGGACGATGCCGGCATTGAACGCCTCGCCTCGATCCTCGCGCGGGATGACCCGCAGGATCGCATACTCGAACGGGCTACGGCTGGCGGGCACGGTCGGCGTCTTCGACAAACGGGCGCGGTGACTCGAGCCGGGTGAGCAGGTAGTCGACGTATGCGCGGCGGTGGCGCTGAGGGTCATCCGTCGCCTCTCCTGGGGTTACCTTTGCGCTGCCCCGGCCACCGGCAGGTGGCAGGGCGGCGCCTCCGGCGAGCCAGGCATCGGGCACAGCTGCGGCGATCTGCTCGAGAAGCTCTCGGCTGACTCGCGGCGCGAGGCGGGCGTCGGCCGCCGCGATCGATGAGGCAAACGGGAGCAGGACGTGGTCGACGATCTTCGGGAACTGGCGTCGAGCGTGCGCTGCCGGATCGTGCCAGGTGAAGTGGATGTACAAGGCAGCACCGTGGTCGATCAGCCACAGGCGCCCGTGCCAGACGAGCAGGTTGACATTCCTGGCCGTTCGATCGACGTTCGTGATCAGGCCGTCGAACCAGACGATGTCGGCGGCGAGAGCGGGATCGAGTTGGGTCATCGACCGGAACGACAGGGCGCCGGGCAGAAAGTCGAGTCCCAGGTTGAGACCGGGACTGCGCTCGAGCAGCTCCTGAATTTCGGTATTCGGCTCGGCCGGCGCGAGCGCTGGGTCCAACTCGACCAGGACGATCTCGGGGACGGGCAGGCCGAGCGCCCGCCCGAGCTCACCAGCGATCAGCTCGGCGACGAGGACCCGCGGCCCCTGGCCTGCGCCGTGGAACTTCACCACGTACAACCCATCATCATCAGTCTCGACCAGACCGGGCAATGAACCACCCTCGCGCAACGCGGTGACATAGCGGGTAGCGGTGACCGTCCTGATCGGCACGGCCAAGTCAGGGCCGGGAGCGATGTTGAGACTGCTGGCGGTCATCGCCCCTGAGGGTAGCGGAGTCAGCGTGGGTCCGGATCGTGATCGGGTAGAGTCTTGAACGTGCGCCTTGCTCGGATCGCGGTCGTCGGGGTCATCGTCGCCGCCTTGTCCGGCTGCATTGCCACCTCGACCGCAGGGTCGCGTGGACCCTCCGCCACCGATCCGGTGATCAACAGTGTGCTGCTGACGGGGCTCAGCGCTGGCCAGATCTGCTCGCTGCTCCACGCCACAGAGGCGACGGCCCTGCTCGGGTATGCCCTCAAAGAGGCCCCCACCGGTATGTCCGCGGGCGGCGAGGCTGCCGACTGCATCTACCAGGACGCCACGGTCGTCGCGGCTGGGACCTACATCAAAGTCGAGATCAATCGAATCGGCTTCGCCGGCCAGGCGATCCTGGTCAACCTGCATCGCAGCGCCCATACCCTCGAGGTCGGGGGCTTCGAGGCGATCGGGGCGGAGGCCGAGGAGTACCCGGTGATCGACGAGGCGGTGCTGTGCGTGCGGCTAGCCAAGGAAGCCCAGGATCCGGCCCTCTGGATCGAGGCACCGACTTCTGCGATCGCCGAAGGGGCAGCCGGGCTGATCCTGCCCCGGCTGGCCGCCTTACGCTAGGCCGCTTCCGCACGCCTAGGGCCGGGGGCCGCCACTGCTGCCGGTCTCGCGCAGGAACCGCTCGATCTCGGAGATGAGCTCGTCACCTGCCGGCAGGCGCTCCTCATCGACCATCGCCTCGAGTCGTTCGACGTAGGCGCGCGTGGTCTCGTCGCCCTTGGCCAGCGAATCGAGATGGGTCCCCAGCTGGCGGGCTTCATCCTCGAGCGTCCCGGCCGGAATGCTCACGCCGACGTGCTGCTCGAGCGCGCGCAGGAGAGCCACTGCCGCGACCGGGTAGGGCCCTGAGACGTAATGGGGGACCTGGGCGAAGTAGCCGACGGCGGTCGTGCCGGAGCGAGCCATCATCATCTCGAGGACTGATAGAGCAGCCGCCGGCACACGGAGCAGGCCC
>ODAK010002345.1_pt1 | contig 19961 bp, 12 predicted proteins | sample 1539591 | NCBI WGS metagenome assembly ODAK01 (sample SAMEA3539303, study PRJEB22396) | soil metagenome | biome: tundra; feature: field; material: soil | place: USA | collected 2010-05 | depth 0.15 m | reverse complement strand
AGACTGCGGGCCTCAAACTTGATCCACTCCAGGCGGGCGACAGCGATCAGGCCAAAGACGCGGGATGCGCGCAAGGCGGCTACTACCGGTTCCATCATCGGTAAATAGGGAATGTTGAAGGCGGGAACCACGGCCGGGACCGGACCCTGACCGTCGATGCCGAGCTGCTTGAGCAGGGAGCGCTGCGGTTCGGCTTCGATCTGGTCAGAATTGGCGGTCATTCGCGGTCACCTCGCGACATAGAATTGCTCTTCGGTTAATTGTCAAGGCGATACATCATCATACATCACTCCTGATTCGACGACTGATCCAGGGTAGAGCGCAATTCTCGCAACGTAGCTGCAACATCGCGTGATTGGAAGACATTTCGTCCAAAGACCAATCCGGCCGCACCCGCCGCTACTGCCCCCTTCACAATATCCATTGCTTCGCTTATAGGCTTCAGGGCCCCTCCCAAGACAAGCATCGGAGCTGGGCACACTTGGATTACCTCCCGCATGGTCTCGACGTCCCCTGTGTATTCAGTCTTCAGCACATCGGCGCCGAGCTCCACAGCAATCCTCGTATGGAGCTTGATCCATTCCGGGGAGGTTGGATTCTGTACGTTTTTGCCTCTGGCCAGGGTCTCCACAATCAACGGGATTCCCAACTGCTCACACTCGCGCGCCACCTCGGCATTGCGTTTTATTTCGCGTGCCTCAAATTCATTGTCTCCCGTTCCCACAAACAAGTAGGTCATCACCGCATCTGCTCCATAGCGGAGTGCTTCTTCCGGGCGGACCACCAATTCGCTGCGCAGGGAGTCACCGGAAGAGACCGCCGTCCAAGCTGTCGTCCAATCCAGCCGTATGATGAGCGCAGGCGCGCGCTCGTTCAACATCCCCCCGCCTGCAATTCTCAGCATCCCCAAATTCATCAGCACCGCATCGGCGCCGTTGTCCGCAAAGATGCGGATCTGTTCGGCCGGGTTTAAAGTGCCGGGAATGGGGCCAAAAATGGCGGGGTGATCGAATGCAACAACCAGTGTCTTCTTCTTGTTTGCCCGCAATATGCGATTTAGCCGGATATGTTTTCCATAGTCACTCATCTTTGTGGATCCTCTGGCTGCCAGTTGCAGCGTATTAGGTTCATCCTCAAGAACTGCCGAATGGCCGTCACTTTCCGAAGCAGAGCGAGTGCCAGAAACCGGTCAACCGACCGAAACCGGAGCGCTCGCTCTCGTCGAAACGAACAATGACCGCTGCCGACTCCTGCGTCACACCATCGTTTTGCGCGCTTGTTTCATTCTTCTTGTTGTTCTTCGAGTGTCGGTTCCAACCTGAAAACGTCGTTGCCCTTAAATACTAACTGACGCACCGAAAACGGGCGGCTGCGCCTTCAACTTTGGTTACGGCGAGCTCGGTCTGCGGTTGCTCCTTGAGCATCTGGAAGAGGGGTTTCTCGTGTGCCGACAACAAAAGTCCTCGCATACATCACCGTGACTTGCGAAAGCTCAAATGTGTGTGGCGTGATTCCTTATCGGCGCCACTTCTTTACACTTAACTTACTTCTTCAGTTACTGAAATTCCGAATCGAGATGCGCCTCTCCTTTTCGGAGTTTTATTCTTCGGCTGAAAAGGAGCCCATGCCAGGCGTCAGTTTTCCAACGATATACGAAGATTTTCGTTGACAATTACGAAATGCTTCGTATACAGTCTCAAACATTATGAAGAACCCCGGAAAGACGATCCCCCGCCCCACCGAAGCCGAACTCGAACTACTGCGAATTTTGTGGGAAAAGGAGCCGGCAACGGTGCGGGACATCTACGATGCGCTGAACCTTAAGCGGCCCTCCGGCTATACGACAGTTCTGAAGATGCTACAGATCATGACAGCCAAAGGATTGGTGACGCGCGATGAAGCCAGCCGCGCACATCTTTACCGATCTTCGATCAGCCAGGACGCCATGCAAAGCAAGATCCTCAAGGATCTCAGCGTCCGGTTATTCTCTGGATCTGCCGCGCAACTGGCTCTGCACGCACTGGCTATGGAACCCGCCAGCGCCGGCGAACTAGACGAGATTCGCGCACTGATTGAACGAAGGACTTTGGCCAGCGAACGTCCGATCAAAAATTCGAACCCCCTCAGGACAATGAGAAAGGAACAGGCATGATGCACATCCTCCAAACCGTCGCATGGACCCTCATCCATTTCTGCTGGCAGGCCACCGCCATTGCCGCGACTTATTTTTTGGTGAGCCTGGCTGCTGCGCGCCACTCCAGCAGCACACGCTATCTAGTAGCGCTCGGCGCACTCCTGCTGATGCTGGTTTCGTCGGTTCTGACCTTCGCCTGGGAGATGCGGGGCACGAATTCCCCGGTGTCGTTCTCAACCTCCGTTACCGGAATCGAACGCACTCTCGCTGAGCGGAGATTCACGAATGCAACTGCGCCTGGCGGATTTCGACCAGAGGCCGGCATCAGCCCCTCGGTTTCCAACCTGCTTCCGTGGATTGACGGGCTATGGGTTTTGGGCGTTGTCGCGCTTTCGCTGCGCGGCATCGGGGGGTGGTGGCTCATTCAGCGCATGCGCGCTTCGGCTTCGGAGAGGGCCCCGGCTTCGGTGCGCGCAAGTTTCCAGCGGATCTCCAATGCGCTGGGACTGCGGCGTCCGGTGTTGTTGCGTGTGTCCAGCGCCATTGCCGGGCCAATCACCGTGGGTGCTTTGCGAGCGCTTGTTCTGTTGCCGCTTAGCGCGGCGACTGCATTGAGCCCGGAAGAACTGGAAGTGGTTCTGGCACATGAATTGGCACATGTCCGCCGCGCGGATTTCTTCTGGAACCTTCTGCAGACCCTTGCTGAAACGCTCTTCTTCTTTCACCCAGCGGTGTGGTGGATCAGCGCCCGGATGCGCCACGAGCGCGAACTCTGTTGCGACGATCTGGCGCTTCAGGTCTGCCCCAACCCTGTGGTCTATGCACACGCGCTGTTTCGGCTTGAGGAACAGCGTTCCCGCCAATTGCATCTTGCCATGGCTCTGGACGGCCATCAATCTCCGCGAACCTTGCGCATGCGCATCGGCCGCATTCTCGGCGAACCCACGGCCCGTAACTTGCGCCGTCCAGTGAGCCCGATTCCTGTGGTTGCAGCCTGCGCGGCGCTGGTCGTTCTTCTTCTACCGGTGCCGCAGTTGGTGGCCAGCCTGAACCCAACGGCGCATGGAGCCGCGGCGCACTCATTTGCCAACAACCGCTCGTCCGAAGCTCGCCCCGTCCTCGCGTCCATCTCCAAGCGTCTTGCGGTGCCGCTTCCTCACGCGCTTCTTCTTCAGTCCGCCGCTGCGCAGGCTGAATCGACACCTAATCCCGAATCGGCGGAGGTGGCCACCTCCGAGACCGCCGAGCCTCAGGAAAAGGCGGATGAACCGACGACACCGAATGGCAGTTACATCGACCGCATGAAGGCAGAGGGGTACGACGTCGATCTGGATAAATACATTGCAATGAAGGTTCAGAACGTCACGCCTGAGTACGCGCGAGCCATGTCCCAGCTCGGATTCGGCAAGCCCACTGCCGATGACTTGATAGCCTGCAAGATACAAGGTGTTACGCCGGAGGCTATTGCCAAGTTCAAGCAGGATGGCACTGAGGTCAAGAGCTTTCAGGACGCCATTTCTTATCGCATCTTTCATATAACGCCGGAATTCGTCGCCGGCATGAAAGCTGCGGGCTTTAGCGGATTGGACTCGGATCAACTGCTTGCGATGCGCATACAAAACGTGACGCCTGAATACGCTCGCGAGATCAAGCAGCAGTTCCCGGACGCCAAGGCCGAGGACCTGGTAAAGTGCCGCATCTTCCACATCGATGCGGCGTTCATCGCCCTGGCAAAGAAGCATGGGTTTACCAACCTGTCCTTGGAGAAGCTGGTTCAACTGCGCATCTCTCATCTGCTCGACGACGAATCCAAATAGGCGCGGCGGACGTCCGCGCATACGATCCTAACCCTACAGTGCGAGGCCGCTTCCGATGAAGAAGCGCCTTGCACCGCAGCAGGGAAGCTTCGCTCATTCAAGGAGACACATATGAAATCACGCACACTATTTGCGTCAATTGCTGTGTTGTTTTTTGTTGTCAGCGCGTTCCAAGCCGCGGCTCTTGAACCCCTCCGCGCCAAATGCACTATCGAACGCAGCGAAGACTCGGGAAGGCTCAGCCTGCGTATTGTCAAAGCCGAGTGCGACGGCGACCGACCTTGCGACTCGAATTTCAGCAACGATTCATTCAGCCGATTTACCGGCATTTCTGCTTCTGACCTCGCGCGCGAAGGTGCAAATCTGACCGCAACGCTTGCAGCCGAAGCGGGCACTTATACCTGCTCCGGCACGGTGCATGCGGGGGCGCTCACGGGGGCATCGCTGTTTACGCCTGATGCCGCATTCGTCGAGCGCATGCAGCAGATGGGATTCTCCGGCCTCGATTCTGAAAAACTGCAGGCCTATGCCTTCGTCAATGTCGAAAGCGCATGGGCGCGCACTCTCAAGCAAACAGGCATTCAAGGAATCACCGCCGACAAGCTGATCCCGCTCCGCATCTTCAACGTGGACCCGGATTATGTCCACAACATTACTGCGCTCGGTTACGAGCTACCTTCCGCCGATCAATTGATCGCGCTGCGTGTCCAGGGCGTGAGCCCAGCGGAAGTGCGCGAGATCCGTGCACTCGGATTTCAGCCCACTCTCGATGAGCTGATCCAGATCCGTATCTTCCACATCACTCCCGCCTTTATCCGTCGCATGCAGAAGCGCGATCTCGGAAAGCTTACGATTGCCAAGCTCGTGCAGATTCGCATCTTCAAACTGGACGAGTAGGAAGGGCGCTTCACAAGAGAGATTCCGTTTATACAAGGTTGAGTGTAAATAGAACGGGCGGCACGATTGGCCGCCCGTTCTATTTACAGGTGAATTGAGGTTAGAAGGTGAACCTGCCAATCAGTTCAACAGAGCGTCCACCAACTGTCACGGAGTTGATCGGCGTTGGCTCACCAGCCGTCCAACTAGCGACTGGCAAACCAAAGCTCGGGTGGTTTAACACGTTGTTCGCGTCGGCGCGGAGTTGAAACTTCGATTCGCGCCAGATGGTGAAGTTCTTGCCGAACGAGAAGTTGATGTTCGACAGGCCTGGGCCCCGCAGAGAATTTCGGCTGGTGTTACCAAAGGTCGTGTCAGCCGGCTGAACAAATGCATCCGGGTTCCACCAGTGATCGATCTTGTGGGCTCCGGTATATGGGTTCACTCCCGCAACCACGTTGGGCCGCTGGCTGCCTGCCTGGGAGAAGGAGTTGTCATTAGAGTTTGTCACCGTGAACGGGTTGCCCGATTGCCACTGAATCGTGGCCGATGTCTGCCATCCGCCGATGATCTCGTCCAGAAGGGCGCTATTGTTCAGGAACCTTTGACCCCTTCCGAAAGGCACTTTGTAGATGACCCGTCCCTTGAACATGCTGCGGATGTCAAAGGCGGAGGGTCCGTAGTTTGCGCGCGGGTTGTACATGTCCTGGACGGTATTGGTAGCGCAATTCCATGCGCAAGGATCGTTTTCATCCAGGAATTTCGACCATGTGTAATTGAAATTGAAATCCACCCCTGAACTCATGCGCTTTTGGATGGTAGCCTGAAGGGCGTTGTAGTTCGATATCCCGACCAGACTGTTCCCTCCGATGGAGGAATAATTTGGAAACGGCCTGGCATTGTTCGCTGGATTGGTTGTTCCCAAGTCGTCAGGCCCGCGCTTGCCCGCCGGTATCTGGTTGAGATCGATGCCGAACAACTGGTCGAATCCATGGCTGCCGACGTAAGCAATTTTGGCCGCCAGGTCGCGACTTATTTCACGTTGAACTTCAAGATTGTATTGCCAGATCTTGTTGAGCGGCTCGTGGTAATAGGCAAAACTCACGTTCTGGCCGTTGAGTGCGTCAGGCGTTGTGGGAGCATTCAAATAGCTGGCGTTGATGCTTTGTCCGGCAGCTCCCTGGTTGTTGACGCTTCCGTCCTGGTCGAGTTGCAGGACTGGCAAGATGCTGTTGGTGTTGTCGCTGACGCTGCCTGACTGGCCTTTTGCAAAGCCAATTTCACTATAAGCGCTTGGCCCCTCCTGCAAGTTATAAGCATAGATGCCAATTCCACCACGAATCACCGTATTCGGTTTCATCTGCCAGGAAGCGCCGAATCGCGGCAGGTATGTATTCCAAACAGGAGCAATTACCCTTGTGCGTCCGTTAGCCGCGGTTTGCGCATACCAAATTGCGCCTGGGGTATTGGCATTTCCAAGCGGATCGACGCCGGGATTCTTGACGGTTGGATCCCATGAGCGCTCGTTGCCGTGTGCCTCGCCCATGCCTTCCCAACCTTCCCACCGCAGGCCCAGGTTAATCGTAAGGTTAGGACGTAGTTTGAAATCGTCCTGGAAAAAGAGCTGTACGGTCTTCATCCTGGGATAGAACTCGGGTGTGTTATTGGCGCTCCAGCTATTTACGTCTCCGAGCAGAAAATCGGCATACGCATTGCCCATGAGCGCGTCGTTCTGATTCGCCTTGGTAAAAGCACCGGTAAAATTGGTTGCGCCGGCATCGACATTGCCCCAGAGTGTGGCATTGATTTGCTGGTCAAGGAACTCGCCGCCAAAGTGGAGAACGTGCCTGCCCTTGATCATCGTGACCACATCGGATGGCTCGAACATGACCTGGTGTTGAATGGCATTTGTGCCCGGTCCCAGGCAATAAGGTTCGCAATTGGTGAAGTTGACCTCGGGGAACAGGTCAGCCTTGGCCCAATTGATTCCGAGCTTGCTTGGATAACCCTTGCCAATCGATTCAGGGATGAAGAGATTGTTCTGTGTCGACAACCCAAGATGGAATTCGTTGATCTTGTCCGCGCTGAACGTCCATACATCGGAGACCGTAGCCGTAATTGCGCTACCGACGGCGGACGTGCAATTGATAGGGCAATCATTGGACAACTCGTTGAACTCGCCCTTCCAGTAGTACTGCGTCGCGGTCAAACGGTTTTTTGAAGTGATGTCGTAGTCCGCGCGGTAAAAGTAAGAATAGGAAGGGCTGTTGGACGGCACGTTGTAAAAGACGTTATTTGTCGTTACGCCGTGATTCACGGTCGGGTTGCTCACGTTGGCCGCCGGGAAGGTTTTCTGGATGTTCAGAGCCGCGGCAGAGAGCATAGTGCTCGGAATCTTCATGCTGCCGTATTCATCCTGGAATGTTCTTCGGTGCAGCGTTCCGCTCGGGTCCACCGTTTGCGTCGTCGGATCGTAGATCTGCAGCGGTACCCAAGTCCCGTTCGGCTGTTGGACTTCCATCCCGGTAAAATCGCCGTTCATCATGGCTGTTGTAGGGACGGTCTCAAAGCCGTTGGAACTGCCGCCGTAGCTTTGTGAACCGTTGTAGTTGAAGAAGAAAAATAGTTTCTTCGAAAAAGGTTTTCCAGGTACGTAGCCGCCGAAAGAACCGCCGTAGGTATTGGCGCGCTGGATCGGCACTGAGCTCGGTTGACCGAAAGCGTAAGACGCTGCATTCAAGGCATTGTTCTGGAAATACTCGAACAGATCGCCGTGGAAACGGCTCGTGCCGCCTTTGCTGATCTGGTTGTAGATCGCGCCGCCGTTTTCATACTGGGCCGAGGGGACGCTGGTCACCATCTGGATCTCTTGCAGCGAGTCGAAGTTATAGTCCATCGAGTTACCGTTCGATGGCAGAGACATGGTGACGCCGTCACCGAGCACGTTATAAAAAACTGCATTGCCGTTCACCGATGCAGCTTGACCGGGGTTGTTGCCGCCTTGACCGGAAGGAGTGCCGGAGGTGCCCGGCATGAGGATTACGAAGTTCTCCCAGCCGTTAGAATTCGGCAGGTCCTGCATTTCCTGTTCTGCCAGAGTTGTTCCCTGCATACCGGTCTCGGTCTGCATCAACGGAACATCGTCTGTGACCGTCACCGTCTCTGTTGCAGCGCCGATCTTCAGCATTCCGTTGATGGTGAGCGTTTCCACGTCAAGGGTGACGGGGCCGCGCACGTAGGTGCCGAATCCATCTTTGGTGAAGGTGACAGTGTAATGGTCGGTGACGATAGATCCAGTATCGAACAGGCCAGCGCCATCGGTTTTGAATGTTCTTATGTCGCCTTTGTCTACGTCCTGAACAGTTACAGTCACACCCGGTAAAACGGCTCCAGTTACGTCTGTTGCCGTTCCCCGGATGTCACCGGAGTTTGAGTTTTGAGCAAAGGCCGGGCTGACGCCCAGCGCTATGGCCAGCATGATTCCAAGCCGGAACTTGTTTCGCATACACAGTCTCCTGAAGGTGGTTTGGTTGCACCCAATCTATTGCTGGGGTTTTGGAAATGTTTGCAAACCGGTCCCTGCTAACGCAAATGAATTGTTGCAATTCGTGAATTGCCGCATTTCTTCAAATACGACATGGGTTCGGGACCATCCTGTTTTTTCAGTCGCCATTTCGAGTAGCGGTTCGAGTTGTCTTGCCCGACGTCGATGCTTTCTGGCGTATGGGTTTGTAGAGAAGTTGATCGGTGATCGCTTGCTGGTCGGGCCGTGGGGTCATCCAATCGCTTTGCAAGGTTCCGTCAGTCTGCTCGCCTGGAAAGTAACCCCAGAGCCACCAACTTCCGCCCACAGGTTGCTCGTCGCCTTTAAATACAGGCCCTCCTTGCGCGCCAAATTTGCCGTTCATGTAGTCAAGAAGCGTTTGCGCCCAGACGCGGTCTTGCGGCTTGTCCAGGTTCGAACCCATCTCGCCGATCCATACCGGCGCGATGTTTCGGGTATAGAGATAGCCCCAATCGTCGTTCATGTGCGGAATCAACGTGGAGGGCTTATCGTTTGCCCCGAAGTCATAAACATTTGTGTCGTACTCGTGAACCGAATAGACGACTTGGTGGGGAACATTGAGGACCACCGGTTTTGCGGGGACGCCACCAACGCCGCCGACAGCACTTAGATCGCCCTCGGGACCGATTCCGGCCAGGCCGTTGCCTGTGTTGGCGGTGCCTTGCGGGCCTTCACAGATGATGAGCAATTTCGGATTCAGGGCGAGGATTGCGTTGCCGAGGTCGGTGTACATCTTCCAGATGTCGGTGGGGCCGCCCTGTCCCCAGTTGAGCGAGACGCCGCCGGTGCCATGGCTCAATGGCTCGTTATCCAGGTCGTAGCCGATTACGGTTGGGTTGCTGCGGTATCGCTTGACCAACGCAAGCGTGTTCGCATGGAACATCTCCGCGGTAACTGTGCCGGGGTTGCTGCCGTCTGTTCCGTTAGAGCCCGGGCCTTTGTCGAACCAAAGACCATTTGTCTGCTGGCCGCCCCAGCCGTGATCTCCCCCGTCGTTGGTGTGGTGATCGAAGATGATGCGCAAGCCGACGACGCCTGCAAAATCAACAATCTTGTCCATCACCTGCATGCTGTTGAGACCTTTGAGATCGGGGTTCAGATCGTAGTTTATGGCTCCGGGTTTGGGCGATGCATTGAGGGTGATATCGGCCCAGGCAATGCGGACGGTATTGAAGCCATCCGCAACTATCTCCCGCATGGTCTTCTGGTAGTTGACATTTCTTAGAAAACGCAGGGCGTTGTCGGTGCCGTCGTATCCGGGCAGGCCTACGGATGCGAGCCGCACAGGTTTTCCGCGCTCATCCACAATCTGAGCGCCCTTGGTAGTAAACCAGCCCTTGGGCAGCAGCGCGCCGCGATTGCCGGATGTGGACGCAGCTTCGGTTTTCATGAAGCGGAGTTGCGAGTACATTGCCAGTTGTGCCGGCCTCAGAGTGCCGTTCAGCAATGTTCCATCGGGAGTTTGCCCGCTGAGAGCGCCCCATGCCCACCAGTCCGTGCCAAATGGCTGGTCGGCCGCGGCAAAGGTGGGACCGCCCGGCGCCTTGCCGTTCAGATAGGTAACAAGCGCCGTGGCCCATTTTGCTTGCTGCTCGATCGTGACGCCATCCGAATGCGGATTATCGAGGCTGGCGCCCATCTCGCCGATCCAGACAGGATCTATGCGGTCGATGGCAAGGAAGCCCCAGGCAGCATTTCTATCTGCGATGGATGGACCCTCATTGTTCGCGCCAATATTGGGATAATCGTGGATTGAATAAACAAACTTGGAGGAAGGGGGGCTGAGAAGAACGGGCTTGGACAGCGCCATGCTGCAATCCATGATCCCTTTCGTTCCCTCTTCCATGCCGTTCAACAGCTTTCCGCTGTAGTTGATGGGACATTCGCCGACGATCAAAACGCCAGGGTCTGCAGCCTCGATCGCAGAGCCCACGTCCTCAAACATCTTCAGGATGTCGGTTGGGCCGCCGGTGCCCCAGTTGATAGGCGTTGCGTGCTTGCCGAGCACGAGGGGCTCATTGTGGAGGTCGAAGGCAATCATCGTACTGTTGCCGGCATAGTGTTTGGCGACGTTTACCCAATCGGCCTTGAATTTCTCCGGAGTTATCGTGCCCTTGTTGCCGTTGCCGCACGCGTCGGTGTTATCGGTGCCCTCACCCACGTCAAACCACAGGCCATTCTCCTGCTGGCCGCCGCAAAGTTCCTCTGAATCGTCCACGTGGTGGTCAAAAATCACCTTCATGCCCAAAGGAGTGGCAGCGGCGACGATAGTGTCCATGATGGGGAAGGTGGAGTTGAGCGCAGCCTCGTCGAACGGGAAGCGGGCGCAATTGAAGCCGGCCTTTTTCATGCCCGCCAGGTCGCCCGGGATATCGGGGCTTGGTTCGTTGTAACCGGCACACGCAAGGCGCACCGGGTTCCCCTGCTCATCCACGATTTGCGCGCCCCTGGTGGAGAGCCAGCCCTTGGGGAGCAACAGGCCAGTTCCAGCCTCGGACACGTCTTGGGCGGGGGCTTGCGAATTGAGTGCAAGCTGGGCCGGTTGCCGGGCAGGGCTCTGCGAATTTGCATGGGAAGTTCTTGCGACGAGGTTGCCCGAGGTGACTGACTTACCTGAATCTTGAGCAAACCCGGCGATTCCGCACAACGAGATCGTAAGCACAATACCGAAGCGAGTCATTATGAATCCCTGACTTCTCACTGCTCTGGCCGGGAAAGTGAGCGAACTGCCTGGAACGGTTAAGTCGATCACAACGCTCCGGGAGTTCCCGAGCCGCGGGAGCGAGACACAGAAGCTTAAATCACCCATCATCCCTCCAGATGAGTGAGTAATTCAAACGATTTAAATAGTGCTTCATTTTCACTCTCATAACAACATCTTGTCAAGAGGCTTTTCCATATCAATTAGTAGACAATGAAGGAAAATGCTTCAGGCTTAGGAAGATAGAGAGCAAACCCACCGAAGCGCCGGAGTTCAATCGACGAGCTCGGCAAGAACGTCGCCCTCTGATTCGTCGTGCCGGCCTGGGCACAAACAACTAAGGAAGCTCTGAACAAGCTCGTTTTGAGCAGCCACATTCCCTCAGGGGCTAAAGCCCATTGATTTTATTGGCTTTATCGGCACGACTGAAGTCGTGCCCTGACGCTAAGTCTCAGAAATCGAGTTTTTCCGCAGCCTGTAAAGCCCGTACCCTTCAAAACAGTGACTTAATCAGAGATTCCCTAATTGATATGATGTGATTGCCATGTGCCCCAAATCTGTATTGCTCACGCTGTTATTGCTGCCTGCCCTTTCGGTCCCTTGTGCGTCACAGACCGCGCCCAGCAAGCAGGATCAGATCACGCAACATTCGCGGATGGCACAGCAATATCTGCAAGAGAAGCGGCCGGAAATGGCGATTCCGGAGTTTCAGGCCCTGGTTGCTCTCGATCCGGGCAATGCGGATGCCCATGGAAATCTTGGGGTTCTGCTTTTCTTTCGACGGGACTTTAAAGCAGCCGCTCCTGAGTTGCGGGCCGCAATCAAGTTACAGCCGGAGTTATGGAAGATTCGGGCTTTGTTAGGGCTCGCTGAAGCCAACCTGGGGGATACCAACGCCAGCCGCGAGGACCTGGAGACTGCTTTTCCCCATTTAACGGAAGCAAAGATTCAGAACGAGGTGGGTCAGATACTGATCAATGGCTACACGTTGACGGGAGACCTGGAAAAAGCCGCGACCGTTGTGTCAACGATGCTGGCATTGCAGCCGACCGATACGACTATGCTCTATACGGCTTACCGGCTTTACTCGGACCTGGCGGGCAAGGCCATGTTAACCCTGGCTCTGGTGGCGCCGGGCAGCGCACAGATGCACCAGGTTATGGCCCGTGAACTTGGCAGGCACGGAGATGAAGCCGCGGCGGTGGCAAACTATCGCGAAGCCATCAAGATTGATCCGCGGCTTGCCGGTCTCCATTCTGAACTGGGAGATTTGCTCTACCACTCTTCCGACGCGCCGCTTAAGGCTGAGTCAGAATCAGAGTTCAGGGCTGCTTTGGCGGTAAATCCGCGGGATGCGAAAGCTCACATGATGCTGGGCGCAATTGCAGAGAAGCAAGGCGACGTGAAGGCCGCGTACGATGACTATTCCCACGCGATGGAAATTGACCCTAACGATGGAGATGCAGTTACAGCAGTAGGGAAAACGCTGATCTCGATGAACCAACCGGAGAAAGCGCAGCAGATGTTTGAGCGGGCCATTCAGATCGACCCCACTAACTACCTTGCACATTATCGTCTGGGCACGCTTTATCGCCAGGCAGGGAAGACGGAGGAGGCAAAGCAGCAAGTTGCGGAGTATCTAAAATACAAGCAGATGAAGGAGAAGCTGGAAAAGATATTTCACGATATGCGAGTTCTCTCCGGCCACAACGTGGATGAGGATCAGGAAGGGAAATAATATCGAAGCGCCAGTCACTACTGGAGGATCGAAGGCGTTATCGGCGTGGCTTCTCAAATCGTGCGCGGCGTTTTCAATCTTGTGCCTTGGTGTGGCGAGCGTGGGACAAATGGGGACCCCAACCCCACTGTCCCCTGCCGAACGTGCGAAGGCGGCGGCTGAAAGAGAAGCAACTGGCGCCCTTCCCAACTATCCAACATTGGTGGATATTACCGCTTCGACCGGGATCCACTTTGATCACTTATCGAGCCCCGAGGCCAGGTTCATTCCCGAGTCGATGAGCGGTGGAGTTGCGCTGATCGATTATGACCGCGATGGCTGGCTGGACATCTATTTTACGAATGCTCAGAGCGTCGACATGGCCCTGCACGGCGTGAAATCGCGGAGCGCCTTGTTTCATAACAACCACGACGGAACATTCACGGATGTAACCGACAAGGGAGGGGTAGGCTATCCCTGCTGGGCGATGGGAGCAGTGGTTGGCGACTACAACAACGACGGCTGGCCCGACCTGCTGGTGACTTGTCTGGGTGGAGTGGTGCTGTACCGCAACAATGGAGACGGAACATTTAGCGATGTGACCAAAGCCAGCGGCCTCGGCGGCGATTCCGGATGGGCAACGGGGGCGACCTTTGGTGATTATGACGGCGATGGGTGGGCCGATCTTTTCGTGTCGCACTATGTGGATTTTCACCTCGATAATCTTCCGGTGTCCGGTTCGGGAAAACCATGCAAGTACCTGGGACTCGACGTGCAATGCGGTCCACGCGGGCTGAAGGGGTCTCCCGACAGTCTCTATCACAACAATGGGGATGGTACGTTTCGCGATGTATCGAAGGGCTCCGGAGTGGACGATCCGGAGCGTCGTTACGGCCTGACGGCGGTGTGGTCGGATTTCGATAATGATGGAAAGCTGGATCTGTTTGTTACCAACGACGGCCAGGCCAACTATCTTTACCAGGGCGACGGCACGGGTAAGTTTGTGGATGTCGGTCTATCTTCCGGCGTGGCGACGAACGAAGACGGAGTTGAACAGGCGAATATGGGAGTAGCCTTGGGAGACTATTTGCACACGGGGCGCATGTCGTTGTTGATTTCGCATTTTGACGTGGAATACGCGGCCCTCTATCGCAATGAGGGAGGCATGAATTTTACGGATGTCTCGATAGCTTCGGGAATTGCCCGCGGTACGCAGGGCTATGTGGGCTGGGGAGACGCCTTTGTCGATTTCGACAACGACGGTTGGCTGGATTACTTCCTGGTGAACGGACATGTGTATCCGCAAGTGGATAGTGTTCATGCGGGGGCCAAGTTTCTTGAGCCGAAGTTCCTGTTCTTGAATCAAGGCGACGGAACGTTCAAGAACGTCAGCAAGCGGGTAGGGGCGGCGATCCAGAAGCCGCAGGTGAGCCGCGGAATGGCTATAGGCGACCTGTTCAACGACGGCAGGATTGAAGCCGTGGTTGAGAATCTCGTGGGCAATCCGATGATCCTGCGCCCTGTGGGTGGCAAGGAAAACCACTGGGTGAGCTTTCAATTGGAAGGCGTAAAGAGCAATCGGCTGGCATTGAATGCGCGCGTGCGTGCGACGGCAGGCGATTCGGTACAAACTGCAGAGGTAATCAGCGGCGGGAGTTACCTATCACAGAACGATCTGCGCGTTCATTTTGGCCTGGACTATCACGACCATATGGATAAGGTTGAGATTCTTTGGCCATCCGGCAAGAAAGAGATCTTTTCTCAACTGCCCGCAAACCGTTATTACTTCCTTCGCGAAGGCGAGGGAGTCGTTAACTCGAAGCCGGCGGCAGGCACTGTGATCAAGCTGACTCCTCGGCCGTAACGGAAGATTAGCCGGGATTGAGAAAGTCAAACCGCAGGCCGCTTGATCCTTCCCCACCCCCGGTCTGGCGGCGACGTGCGGTCCAGGTGACGCTACGCCCGTTGAGCCAACGCGCATAACGATGCACGCGGTCAACCTGCGTGCCTTCGCGCGGCGATTCTTCATCGAAGAGCCACAGCCTGCTGCCATCCGCGGCGTTGGCAAGCAAAAGGCCTTGCAGTTCAATCGCGCGCGGCACTCCTCCGTCGTCCACCTCCATGGGAACCATGCGAAGACGAATCGATTTCTGATCCGGCGGAATTTGCTCGGGGGCGAGCGGAATCCAGTAATCGGGCACAATGGTTTCGACATGATAAGAAGGTTGCGCTGGATCGCCAGGCGCGATGGTTCGATGCCCGACCCACGCGGCGCGGCGGTCTTTGACGCGTTCGAGCCCGTCCTGCACCAGGCCCTCAACGCCCCAGGCGAGATCGACTACCTGGTCGCGAAGGAAGAGAACGGACTCGACAGCTTTGCTCTCGCTCAGCGTGCCCGCTGTCGGGGGCAGGAACAACGTGGTTTGTGCGGCGTGGATCGCGCCCCCTTTCGCGTCGAGAGAGAAAAGGTTCCACTGCGGTTCGTTCTCCCCGGCGCGAGACAACAGGAAATTGCGTCCGAAGACATCGCTCACAACGAAGGTGTCCAAATGCGTGAGTGATCCGGCGGAAAGCTTGATTGGCAGCACAAACCAGTTGTTGCCGTACACAGTAGCGAACTCAACCAGCAGCAGGCGGCCGATATCATTGGGGGCCGCTTCAACTGAGCCGAAGTCGCACTTTGCGTCTTCCATGGCCCAGAAACGGGGCAGGGGCATGCCGCCATAGCGCACCGGCGCGGGAACGGACTTGATGGAGATATTGAGCGAATCGCCAGTAGGACCGGCCGCAGCAGCGGGATCGATATCGAAGTCATACCAATCGAGGCCGTCGCCGAGATAGGCGTCCGCGACAAGAACGGTCCCGCCCAGTGCCGGGCTGGAAACCGCGAATCCGTATTCGAGGCGATTCTGCTGCCAGCACCGGCAACGTTAGGTCGATGCCAATGCCGGTCGGCATTGCAGGTTGCACTGCGCCTGGATCGATGCCGAGTACTCCGGAGCCAACAGCCATGGGAAATTTGGCGCCCAATCCCTCCACGGAGAACGATATCGGCAAGCCAGCCAGACCGCCGGTAAAGTTGACGCCAAATACAAAATCGAGGCCGCTCCCCTGTGCTTCAGCCGCGACGACGACCGCATCGATCTTGATCCCGGGTAGGTCGAGGGTTACGGGAAGGGTCGCCTTCACTCCTCCGCTGCGGAAACTGAGACCACTGGAGGGATTCGCGCCGAGATCCAAATCAATCGCCAGCGTCAGACTATCGCCAATAAGGGCGGATAGGAAGGATGGAGAAAGCGCCAGGCTGGCGCCAGGCATCGCAAATGAATAGTTGATCGTCGGCGCGCCATTGCTGTCGAATGCGGTTTCTGCGCTTGCCTGCAACGTGGGCAGCGTGCCAGTGGTGCCCATTCTCCTCCGAACTCCAACGACGAACATGGGAGGGGTAAGTTCACACTTGCTTGAAAATGACGGAAACGAGGAAGACGGAAAATAGGAAGCGGATCAGGCGTGCAGGGCAAGTGTAGCTGCAAAGCACGCCCGCAGGAACTAAAATTTTCTCAAGCGTCAGTCTTCCTTGGGAATCGTTGCCTGTTGTCTGGGTCATTAGATTCCCGGACGCCGGACGAAGTCCCAACACAGTTATCGAGTTGCGGGGAAAACCACAGGTTGTCCCGCCGGGAGGCTGTGGCGCTCGCGCAGGATGCGCTGGATCTCTCCTGCCATCTGATCTCCGCGGGACGGGTCGCTGACAATCAATTTAGCGGAAGATGACGATCTCCCACATGCTCTATTGCCTTTTCATCGTCATGGGCCCAGAGTGCTCTTGGATCGTCACATTGGAAAAGGTCACTGCGGCCAAGCCATTCGCGTTATGCGAGCATACTCCAATTCCAACGTAGACAGAACCATCCATGATGACCGTTGTCGAGGAGAAGGAGGTCAACTTTCCATCGCCAGAGCCGGTAGAGGCTGTAAACAGGTTGTCCTTGCGTTCAATCCGGAGGCGCGTCGATCCATGTTCGGGGGCGACCACGTCGTCCGTCTTTCCGCCATGAGCCGATCTGTACTGCAGGGTAATATGCCCGTCCGCGTGAATGGCGATATCCGCGTAGGGGGAGGCGGGGTCCAGGCTTTGACGGAAGATCAATACGGCCTTTTCCAAAGGAATGTTGTTGCTTGAGGGAAAATGCACGTCCGCGGTCAATGTCGCATCACCAGACACTTTTACCCATGTAAAGTGGAATGCGTCAGAAATACCCCACATGTCGGCTCCGCCGCCTGTCACTAAATAGTTGCCGGTGGCCGGGTCATAAACGGTTGAGCCCTGCTGCGTTTGGCCGACATCGGCAGCGCCTGAAAAGATGTCGTGACGCCGGCTCACGTTCTGTTGAGCAGCAGCCAAGCACGAGACGAGCATCATGACTGCGAGGATGAGACTGAGATTGCGCCAAAGAGGAATCATTGAAGTGTGCTAACTGTATAGGAGCCCAGCGGGCCTCGGCAATTTACTTGCTTTCGGTCGGGATTTCCTTCCTTCGCAACAGCACCGGCAACCTCAACCAAAGGATGACCAGAAAGCGGATAATAGCCTCTTATGGCGACACAATCTGTTCCTCGTTCGGCTGAACCAACAGCCAACTATACCGGCCCGTTTGCCACGGTCACTGTTTTGTTCTTGATCTTCGGATTCATCACGAACCTGAACATGGCCCTGGTGCCGCATCTTCGGGCGATCTTCGATCTTTCTTACGGAAAAGCCATGTTGGCGGAGTCGGCATTCTTTCTCTCCTATCTTGTCTTTGCCGCGCCCACCTCCAGGCTGATTGAGGCCATCGGCTATAAGAGAACCATCGTAGTTTCGCTCTTGATCCAGACTGTGGGCGCGCTTTTCTTCATTCCCGCCGCGAAATTCGTCAGTTTCCCGCTCTTTCTCACGGCGATCTTTGTTCTTGGCGCAGGCATCACGGCTCTTCAAACATCGGCCAATCCATACGTCTCGATTCTCGGTCCCGAGAAGAGTGCGCCTGTCAGGCTAAATCTGGCTCAGGCTGCGAACTCCATCGGCGGAATCCTCGCGCCATTGGCTGCCGGTGCGTTCATCCTCACAGCCTCGGAGGGATCGCTCTCCAAGGCCGCCGTAGCCAACACCGTGCGAATGCCTTACTTGTTCATCGCCGGCGGACTGCTCATGGTGGCCTTGGCTGTGGCATTTGTCTATCTGCCCCCAATCGCCGCAACACAGTCCTTTCGTCCCGCCAAAGAAGATGATCCCGTCCTCAGCCGCAGCATCTGGAGTTATCGCCACACGGTACTCGGCACTGTGGCCTGTTTCCTGTTTGTAGGTGTCGAAGTCGGTCTGGCGTCGATCATGGTCAACTACTTCCGCCAGCAAGGCATTCCCACGGCCAAGGCCGCCTCAAGCCTCATCGCCTTCTATTGGGGCGGCCAGTTGATAGGCCGTTTGCTGGGCGCATGGCTTGTCAGCAGGATAGCCGCTGGCAAATTGCTAGGTGTCTTCGGCTTTGCCGCGGCAACGCTCGTCATCGTTTCCATGGCCACGGCGGGACATATAGCTATCTGGGCATTGCTCCTCTGCGGCCTCTTCAACTCCATCATGTTCCCAAATATCTTCACGCTCGGCATTGCAGGCCTGGGCCCGCTTACCAGCAGGGGATCGGGACTCATTCTCACCGCGGCGGTAGGCGGCGGCGTGATTCCTTTCCTTATTGGCGCGTTGGCCGACAAGGTAGACATTCAGCGCGCGCTCGTTCTTCCCATCGCCTGCTATCTCTTTGTTGCCTATTATGGCTTTTCGGGCTCCAAGCCAAGGCCAACAGTATCGTAGAGAATTCGATCAGAACGAATAGCGGAGAGACAACTGTTGCACTCGCGGCCTTGTAAGGGTCGCGCCATAAACCCCGAGTTCTCCGCTGGTTGTCATGTTCTGCAATGAGGTAAGCGGATTCACGTCGAAGCACACGGAGTTTGAGACATTGAAAACCTCCCAAGCCAGCCTGAATCCGTTGCGTTCGCGAATCTTCCAGCTCTTTGCCAACCGTGCATCTGCGCCAAAGAAGCCGTCACCACGGAAATTGTTCCGTTGGCCAGCCTCGCCAGGATACGGGTTGCGCAGATTCTGCATAACTTGAGAGGGATCTGCAAACGCTTGAGCTGCGCCATTGACGATATGAGTATGTGTTCGGATCGGGGCGGTCTGGATCATGCTGCTCTTTTCGTCCCAATTCGTTCCCCAACCCGCTCCACTGATAACACTGAACGGAAGCCCGCTGGTCCAACGCGTCACTCCGGAAAGCTGCAAGTTCCCGATGATGTTATCGAGCCCTCGGCCCACGCCGCCGAGAATGACTTTTCCTCTTCCAACCGGCAGTTCAACAACCCAACTGCCTGTGACCAGGTGCCTGACGTCGAAGTCGGATACGGCATAATTCAAGCGCGGATTCCATGCATTGAGCACGGCTCCGAAGCTGCTGCCCGCGCTGGTCCCGGTGCTCGAGGAGTACATGGTACGTTCGGCATCCGAGCCCATATCCAGCGATTTCGAAAACGTATAGCTCAGTTCCATCTGCACGCCACGACTCATCTTGCGCTGTAGCGTTATCTGGCCGGCGTTGTAGTTACTGCTTCCAATCGACGACCAGGCATACATGCTGGCATACTGGCGCGGCCAGAAGCGATTGGTCGCTCCTCCGCAGCCGGGGGTGCAGAGAATATCGAGCATATACAGCGATCCCGTTTCGTTTCCGGGAAACCAGACTTGGTCGTAGATATTCTGAGTCGCACTCTTGCCGCCTGTTGCCGCGTCGGGAAACATATCTTCAAAGTAAGGGATAGCGGCTACACTTGCTGCCCCTGCATACTTTTGTTTTGAAAGCTGAGTAGCTGCAGCGAAGTAATCCTGGCCCGATTTGTGGTCCACCAAATTCAGCGGTTGCGCCAGATCGATCTGCTGCAATTGGTTGCGTCCAAACCTCCCGATGTACCCGATCTCCAAGGCGAAGTCGCGGTGCAACTCGCGTTGAATCGAGAAGTTCAACACATGCGAGTAGGGTGCCTTCATGTGATCGTCGAGGCCGTGCGCAATTTCAAAGCCAGTCCAGAGCGGATCGTTTGGCGCCAGCACCGGGTAA
>ODAK010002343.1_pt1 | contig 19964 bp, 17 predicted proteins | sample 1539591 | NCBI WGS metagenome assembly ODAK01 (sample SAMEA3539303, study PRJEB22396) | soil metagenome | biome: tundra; feature: field; material: soil | place: USA | collected 2010-05 | depth 0.15 m | reverse complement strand
CGCGTGAAATTGAAGAGGCTGTACCCCGCACTATGAACGACTCGGGCGACTAGCATTGTCTCGCGTGAGATCGGCGGCCTGGAAGGACAACGTCCCAACGAAATTCGTCGCCGACGTTTCCTGTATAAATGCATCTCCTGGGCCGAACCCCTCGGCGATGAACTCGTCGCGATTGATGCCGGTGGCGACGACGGCGGGGAAATGCGCGTTCAGCCGGTCCGCTCCCGCCGGGACGCGGGTTTGCCAGGCGCTCCAGATTACCGAGAACCCGTACCGCATCAGGAACCCGTCCCCGGCGTGCGCCGCGGTCGTCGGGCGATTGCCATCGGCACCCCGGTTGAGACGGGTCAGCGCGACCTTGTTGCCGCGGTTGGGTACGTCGTAGAGCAACCAACCGTTGCCTCTTGCCAGGTCCGTTGGCGTCATCAGCGTGAAGTCCGAGCGGTACTCGACCCGTCCGTCGGAATTGCGCGGCGCTTTGTCCAGATTGACGATGGTGGCGTTCAAGGGGTGCGACGGATCGAGCTCGCCATGGATCGTGCCGCTCACGCACTCGTAAGTGCCGATGGAGCCAAAAACCCGGCCATCGAAGACCGGTGACAGGCGTTCGGTGACTTCGATGCGCAAGACGCTGCCAGGTTGGGCTGTCATGGTGTTTCCTTCCGGTGGCCGGTGTCGGCGTTGGAAGGAGACTATCACCGTCACCGTTCGCGGTGCACTCCATTGTGGTGGCGATTGGACAGTGTCCCCGTCTGAGCGTAGCCCATGGGCTACCAGACTGACGGAGGGAACGAATGTTCAATACCGACACACCGCGCCGCTCGCTGTTGAAAGCCGCCGCGGCATTGCCCTTGAGCGGCATCGCCCTGCGTGGTGCTCTGGCGCAAGGCAAAGCGCCGACCAAAGTTCTGGACTTCCTCACCCTCGCGGATGTCGCCAAGGCCGAGAGCGAAGCGCAACTCGTGTTCTACTGTCATGAGAACGAGGCCGGCACCGCCGCCATCATGGAAGGATTTGAAAAGGATTTTCCGAAGATAAAGACCAGTTACGTCCGCGCGCAGACCGGAGCGCTGTATAACAAGATATTGTCCGAGCGGGCGGCGGGCCGTTTCGATGTCGATGTTATTCAGCTCTCGGATATCGCTCCCGCGCTCGATTTCCAGAAGAAGGGCGGCTACGAGACTTATGTCTCTCCGGAATCGGACGCTTACAAGCCCGAATATCTCAGCAATCCCGTGGGCGCGTACTTCTGGACCGGTGTCACCTTCTGCGGCATCGGATACAACACGGCCAGGGTCAAGGCTGAGGAGGTGCCGAAGACCTGGAAAGATTTGCTCGATCCCCGCTGGCGCAACACAATGAGCTGCAAGATCTCATCGTCAGGCCTCCAGTTCGTCGCGTGGTATACGCTCCGCAAGCTGTACGGCGACGAGTTTTGGCGTGAGTTCGCGAAACAGCGCCCGCATGCGTTCGACTCGCGGGTTCAACTGTTCGACCGGCTCGCCAAAGGCGACGACAAGATCTGTTCGACGGCGGACTATGGCGGTTACACGTTGTTCAGGAGCCGGGGCGCCGCCATCGAGCTGGTCATGCCGGAAGACGGCCTCCCCGCGACGCCAATGGTGGTTGGAGCGGTGAGCAAGGCACCACATCCGGAAGCCGCCAAACTGTTCGTCGATTGGGCCATGTCGAGCCGCGGACAAGCATTTTATCAGGCCAATCCGAACCTGATTTACGGCTCGCTGCGGAGCGACGCGCCACCGATGGCAACCGGTGCGCGGCTACGCGAGTTCAAACTGCTGTTTCCAACCGACATCCCCGATTATATCGCGAGCCAACCCACATTCACCAAAGAATGGAACGGAATGCTCGGGCTCTGATGAGACGCCTGACTTTTTCCGGACCGATGGTCGCCGGGGCGGCGGTGGCGCTCATCGCGGGAGTTCTTGTTCTCTACCCCGTGTTTTATCTCGTCCAGGCATCGCTTGACATCGGCAGTCCGGACATCAGACCGCCCGCCGCGTACGGCTTTGATAATTTCGCGGCGCTGGCGCAGTACTCCGAGATCATGATCAACACCGTCGCCGTCTCATTGGGGGCGACGGTGATGGCGATGGTGTTCGGATTTGTCGCGGCGTGGATCCTCTCACGAACCAACGTTCCCGGCCGTCATGTGCTGGAACAACTGATGGCGGTGCCCTATTACGTCACACCCCTGCTCGGCGCGTTCGCATGGAGTCTGCTCGGCGCGCCGGAGAGCGGGTTCATCAATCAGGTCTGGCGCGCGCTGGGTGGACATGACCCGGTGATCAACGTGGTCTCACCGATCGGCATCGCCTGGGTGATGGCGCTGTTCGAGGGATCGGTCGCCTTCGTGATGATCGGTGCCGTCATGAAATCAATGGACCCGGCGCTGGAGGAAGCGTCCCAGGTGATGGGCGCGGGTCGCCTCCGCACCATGCTGAGGGTGACCTTGCCCCTCGTGGCGCCCGGCGTGCTCGGTGCCGCGATTTTCGTGTTCGCGGAGATGCTCGGATCGTTCACCGCGGCGCTCGTACTTGGCATGCCGACCCGGTTCTATGTGGTCACGACAGCGATTTATCAACTCGTCTCGCAATATCCGCCGCGCATTCCGCTGGCGGCGGCGATGGGGGTGTCGCTGTTCGCCATCATGTTCGTGATGTTGTTTCTCTATCGCCGCATTATCGGCAGCCGCAGCTACGTCACGATCAGCGGCAAGGCGTTCCGGCCGCGAGTGACCGATGTGGGTCCGTTGCGCTGGGTGCTTCTGGGCGTCGCGGTATTTTATATTTTCATTTCGGTCGCTCTGCCTTTGATGACTTTGGCGTATGCCTCGCTACAGAAGCTCGCCGTCGCGTTTCCGGCCGCCGGCAACTGGACACTCGACAATTACCGGACCGCGCTGACGATGAATGCCGTCCGCTCCGCGTTGAGCAACAGTCTGCTGCTCGGCGTCGCGACGGCGTGTATCGGCGTCGCATTGATGGGGCTGCTGTCGTGGTTGATTTACCGATCACGCATACCCGGCAGCGGAATCATCGAATATATCGTGATGTTTCCGCAGGCGGTGCCCAGACTGGTGTTTGCTTTCGGAATGATGTGGGCGTGGTTGGCATTTCCAATACCCATTTACGGCACGCTTTGGCTTTTACTCATCGCCTATCTCACCGTGTTTTTGCCGCTTGGCATTCGCACGATTTCCAGCGTGATGTTGCAGATCGACAGCAGTCTTGAAGAATGCGCCCAGGTGTGCGGCGCGTCATGGGCGTATCGCATGCGCACGGTAACGGCACCGTTGCTGCGGCCAGGCCTGGTGGCGGCCTGGCTGCTGCTGTTCGTCGCCAGCGTTCGGGAACTCGGGGCATCGATCCTGCTGATGGGGCCTCACTCGAAGGTCATCACCCCCGCCATCGTCGAGTCGTGGTTCGCCTCAAGTTCGGAGCTGACAGCGGCGATGGCGTTGATGCAGACGCTGGTCGTCGCGCTGGCCATGACCTTGCTACTGTTCCTGACCAGGCTGGCGGCCAGATCCAGCGTCGCGTGAGAGGAATTCGCAATGACACCAAACGAGGAATGGGGCCTCGCCGGAAAGGTGGCGATCGTCACCGGTGGCGGAGCGGCCGGGGACGGGATCGGCAACGGCCGCGCGGCCTGCATCCTGTTGGCGCGCGCCGGTGCCCATGTGCTGGTCGTCGATCGCGACCTGCCACTGGCGGAGCGCACGGTGGAGATGATCACCGGCGAGGGCGGCAGCGCGGCCGCCGCCTCGTACGACGTCACGACATCTGAACAATGCGCCGCCATGGTCGAGCACGCGGTATCCCGTTGGGGCCGGCTCGACTGCCTCGACAACAATGTGGGCATCGGCAGCAAGGGCACCGTCGTCGAGGAAACCGAAGAAAACTGGGCTCGGGTGATGCACGTCAACGTGGACACCATGTTCCTCGCCTGCAAGCACGCCATTCCGGCGATGATCCGCACCGCCGGCGGCGGATCGATCGTCAACATCTCCTCCATTTCCGCGCTGCGTCCGCGTGGTCTCACGGCGTACAGCGTGTCCAAGGGCGCGGTCATCGCGCTGACCCAGGCGATGGCTGTCGATCACGGTCCTCAAGGCATCCGTGTCAATTGCGTCTTCCCTGGGCCGGTCTACACGCCGATGGTCTACACCGGCGGCATGACGGAGCAGGCGCGTGACACCCGCCGCCGCGCGTCTGTCCTCGGGCTTGAAGGCACCGGCTGGGATATTGGAGCGGCGGTACGCTTCCTGCTTTCCGACCAGGCGCGTTTCATTACCGGCCAGATCCTTGGTGTGGACGGCGGCGCCACCCTTGTCGGCCCCAGCCGCGCCTCTTAGGAGCCCAGGACACACCAAAGCGCCTGGCTACCATTTCATTTCGAACCGGTCACGGAATAGCCGCACCGCATCAGTTCAGCCTCAACTCGGTGATGTGACGCGGATCCGGCTGGAGTTCACCACGCTCGACCTTCGTGACAATGTCGACGAGCCGTTCATTGGCGCGCGCGGCAAGCCCGACCTTCGCGCCTTCGCGCACGACAAAGCCGTTCAGGAACTCAATTTCAGTGCGCCGCCCCTTCATCATATCCTGACCCATCGAGGGCCGCTGCGTCGCCGAACCGCGCGGCTGGGTCCGCAGCCGCTCCTCATAGCGCGCGAGGGATTCGGGATCGCCCTCACCGGCGCCCGCGACGACGTCCGGCGGCAAATGGTTGATTTCCTCAAGCTGGTAGCCCAACGCCTGGCCAATACGGATCGCCTCGGCGGCGAGCCGTGCCTGAAACCGCCGGACCGTTTCATTTTGCGCCATCTGCGCGCCAGACAGGCCGGTGCACGCGGAGACACCGTTGCCCATCGCGTTGGTCACCAGCTTCGACCAGCGCTCACCCCAGAGATTGTCAGTGACCTTGGCGCTGTCGGCATGGGAAACCAGACTGCACACCTCCTTCGCGCGTTCGGTGGTGCCGCCATGCACTTCGCCGATGCGATAGACGGTGTGCGCGGCACCGCCCTTAAGCCCGCCGCGGTGGATAAGGCCCGGCGCATTCAGGCCGACGCTGATGTTGCTGGCGATGCAGCCCAGTACTTTACCCCAGCCGACCACTTCGGCGATCGTCGCCTCGTTCATGCAGTTCTGTAACGAAACGACATAGGCCCCGGGGGCGAGATATTGCCGGATCAGCCGAGCAGCCCAGCCGGTGTCGTAGGATTTCATGCAGATGAAGGCGATGTCGAACGGCGACTCTTTGCTGACATGCTGGACCTCGGTGAGGTGCAGCGCGCGAGGTCGCACGGTGAACGGTTCCTCGCCCTGGTGATGGGTAATGCGCAGACCGTTCCGGTTGATTTCCTCAATGTGCTCGGGCCAGGGATCGATAAACGTCACATCCTCGCCGGCCCGCGTCATGTGCGCACCGGTGTATCCGCCGACCGCTCCGGCGCCGACGATGGCGATCTTCTTGCCCATGGTTGTCCTCCGATTGCTGTCTTCTTGGCGGGAGCGTAGTCCTCACCGGTGCCGCCGGGCAAACAGGCAGGTCAGTTCACCAGCGAGCGATCCGGGCGATATCGGCCGTGTGCCGTGCGATGGCGACCATCAACGGAATCGCCTGGAGTTCGCCGTCGCCGCAAAGACAGTGTGCCAGAATGACAAAATCGTTCGCATAGGCCTTTTGAGCCCGATCCGTTGCGGTCCGCGACCGCAGCGCGAGCAGCACGAATCGTTCCGCCCACTCGGCCCGCCGTTTCGGCATCGCCTCGGCGATCAACCGGTGCGCCGCCCGAACCATGTCGCGACGGGGAGCGCGCATAATGATGGCTCGGGTCTCCGCGTCGTCGAGGAACCACGACTCCGCGAAACCCTCCTCATCGATCCATTCACCACTTCGCGTCAGCGAGGCTCCGATCGCGGCTGGCGATCGTTGATCGGCCGGCAGCGCGTCGAACAGCCGTTTCGCCTCCGCGACGATATCCAAACGCTGGTCCCGCCAGTCCGCGCCGCCGACAACCTCGGCGATTTGCAGCAAGGCGCCGCCGGGCGGGCGGCCGGCCGTTGTCCCGGCGGCGATCGCGTTCTGAATGGCGTCATCGAGATACGCTCGGCCAACCTCGCTGGCCGTACCGGTGTGGCGGAGGGTGGCGAGCGTTTCGTTGATGTCACGACGAGACGATCCGGTGTCGCACCAACTATCGGCCACTCCAATCCCCAACTTCAGGAGAATGCCCGCCAGCACGCCTTTCCGTCCGGCACGGCTGGTCAGGATCACGTTTTGGGCGCCCGATCCATCGATGATCGAGGCAGTGATCATCAGGTCCTGAGCCGGCGGCCATTGCGCGCAGTCGACCGCTTTTCTTCGCGCCGCGCGGACAGCCTGGTCGATTGCCGAACGATCGGCCTCCGGCACCCAGTTTCGGACGGCGATCATTCGGCGTAGCGCCTCGGGCGACATCGTTGCCGGAGTGGCGGTTCGCTCCAGTGCCGCGGCGGCGGCACGGCGCACGTCTTGTTCCTCTGACAACAGCATCAGCGGCACTGTATCGCGCAGAACGGCATGGGATGACCCGGCGAATTCATGCGCCATGAAGCAGCGTATCTCGGATGGCATCACCCGGGTCGCTTCGCCTAAGCCGGCGGCCACCTCGAACGGGCTCGATGCGGCAGAGGCCATCTGATCCATCAGGCCTCTCATCAGTTCCGGGAGTTCCGCCCGCTGTTCCGCCGCGGTCAGCGCCAAACCCGCGTCCGCCAATGCCTCGCGGGTCTCGGGTTTCACTTCGATCCCGGATTCACCCAGTGCACGGGCCATCGCCGAGAAATCCTCCGGGCGGACTCGGCCCGCGTGCCCGATCTCGATCAGTTTTCGTTGGTAATCGCCGGCCATGCGCGCGGCCCACTCCCACCCGCGGTCGATGCGGTAGCGGATCAGCGTGAGTTGGCTTTCCAAAAGAAACAACCAGGCATTGATCGAGGCATCATCGCGCGGGCTGGCGGTGCAGGCCGCGACCATTCCGTCCAGCATGGGCCATAACGACTGCGGGGAATGTTCAAGCGCGAGCAAGCCGTCATGGTGGGCCATCATGTCCGGCTTCTTGCGCTTCATCTCGCGCGTGAGTGCCGTGGCCAACGCGTCGACCATGGCTTTGTCCAGCGGAGACGGCGGCGGTGGCTCACCTGGGTCGCTCTTCCCGTCGAAAGGCGAACTGCCGCCCGACAGAAGAGCCGTGAGGGCATCGTCCAGGTTTTCGTCATCGTCGTCGAAGCCGGCCAAAGCGAGCTGTTCGAACCATTTTTCGGCGCACCTGGTGGCCTTCTTGCGGTCACCCTCGATGTGGACAATCCGTGCCCCCGTCATCGTCGCGGTACCGGCGTCATAATGCGCGGTGATATTCGCTTTGAATCGCGGATGGGTGACCGTCAGCATGATGTCCGGCGATCCGACGAGGATGTCCAGCGCGACCTCGCCATGATCCGACAACTCCATCGATCCGAGCGAAACCTTCTCGCCGGCCTTGGCGCCCGCGCCGCGTCCGCCACGCGACAACTTCGCGTAGTTGTCCAGGTCGTCAGGATCGCTGAAAAACTCATCGAGCACGCCTTCGGCGAAAGCGTACATCACATCGGCGCTGTCGGCAGGGCGCGGCTGTCTGGGTTGCGCGGATTTGGTCACGGTCTTGCTCCAGGTCAGGGTGCGACTCGGTCCAGGCGGGCAGCTTTCCACCATGGGCCATGAATGCCAACCCATCGGCGGCGGGAAATCAATGGGACGCCGGTGCCGCCGCACCGTACTGGACACTCAGTAGTGGGTTACCCACGGGCTGTTCAGAGCCTCCTCAATGCGGCGGTGCCGCGCCTTGATGACGTCGGCGGGCACCGCGCTGACAAAGGCGTAGAAGGTCTTCGTGCGGATCGCGTCCACCACCCGCTCCCCCACCTTTTTCGGGTCCAGGCCCGTGGCGGCGAGGCGTTCGGCCAGCACCGCCTCGTCGTTGGCGACGTCCCGCGGCCCGCCCATATGATCCGGACGATTGCGCCCGCCCCTCGCGATATTCGTGGCGATCGGTCCTGGGCAGAGCACGGAGACCCCGACATTGGTGCCTTCCAGTTCGTGCTCCAGCGCCTCGGACAGCGACAGGGCAGCGTATTTGCTCATGGAATACGGCCCCTGGTTGGTGCCGCGGCGGTTCTGGAAGCCGGCGACCGAGGCGGTGTTGACGACATGCCCTTCCTCCCCGTGCCGAAGGATGGCGGGGACGAAGTGGCGAATACCGTGGATGATCCCCCAGATGTTCACGCCGATCACGAATTCCCAGTCGGCGAGTGGCACGTCGATCAGCCTGGTGCCGTGCATCGGCACGCCGGCGTTGTTGCAGGCGATGTGCAGCTTGCCGAAATTGCGCTCGGCCTCCGCCAGGGCGTCGAGGACCGATTGCTCCTGGGTGACGTCGATCCGCACCGGCATGACACGCTTGTTGGTGCCGGACAGGCCATGAGCCGCCTGCTCGACCGCGTCCTTCTGGATGTCGGCCATGACCACGTTGGCGCCGGCTTCCGCGAGCGCGGTCGCGATGCCGAGGCCAATGCCTGAAGCGGCGCCGGTGACGATGGCGGTTTTGCCGGAGATGTCCATTGCGCGGGCCCTTTCGGTTGGTGCGGACACAAGCCTGGCACGTCATGGACACTGGCGGAATGGCTTCGCCAAACCGTCGCCGGATGTGGGGGCTTGGCGAATGCTTGCTTACCAGGCGACGATCACCTGGGAACCAAACGAGGCAGCCATGTCGCTCACCAACAGCCCAGACCCCGCGATCCGCGAAGCCCTGGTCCAGCAGGACCTGAAACACGTTCTGCACCCGATCGTTCAGCATAAGGTCCTGGAAACCAAACAGTTCGTCGTCACCGGCGGACAAGGCTCAACGGTCTTCGATGCCGACGGCACGGCGTACCTCGATGCCATGGCCGGGCTGTGGTGCGTGAATATCGGCTATGGCCGTGTTGAACTCGCCGACGTGGCCGCCGAGCAGATGCGGAAATTGTCATACTTTCCGCACACCGCGATGAACGCGCCCGCGGCGGCGCTGGCCGACAAGATCAATGGACTGATGGGTGGAGGCTATCACACGTACTTCGTCAACTCGGGATCCGAAGCGAACGAGGCCGGGTTCAAGATCGCCCGCCAGTACATGAAACACGAATATCGCGGCGAATATCGCTTCAAGACCGTGAGCCGGTATTTCGCCTATCACGGCACCACGCTCGCCACTCTGGATGCCGGTGGCATGGGCGAGCGCAAGGCGAAGTTCGAGCCGTTCTCAGGCGATTTCGTGCATGTCGCGCCGCCGTACTGCTACCGCTGTCCGTTCGGCCTGAGCTACCCCGGTTGCGGGCTGGCCTGTGTCAAGAACATGGAAACCACGATCCTCGGCGAGGGGCCGGAAACGGTTGCCGAAGTCATCGTGGAGCCGATCATGAGCGGTGTCGGCGTCGCCGTGCCGCCCGACGAGTACCTGCCCGAAGTCGAGAGCCTGTGCCACAAGTATGGCATTTTGCTGCACGTGGATGAGGTGATCAACGGCTTTGGCCGCACCGGCAAGATGTTCGCGCATCAGCATTACGGCGTCTCACCGGACATCATCGCGATCGCCAAGGGCATTTCCAGCGCTTACATGCCGATCGCGGCGACTGTCGTGAAGAACAACGTGTTCGAAAGTTTCTATGGCGATCCGGCGGAAAACCGGCAGGTCGCCCAGGTGAATACGTATGGCGGACATCCGGTGGCCGCGGCGGTGGCGTTGCGTAACATCGAGATCATGGAGGCCGAACAACTCGCCGACCGCGCGGCGGACGTTGGCAAGTATTTGCTGGATGGGCTGACCAGTCTGAAGCGGCGCGAGATCGTTGGCGACGTGCGCGGCAAGGGCTTGCTGCTGGCCGTGGAACTGGTGAAGGACCGCGCGACGAAAGAACCGGTGGAGGCGGCCAAAATCACCGCGATCGTTGATTTTTGCCGCGCCAACGGTCTGCTCGTGGGACGCGGCGGGGGCGGGCGGCGATACGGCAACACAATCACGTTTTCTCCGCCGTTGGTCATAACCCGCGCCGAATGCGACCGCATCGTCGACACGCTGGACCGCGCGCTGGCGACGCTGGCTATCAGTTGATATCGGCGACAGGAGGGAACCACGATGCTGTTCACATGCCTCCCTGAAGGCGCGCGAATTCCCGGCCGGTTCCCCGGCCCGCCGCATCCGCGCGGCAAGCATTTCACGATCGACATCCACTGCCATCTGCTGACGGAAAAGGCGGAAGCGATGTTCAAAGCGGCCGGTCTGGTGGAGCGCCGGCCGCGCGACGTTTTCGCCAACCCCCGTACCCGCGCGGTGAACCAGGAACAGGCCCGGAGAAATCGGACGCAGTTCACCTCGATCGAAAAGCGGCTCGCCGACATGGACGTGATGGGGATCGACATCCAGGCGATCACTCCGGCACCGAACCAGACCTGGTACGACACGCCGCCGGATCTCGGGATCGCCACGGCTCGCGTGATCAACGACAACATCGGCGACATCGTGGCACGCCATCCTGATCGCTTCGTGGGCCTCGGGACCGTGCCGTTCCAGGCACCGGAACTGGCGATGGCGGAACTGGAACGGCTGCACCGCTCGCTTGGGTTGCGCGGAATCGAGATCGCCACCAACGTCGCCGGCGCCGACCTCTCCGAGGACCGGTTCCGCCCGATCTTCGCCAAAGCGGAGGCGCTTGGGCTGACGCTGTTCATGCATCCAACCGGCTTCACCGAGGCGCGGCGTTTTGGCGATCATTACTTTACCAACGTCATCGGCAATCCGTTGGACACCACGGTGGCGGTGCACCACCTGATCTTCGGCGGCGTGCTGGAAGCGTGTCCACACCTGAAACTCGTTCTGTCGCACGGCGGCGGCTACCTGCCGGCTTACTCGGGTCGCATCGACCACGCGGCATCGGCCCGGCCGGACTGCTGTGAGCAAATACGCGAGATGCCAACAACCTACTTGAAGCGGTTGTACTTCGATACGCTGGTCTATACGCATTCGCAGCTTGAATACCTGATGCGGCAATACGGCGCGGACCACCTGCTGATGGGAACCGATTATCCCGCCGATATGGGCGAGATCGATCCGATCGGCTTCATCGAATCCTCGCCCAACCTGACGGCCGCCGACCGCTCGGCGATACTGGGGGGCAACGCGGCGCGCTTGTTGGGACTGGAGGCCACGCGGGGTCGATCCGGTCCCGGAAGGGAAAACCAGAATGCCGCCTGATCTGGAACGCCGGCGGCATACCACATCGCGAGGTGCGACCGCGGAACGTGTGTTCGAGGCGGCGGACTGACATGCGCGGTTCCGCCCCTCCGGTGCCGCCGGAACCGTTGCCGATTTCCGTGCTCACCGGATTTCTTGGCAGTGGCAAGACGACGTTCCTCGGCCGCGCACTGGCAAGTCCAGGCATGACCGACACAGCGGTGGTGATCAACGAATTCGGCGCCGTGGGTCTCGATCATTTGCTGATCGAGGCGGCCGACCAGGAGGTGCTGGAGCTACCGAACGGTTGCGTGTGTTGCGCGGTTCGGCAGGACCTCGCCAACACGTTGTATGGTCTGCTGCGCCGGCGGGCGACTGGCGAGATCCGACGGTTCAGCCGGATCGCTCTGGAAACGAGCGGTCTCGCCGAGCCGTCGCCCATCCTGTACACGTTGTCCGCGGATGCGTTCCTGGAGGCGTCGTTGCGCGTTGACACCGTGGTCACCGTCGTCGATGCCATCGCCGGCCTGTCCACGCTCGACCGTTTCGCGGAGGCGAGCGCACAGGTGGCGGGCGCGGATCGGTTGTTGCTGAGCAAGACCGATCTCGCGGCACCGCCATCCACGCTATTGGCGCGGCTGGAGGCATTGAACCCCACGGCGCGGTTGGTCAATGCCAGCAGCGCCGATCCGGCCGCGGTGCTGTTTGGCGGCGACAACACGGCGATTGCTCCTCGCCGCCGGAGGTTTTCGGCGACCGCGGTTCACGCCCATGGCATCGCGGCCTTCGTCGTCGTGCTGCGGCAGCCCATGACGCGGCTGCGATTCGCGGTCGCGCTCGGCGGTCTGGCGCGCGAGCACGGCGAAGACCTGCTGCGCGTGAAAGGCATCGTGGCGTTCGCCGACCGGCCCGGCGGACCGGCGGCAATTCATGCGGTGCAGCACACGATGTATCCGCCTCGCTGGCTCGACGCGTGGCCGAGTGGCGACGAAACCAGCCGGCTGGTGTTCATTGTGCGGAATATCGAGCCCTCGCTGATCCTGGCGCATTTCGCGGCGGGCGATCCCAGTCTGGACCTCAGTCAAGGAGAACAATGATGTTGGACCTGGTCATCTCGAATGGCACCTGCGTACTGCCGAGCGGAACGATCGCGGCGGATATCGGTGTCTCGGCCGGCAAGATCGCCACGATCGGTGCGCCGGGCACCTTGGATCAGGCCGAACGGATCGTGGACGCGACCGGCAAAGTCGTCATCCCGGGCGGCATCGATCCGCACATTCACTGCGCCTCTGCCATCCGTTTTCCTGGGCGGGCGGAACCTCAGTTCACCGATCCGCCAGCACAGGTGAGCCGCGCCGCGTTGCATGGCGGCACGACAACCCTGATCGATTTCGTGCAATGCACGCATGAGCGGTCGATTCAAAAAGCGATCGAGGAAACCGATACGATCTGGAAGAACGCGGTTTACTGCGACTACGGTTTTCATCTGGCGTTGATGGGTCAGGTGCCAAATGGGCAGTTTTCCGAGTTGGCGGAGGCGATGCAGCAAGGCCATGCCAGCATCAAGATTTTCACCACCGACATCCGCCCAGGAAATTTTGGCCGAATGGTGCCGCATGGCCATATATGGGAAGCGCTGAAGGTCGTCGCCGCGAACGGAGGCATTGCCGCGATCCACGCCGAGGACAATGACATCGTGATGTTCATGTACGAGAAACTGATGCGGGAAAATCGTGTCGGGATCGAGTTCATGGCCGAAGTCCACAACACGTTGTCCGAGGAATTGTCGTTCAACCGCGTCATTCGCCTCGCCGAGAACGTGGAGGGCGCGGCGCTTTACATGGTGCATGTGTCGGCCGCGACCGGTGTCGCCGCTCTGGCGGCATCGCGCGCCAAAGGCTTCCCGATGTATGGCGAAACCTTGCATCAATACCTGATGTACAATGCCGAGGACTACAAGAAGCCGAATTCGCAGATGTATCACACCTACCCCTCGCTGAAATATCCGGAGGATCAGAAGCGTCTGTGGGAAGCCACCGACCATGGCGCCATTCAGGTGATCGCCACCGACGAATTGTGCTGTCCGCTGCGGGTGAAGTTGCAAGGCAGCCGCATCGACGACACGACCGGCGGCAACTCGGGCGTCGAGCCACGAGTGGCACTGATGTACACGCAAATGGTGACGAAGCGCGGCTATCCGCTGGAGCAGTTCGTCGGCATGGTGTCCACCAACGCGGCGAAGATCATGGGGCTGTATCCGCGCAAGGGCGCTCTGGCGGTCGGCTCGGATGCCGACATCGTAGTGCTGGACACCGGATTGCAAAAAACCATTCGGGCCGATGACCTGCACGAAACCGACTATACGCCGTGGGAAGGTCACGTCGTTACCGCATGGCCGAGCCTGACCGTGATGCGTGGCAAGGTCGTGGTCGAGGGTGGTGAATTTTTCGGCGATCTGAAGCAAGGGACGTTCCTGCCTCGCAAGGTCGCGGATGAGATCAGAAGCCGGCCGGCTGTTTAAGGGCACCTTCTGGCCCAAAAATTGCTCGCGGAAGATCGTCCCAATCAGAGAGACCACCATGACGCCATTACCCAGGATCGCCGTGATCGGAACCGGAGGCACGATTTCCGGAGTCGGAAAGGACCGGCTGGACTTTTATGAGTACGGCACGTCCGGGCGCTTCATGCATGTCGAGGAGTTGATCGCCGGTGTGCCCGAGCTGACCCGCGTGGCCGATATCGTACCTGTCCGATACAAGAACGTCGGCAGCGGCGAGATCGGTCCGGCGGATTGGCTGGCCCTGCTTAACCTCATTCATGGCACCGCCGAGTCCGATCCCTCGATCGCGGGCATCGTGGTCACGCACGGCACCGCGACACTGGAAGAAACCGCGTATTTCCTTAATCTCGCGGTGAAGGTGCCGGTTCCGGTCGTCGTCGTCGGCGCCATGCGGCCATCCTCGGCCCTGGGTGCCGATGGAGGCCTGAACCTGTTGAATGCCGCCCGCGTCGCCGGATCGCCGGGCGCTCGGGGTATGGGTGTCATGGTCGTGTTGAACGACGAGATCAACGCCGCGCGGGACGTCACCAAAACGTCAAACTATCGAGTACAGACCTTTGTTTCGCGTGACTTCGGCATTCTGGGTTACGCCGACGCCGACAAGGTGATCTTCTACCGCAAGCCGCTGCGGCGTACCGCGCCAGAGACCGAATTCGACGTCGCCAGCCTGATCGACCTGCCGCGCGTCGATATCATCCCGGCCTATGCCGGTGCTGACGCCGCATTGGTCGAGGCCGCGGTCGCAGCGGGCGCGGCAGGCCTGGTTTCCGCCGGGTTTCCTTCCGGATCACCCTCCCCGGCGCAAAAGGTGGCACTGAAGGAGGCGGCGAAAGCGGGGATCGCGGTCGTGCAATCGTCGCGCTCTGGCAGCGGGAGAGTTATCGACGACAAGGTGACCCTGCGAGAGGCCGGTTTCGTCGCGGCCGACAGCCTGACCCCGCAAAAAGCGCGAATTCTGTTGATGCTGGCGCTGACGGTGTCGAGCGATATTGGCGAAATTCGCCGGATCTTCGATACGTATTGAAGCCACCCAGCTTGTCGCATTAAGGTCATGCGTCTCGCATTCGGAAAGGAACATCGTGATGCAGTTCAGGCCGCTTCATGACGCGTTTGGCGCGGAAATCATCGGCGTTCCCAACGACCTTCAGATGGACGATGCGACGTTTCACGCTGTCGAGCAGGCGTGGTTCCGCCATTCGATCCTGCTGTTTCGCGGGCTGCGCATGACACCGGAACAACATGTATCGTTCACCCGCCGGCTCGGCCCGCTCCACATAATGGAGCCTTTGAGCATGAACCTGCCTGGGCATCCGGAAGTGTTCGTGGTGTCCAACGCGATCAAGGACGGCAAGCCAATCGGTTTGAAACGCGCCGGAGAAGGCTATCACACGGACGGTGAGGATAAGTGCATCCCGAATGCCGGCTCGTTCCTCTACGCGATCGAGGTTCCGCCGGAGGAAGGCGATACGGTCTTCGTCGACATGTACGCCGTGCACGACGCCTTGCCAGCCGATATCCGCCGCGAACTGGAGGGACGGCGCGCTCGGTTCAGCCGCATCGACCTGCATCACGTGCACTACCCGCTGCTGCCCGCCCTGACCGAGGCGCAGAAACTGGACCGCCCCGATGTCTGGCATCCTTTGTTACGGCGGCATCCGCGTACTGGGCGAACCTCGCTCTATATCGGACGGTGGGCCCGCGACATCGAGGGCATGCCGGAACAGGAAGGACGTGCGCTGATCGCCGAACTTCAGGCGTTCGCGCAACAGCCTCGCTTCGCGTATCGCCATCAGTGGCGCGTTGGCGATGCCATCGTGTGGGACAACCGTTGCACGCAGCATCGCGCGACGGGTTTCAACGACGATGTCCACGTGCGCACCATGTACCGCACGACGCTGGAAGGCGATGTGCCGATCATGGCGTCATCGCTGTCCGAGCAAACCGTTTGACAACGGAGGCATCCATGACCGGCTCGAATGTGGCAATGCGGCGTCGCCCAATCCTCAAGGCGATCGCGGGTTCATTGTGCGCGCCATTCGTGATTCGCGCCCGAGCCGCCGAGACCCTGGTGGTCACCGCCTATGGTGGCGAGTACCAGGACGTCTTCACGAAGACGGTGATCGAACCGTTCGAGAAGAAGTTCGGTGTTCAGATCACCTACGATCAGAGCGGCGGCGCCGCGCAGACCTATGCGAAAATTCGCGCCGCGCGTGGGGCTCCGGGCTTCGACGTCGCCGCCGAACTGACCGCGCCGGAAGCAATTCTGGGCGCCCGCGAGAAAATGCTGGAACCGGTGACCGAGCAGGAGGTGCCCAATCTCCGCCACGTCTGGGCCAAAAGTCATGATGCGATTCCGCCCATTGGCATCGTCGCCTATTACCAATACATGCCGCTGCTATGGAACACGAAGAAAGTCGAGAAGCCGTTATCCTGGGCCGATTACTGGATGCCGGAAACGCTGAACCAGCCGGCGCTCAAAGGCCATCTTCTGGGGCACGATCCCGGGACTACACTGCTGGAGATCTACGCGATGATCATGGCCGCGAAACTCAAGGGCGGCGGCGTGACCGACATGAGTGGCGCCTGGGATCTGGTGCGTTCGCAGAAGCCCTGGTTGGGCGCGGTGTTGCAAAGTTCGGCCCAGGCGGCACCGTATTTCGAGAATGATGAGGTGTGGCTGACACCGTATTGGAGTGCGCGCTCGGGTTATTATGTCGCCAAGGGCTACAATCTGGGTTTCACCATCCCGAAGGAAGGCACGATCGGCCTCGCGGATGTGTCGGCCATTCCGGTCGGCGCGGCGAACAAGAAGCTGGCGTTTGAGTTCCTGAATTTCCGGCTTGACCCCGACGTGCAGCGAGCATTCTGCCTGGCGTATTTCGCCAGCCCGGCGCGACCCGACATTACCGACTGGCCCGCGGCATTCGTGGAGACACAGATCACCACTCAGGCGAAAATGGATACCCTCGACCTGCCCGACAGCGCGGTGCTCGGCAGGGAACGGAATGCCTGGGTTTTGAAATGGAAGGAGATCATGGCCGACTGACGCAATGAAACCTCAAGGCTCGGCTTACCTGCTGGCGGCGTTTCCGGCCGCGTTCCTGTTGCTGTTCTTCGCCCTGCCGATCTTGCTGCTGCTGTCCACCAGCATGTTGAAGTCCGAGGACATGGTTCCGATCGCGCAACTGACGACGGCGAATTTCTCCACATTGCTGACCAAGAAGCTTTACGTCGATGCGATCCTGCGAACAATCGGCATTGGCGTGGCCGTCGGCGCGCTGGTGGTCGTTCTGGGATACCCGGTCGCCTACACTCTGGTACGCACGCAAAGCCGCTGGCAGCCGGTGCTGGTCGCGCTGGCACTGTCGCCGCTGCTGGCGAGCGTGATCGTGCGGACATACGGCTGGTGGGTGCTACTCAACCATGATGGTCCGATCAACAACTTTCTGCTCGCGATGGGCGTGATCTCGGCGCCACTGCGCATGCTGCCTTCCACGGCGGTGATAATCGTTGGCCTTGCTCATGCGTTGCTGCCCTACGGCGTGCTGACAATCATGGCGGCATTGAACGGCGTGAACCCCAACCTCGAACGGGCGGCGATGAGCCTGGGCGCGGGCCGCGTGAGAACGTTTGTCAGCGTGACCCTGCCGCTGACCGCATCGGGCGTGATCGGCGGGTTCCTGCTCGCTTTTGGGGTCGCGATCGGGGCTTATGCGACGCCAGCCATTCTCGGCGGGCCGGGCACGCAAACGATGGCGACATTGATTTACAGCTTCATGATGACGCTGTTGGACTGGTCGCTCGGGTCCGCCATGGGCGTGATCCTGCTCGCCAGTTCGTTCGTGGTCCTGGCGCTGATCATGCTCGCCGGACGCCGGAGCGAATCGTGAGCCGCAAGATCCTGTGGAGTGTCGTGGCGCTGATCTACGCGTTCATGCTGGCACCGATTTTGATTACCGCGGCCGTATCGTTCAACGCGGTGGAACGATCGTATTTTCCGCCGCGTGGATTTTCGTTGCACTGGTGGTCGATGGCGATGACGCCGCAATGGACCGGACCATTTCTGTTCAGCCTGAAACTGGCGGCGCTGAGCGCGGTCGCGACCGCCGTGCTGGGTTTGCCTCTTGCGCTGGCATTACGGTGGCCCTCGTTCAGAGGCCGCGGCACGCTGCAGGCGCTGACATTGGGACCGCTCGTGTTGCCCAGTCTGGTGACGGGGATCGCGCTGCTGCAGTTTTTGACGCTGGCGGGTGTGGGAAACTGGATCGGCCTACCGGCGCTGGTCATCGGGCATGTCGTGATTTGCCTGCCGTTCATGGTACGCACGCTATCGATCAGCCTGGACTCGATCCCGATCAACGCCGAGATCGCGGCGGCCAGCCTGGGAGCCTCCCGATTGCGGGTGCTGATCGAGGTGACATTGCCTTTGGCGCGCTCGGGCGGCGGAGCGGGCATGATCTTCGCCTTCATCAGCAGTTTCGACGACGTCAATCTGGCGTTGTTCGTCGCGCGGCCGGGGCAAACGCCCTTGACCGTGCAAATCATGCAATTTCTGGAATACGGGTTCTCACCCACACTGGCGGCGCTTTCGATCATTTCGCTGCTGGTGCCTTTGGCCTTGGTCGCGCTGTTCGGGCGGCTCGTCGGGATTGGCAACTTCATTTACCAGGATCACGGGCATGCCTGAGGCTGCGCTGGAACTGCGCGGCCTGACGAAGCACTTCGGCGCCTCAGTCACGGTCGGGCCGATCGATCTGATCGTGCGACAAGGCGAGTTCGTGACGCTGCTCGGTCCCAGCGGATGCGGCAAGACAACGACGCTGAACATGATTGGCGGTTTCGTGACCCCGGATGCCGGCGGCATCCACCTCGCGGGCAGTCCGGTGGAGACCTTACCGCCCTGGCGCCGCGACCTTGGCATTGTATTCCAGGATTACGCATTGTTCCCGCACCGAACGGTCGCCGAGAACATTGGTTTCGGCTTGCGGATGCGACGGGTTGGACGGGCGGAGATCGCTCGGCGGGTGTACGAGGCGATGCAACTGGTCCGGCTGGACGGACTCGGCGATCGGCGGCCCGGTCAGCTTTCGGGTGGGCAGCGACAGCGCGTGGCGTTGGCTCGGGCGCTGGTGATCCGTCCGAGCCTGCTGCTGCTGGATGAACCTCTGTCCAACCTGGACCTGAAGCTGCGCGAGGAAATGCGGATCGAGATTTCCACGTTGCAGCGGCGTCTGGGCATTGCCGCGCTGTTCGTCACGCACGACCAGGAGGAGGCGCTGACGATGTCCGATCGCATCGCGGTGATGCGCGGCGGGCGGATCGAACAACTGGGGTCGGCGAGGGAAATCTACGAGGCGCCAGCTTCAGCGTTTGTCGCCGGGTTTATTGGGAGCACCAATTTGATCAGGGGCTCGGTCATCGCGCCGCGACAACCGGGTGGCACTGTGCGGGTGGACACAGGCGCGGGTCCGGCGATGATCCCCATCGTTGGCGATCTGCCGGATGGCGGCGCGGTGCTGCTGATGATCCGGCCGGAACGCCTGAAGCTGGCCAGCCCCGGTGCCGCGCCGGAGGGAACGAATGCCTGGTCGGCGCAAGTGGTTCGCACGATCTATCTTGGTGGGAGGATGGAGGTCCGGCTGCGGCTGCGGGATGGCGGCACCGCCATTGCCTACGCCGTGAATGAGGGCGAGACCGACTGGGACGAGGGCGAGATGGTCGATGCCTGGTTTCGGCCGCGGGATGCATGGGTGATACCGGGGCCCGCGGAAGATTCCGATGCGCAGGCAACCAATTGTCTTAGGTGATCGGGCGAGCGAACATCTGTCCGAGGATCCAACACACAAGGAGCATGTCCATGAGCAAGACAATTGGACTGACCGACGCAGGATTGAGTGCGACCGATACGACCGGCGTGGCCCTGGGTGGCGTGGCGGGAACGATCAATGTGCAAACGGTCGTTATCCGTCCTATCGGAATCTCACCATCCATCGGGATGGCGCCCGGCGAGGACTGGTTCCGCGGCAATCAATGGCCGCCTGAAAATACCGAGCCTCCCAACGGCCCACCGGCGCCCTGGCAGCAGAA